>Ga0256840_1001127_pt1 | contig 25681 bp, 24 predicted proteins | sample 355202metaG_FD_185969 | JGI IMG/M metagenome (GOLD analysis project Ga0256840, IMG submission 185969) | Hydrothermal vent microbial communities from Mid Atlantic Ridge, Atlantic Ocean - 355-202 | ecosystem: Environmental > Aquatic > Marine > Hydrothermal vents | place: Atlantic Ocean: Mid...
TCGGGAAAGCGTAAAAAGCACCTTTTGGAACTCCACAAGAAACGCCAGGAACAGAGCTAAACCTTTCCACCATATATCTCCGCCTATCATTAAACGCTTCCAACCACTCTCGCAAAAACTCCTGAGGACCATTTAAAGCCGCAACCGCAGCCTTCTGGGCAATGGAGTTAACATTTGAGACAGATTGTGAATTTATTTTCACCATGGATGAGATAATTTCCGAAGGTCCAGCAGCATAACCCACTCTCCAGCCCGTCATAGAGTAAGCTTTGGAAAGAGCGTTTATAGTAACTGTTATCTTTTTAATTTCAGGCGAAAGAGAAGCTATACTTACATGTTTTCCTTCATAAACAAGCTTTTCATAACATTCATCGGAAGCAATTAAAATCCCCCTTTCAACACAAAACTCACCTATTCTCTTTAACTCTCTTTCAGGAATCACCGCACCAGTAGGATTGCTCGGAGAACAAAGAATCAAAAGTTTTGTCCTTTCGGAAACTACCTTCTCCAGAAGCTCTACCGTAAAAACGAAACCATCCTCTTCCTTCGTATCAACAAACACCGGTTTTCCACCGGCAAACTTAACCTGCTCGGGATAGGTTACCCAATAAGGAGCAGGAATAACGACCTCGTCTCCTTTTTCGATAATCGATAACATCAAAGAGAAAAGGGCAAACTTCGCACCATCCGTTACCACAACATGAGACGAAGAATACTCTATGTCATTATCTCTCAAAAGCTTCCGTACAATGGCCTCCCTTAACTCAGGAATCCCGGCTGCAGCAGTATATTTCGTAAACCCTTTCTTAATCGCTTCTATAGCCACCTCTTTTACATGAACAGGAGTATCAAAATCAGGCTCACCAGCTCCAAAACCTATAACATCTATACCCTTCGCTCTCATCTCCTTTGCTTTTGAAGTTATAGCCATAGTAGGAGACGAAGACATATTTTTAACTCTCAAAGACAGACTATCCACACCTTACCTCCATAATTAACTTTAAGGAAATTATAACATTAGAGAAATCGGAAAGGGGATACGGAAAATCCGTTCCCTATTAGAAAAACTAAAACTCTATCTCTTTATGTCTTGAAGCATGACATTGGATATTTACTGCAACCGGAAGAGAAGCTATGTGACAAGGATGCCACTCTACTTTAACATCAAGAGCTGTAACTTTACCTCCAAATCCTGCCGGACCTATGCCAAGCTTATTTATGTTTTCAAGTAACTCTTCTTCAAGAGCTGCATATCTTGGGTCCTTATTTCTGTCTCCTATAGGTCTCATAAGGGATTTCTTTGCAAGGTATGCCACCTTTTCAAAAGTCCCGCCTATTCCTACACCTACAATTATCGGAGGACAGGGATTTGGTCCCGCTTCACTAACAGCATTCAGCACAAAGTTCTTAACCCCTTCAACACCATCGGCAGGCTTAAGCATTGCGAGACGGCTCATATTTTCACTTCCACCACCCTTTGCCGCCATCTTTATCTTAAGCTTATCTCCGGGCACAATACTGAAATGAATTATCGGGGGAGTATTATTCCCGGTATTTTTTCTATCAAAGAGAGGATTATCTACTATCGATTTCCTTAAATAACCTTCGGTATAACCTTCGGCAACCCCTTCCTTTATTGCTTTATTTATATCACCCTCAACAATTCTCACATCCTGACCAATCTCAACAAAAAATACGGCAAACCCGGTATCTTGACAATACGGAATCTGATTCTTCGCAGCTATCGAAGCGTTCTCTTTTAAGATTCCTAAAACATTTTTTCCAACTGTAGAAACCTCTTTCTTTATACCTTCGTCAAAAGCAGAAAGAACATCATCGGGCAAATAATAATTAGCTTCAATACACATTTTTTTAACCGTTTCTCTTATATTCTCTGCGCTAATCTCTCTCATTATCAAATCCCCTAAAGAGGTAGTTTATCAATAAGTTTTTTAACAGAATCCACCGATTTTTTCCACTGGGCCATTTCTACATCGGAAAGCTCCAGTTTCACAACCCTCTCAACACCTTCTTTCCCGAGAATAACCGGAACACCTACACAAAGCCCCTCAGCTCCGTAATATTTACCCGCATCTCCTTCAAGGAAAACACTACAGGAAATAATCTTCCTCTTATTCCATAAAATAGAAACCGCCATATCAAGAATAGAAGCCGCAGGAGCGTAAAAAGCACTTCCACGTTTTAACAAAGATACTATTTCTCCCCCCGCAAACCTTGTTCTATCCACCAGTTTTTCAAGTTCCTCATCGGAAAGAAAATATTTAACGGGAATCCCGCTTATTGTCGTATAGTTTTTAAGAGGAACCATATCATCCCCGTGACTTCCTATAACAAACGCTCTTATATTTTCAACAGAAATTCCTGTCTTTTCCGAAAGAAAATATGCAAATCTCGCAGCATCAAGAGCTCCGGCCATTCCCATAACCCTATGGGTTGGAAATCCCGAAACTTTAAGAGCTGTATAGCTCATAGCATCAAGTGGATTGGTAACGACTATAATAAAGGCTTCGGGAGAATACTTCTTTATCTGCTCGGTTACATTTTTAACAATCTCGAAATTCTTAAACAGTAGGTCATCTCTGCTCATCCCCGGCTTTCTGGGAAAACCCGCCGTAATAACTACCAAATCGGAATTGGCCGTATCTGCATAATTTCCCGTACCGTAAACCCTGGAATTAAAACCAAGAATAGGAGAAGCCTCCATAATATCAAGTGCTTTCCCTTTTGCAATACCTTCATCAATATCTATCAGATACACATCCGCAACTTCTCTCCTTGCAAGCAAAAGAGCCAATGTGGCTCCTATATTTCCCGCTCCAACGACAGTTATTTTTTTTCTATCCAATTTCTGCCTCCTGTAAATCGATTTTTATAAAAAATATGGTATGGAAGGATAATTATTGTATCACACTATCTTTCTTCGAATTTTTCAAAAAATAACCGGAAAGTAAAATCAGCGTCCCAACAAACACCGCAACATCAGCAACATTAAAAGCAGGCCAATGATAATTTCCTAAATGAAAATCTACAAAATCTATAACTTTCCCGTAAACAATTCTGTCATAAAGATTTCCTACGGCACCACCCAAAATCAGTGAAAGAGCAAGCTTTTCAGAAAAAGCCAAATTTCTTCTCAATAGAAAATAGATAATAATCGCCACAACAACTACAGGAATAAGAATAAGAAAAAAGACCCTTGAAAAACCGGAAAACGAAGCAAAAAGACTAAAAGCCGCACCTTTGTTCTCTGCATAAACAAGCCTAAAGAATCCGGGAATTACCATTACTGCTTTCCCGTAAAGATACTTATACGCAAAAAACTTGGTAATTCTATCCGCTAAAAACACAACCAACGCAAAAAAAACGAACCACAAAATTCACCTCCATTCCAAATAAACTTATCTAAGCTAAATAAATTTATCTAAAAAGCACAGAAAGTGTTGAAATAAAAAATCCGGTATGGAATAGTATCGAGGAAAGCAGAGAACCGCTCTCCTCGTAGAGAATACCTGTTATAACAGAAACGACAAAATAGGACACCGCAAGAAAAGAACCGCTCACTCCCAGAAAAACAAGGAAGTATAGGAAACTTGATATCAAATTCAACCTTGAAAATTTCCAAAAAAGCATTTCGTTCTCAAAAACCGAATAGAAAAAACCTTTGAAAAACAAAGATTGAGCAAATGCATCAACAAAAGGAAACGGAGAAAGTGGAAATCTTAAAAAAGGCAAAAAAATAAATGCGGAAAGACCGAAAAAAAATCCTCGACGAAAGTTTTTAAAACCAAGTTCTTCCAATTTTTTTCGATAAACCACAAAAGGTACCAAAACAAGAAAAACAAGATTGACAATAGGTTCCATAATCGGAATAAGATGTATAGAAAGAGCTTCTCCCACAAAATAAGCAAAGTAAGGCTTAACAAACTGACATCTATCACACCTTCTAAGCACCATAAACTCCAAATATGCTAAAATTTTCTCTAAATTATGCAACAGAGGAGAGTGTTATGGCAACTTACAATGTTAAAGTTTTCATATCATACAGGAAAGGCATACTCGATCCTCAGGGGGTTGCAGTTGAGAAAGCCGCTTATAGCCTTGGCTTTAATAAAGTAAAAGAGGTACGAGTCGGGAAATACATAACAATGAAAATAGAGGCGGAAAGGGAAGAAGAGATAAAAAAAGAAATAGAAGAAATGGCAAAGAAATTTTTGGTTAATCCCGTAATAGAGGAATACTCTTACAAAATCGAGGTAGCGAAATGATATTTGGAATACCTGTTTATCCGGGAAGCAACTGTGACAAAGATATAGGATGGATTATAGAAGAAGTTATCCATGAAAAGGCTAAATATTTGTGGCATGAAGACAGTAACTTAAACGATATAGACTGTATTATCATACCGGGAGGTTTCTCTTACGGAGATTACCTACGGACAGGAGCAATGGCAAAGCTCTCTCCAATATCGGAAGCGATATACGATTTTGCGGAAAAAGGCGGGCTCGTTATGGGCATCTGCAACGGTTTTCAGATACTACTCGAAATGGGACTCTTGCCCGGAGCAATGCTACCAAACAAAAACCTTTCCTTCATCTGTAAATTTGTACACCTTAAAATAGAAAACAACTCTACTCCTTTTAGCAATCTTTACGAAAAAGAAGAGGTTATTTACATTCCGATAGCCCACGCAGAAGGAAACTATACCTGCGATAGAGAAACCTTAAAAGAGATTGAGGAAAACAATCAAGTAATCGTAAGATACTGTTCTCCTGAAGGAATCATTGATGAAAAGTTCAATCCAAACGGCTCCGTCAATAACATAGCCGGAATATGCAACAAGAAAGGTAATGTTTTCGGCCTTATGCCACACCCTGAAAGAGCTTCTGAAAATATTTTAGGAAGCACAAACGGATTAACAATGTTCAAATCGATTCTTGAAATTGCAACAGGGAAAGCATGAACAGACCTTCATGGGAGGACTATTTCATCTCAATAGCTTACATGGTATCAAGTCGCTCTACCTGTATAAGAAGAAAAGTAGGTGCCGTTCTTGTTAAAGACAAAAGGATTATTGCAACGGGATACAACGGAGCTCCGGCAGGACTAAAACATCCTGATGAGGTTGGTTGCCTGAGAGAGAAACTTAACGTACCAAGCGGAGAAAGGCACGAACTGTGTAGGGGATTACATGCGGAGCAAAACGCAATAATCCAGGCTGCTCTTCATGGAGTATCAACAAAAGGAGCCACTCTTTACTGCACCCACTGCCCATGCAGTTTGTGTACAAAGATGATAATAAACGCCGGAATTAAGAAAATCTTATACGTAGAAGGATATTCCGATTGGCTAGCGAAAGAGCTTGCTAAAGAAGCAGGGTTAAAAGTAAAAAACATAGATAGGAAGTTCACACTATCTGTAAAGGAAAGTAGCTGATGGAAAACATAACCATCGTTCTCATAGACGATCAAGCTTTCTTTCTCATATTTATGGAAGAACTTATAAAGCAGATAGACTTCCCCATACCAATAAAAACAAAATCTTTTGACAATCCCGAAGACGCTCTCGATTTCATAGAGGAAAACAGTGTTGACATGATAATTTCCGATTATGTCATGCCGGAAATAAACGGAATAGATCTGATAAAAGAGCTAAAAAAACTACCGGATAAAGAATCGGTTATTTTTATTATGGTAACAGCCGAACATGCACGAAATGTTAAAAGGGAAGCTTTAGAGCTCGGGGCTACGGACTTTTTAACAAAACCGATAGACAAGCTTGAATTCCTTCCAAAAGTAAAAAACCTTTTACATCTCCGTCTTAAAGAGAAACTTCTTCAGAACAAAACATCACTTCTAAAATATGAGATAGAAAGAAATCTTAAAGAGATAAAAACAAGGGACAGGGAGATTATACTTCGTCTTTCTATGGCAGCAGAATTTAGAGACGAAATGACCGGAGATCATATTGAAAGGGTTGCATCATACTCAAAATTGATAGCAAGAAAATTGGGATTCAGTAACGAGTTTTCAGAAGACATATACCTTGCATCTCCTCTTCACGATATAGGAAAAATAGGTATCCCCGATAATATATTGAAGAAAAAAGGAAAACTCTCTATTGAAGAGTTTGAAATTATGAAAAAACATACAATTTACGGATTCAGACTTCTATCAAACAGTAAAGTTAAAGTCATTCATATGGCCGCAAAAATTGCCCTCTACCACCACGAAAACTGGGATGGAACAGGCTATCCTTACGGATTAAGAGGAAAAGAAATTCCTATAGAAGCACGAATAGTGTCCGTAACTGATGTATTTGATGCTTTAGGAGAAGTTAGACCTTACAAAAAAGGGTGGAAAGCAGAAAAAGTAATAAAATTTATAGAGGAGAATGCAGGAAAAAAATTTGACCCTAAAATAACCGAAATATTCCTCCAATCAAAAGAGGAAATTTTGAAAATCAAAGAGGAACTTTCGTCGGAACATCCCTATTTCGGCTCCCTTCTTAATCTTGGAACCGGTAAAAAACCTATTTAGATATCGATTCGAATGCTTTTTTAAGGCAAGAAACCACCTTTTCTTCCGGATCATTATCAAGAACAGCAAGTTGAACTTCCTTAAACAACATACCCTCCTCCTGTAATCCCATATTCCACAAAATACCCTTTATAGCATGTGCAGCATCAGCCGCTTTCTGAAAATTACCGGAATTTAAGTTTTTTAATAAACCTTCAATATTTTCTTTTAAATTTTCAACCCCCGTAGAAGCGATCATCTCCGACGTATCTTTGTCAAAATCAATCCCTGTTAGATAATCTACCGCTGCTTTGTGTAACTTTTCACAATTAAGAGTTCCCAGATCATAGTTAACCTCCATAACTAACCTCCTCCCATGTAATACCGATAGCTCCCCTCTCCAACATTTCGAAAATTGAATTTTCTCCATCTCCCCTCTTTATATCAACCGCCCTTATCGCATCGGACAAAAGAAAAACAACATAGCCTAAGTTCAACCCACCTATCACAGTGTTTTTTACACAGTAATCCGTTGCCAACCCGCCTACAAAAATTCTCCTTACTCCTCTTTCTTTCAAAAGGGCATCAAGAACTGTCCCCTGAAATCCGGAATACGCCTCAAGCTCCGGACTATCCCCTTTATTAATAATAAAAATCTCCGAAGGAAATTGCAAATCATCATGAAATTTAGCACCATCGCTGTTTTGAAGGCAGTGAACCGGCCACAATCCTCCGTTGATACTAAAAGAAATATGCTCTTCAGGATGCCAGTCCCTCGTCGCAAAAACTGGAAGACCAGCCTTTTTAAACATATCCATATAATTGTTTAACGGTTCAACAACCTTATCACCTTCTGAAACCGGCAAAGCACCACCCGGACAGAAATCCTTTTGAATATCAACAACAATAAGAGCATCAAAAGGTGTAAGTGCCACTCTCATTTTCAATTTATCCCTTCAAAACTTTTTCTATATCTTTCGGCTTCTCAACATTTACAACTTTAATGTTTTTTGTAACTCTTCTCATAAGCCCTTTCAACACATTTTTAGGACCTATTTCATAACATAAAGTCACACCTTCTCTCTCCATATAGTTTACATCCTCAACCCACCTGACAGGAGAAAACATCTGTCTATAGAAGGAATCTTTCAACTCCTCCGGCTCTGTAACCTTTTTAACATCCGCATTGTTAACAAGAGGAATTTCAAGCATGTTAAAAGAAAGTTTTTCCATCTCCTCTTTCAACTTTTCTGCAGCCGGCTTCATAAGACGAGAATGAAAGGGAGCAGAAACAGCCAAACGTATAACTCTCTTAGCACCTAAATTTTCAAACAACTCTTCCGCCTCTTTAAGTGCCTTTATTTCTCCTGATATAACTGTCTGTTCCGGACTATTGTAATTAGCTACCTGCACAAATCCCGAAGACACTTTCTCCAACACTTCTTCTATTTCAGAGGATGAAAGCCCTATAACGGCAGTCATCCCTCCAACTCCCTCAGGAACGGTCTCCTGCATAAATTCTCCCCTTCTTCTTACCAGATAGGCAGCCTCTCCAACAGAGATACCTCCACCACCGCAACAGGCAGAAAATTCTCCGAGAGAATGGCCTGCAACAAGTTTTGGAGAAACATCAAAACCATTTCTTTTCAGTACATTTAAAATAGCAACACTTAAAGTGAAAATAGCAGGTTGCGCATTATATGTAAGGGTAAGTTCACCTTCCGAAGATTCAAAGCATAACTTTGTAATATCTATTTTCGCGCCTTCGGAAGCCTCTTCAAAAACCTCCCTCGCCTCAGGAAACACATCGTACAAATCCTTTCCCATTCCCGGATACTGAGAACCCTGACCTGGAAAGATAAAAGCAATAGACATAAAAGCCTCCCATACAAAAGATTGAACATCCTAAGTTTAACATTTTCAAACGAAATCGCATAAAAAAGGTTTAAACAACTTGCCACCGGAAAAAGAAAATCCTATATTTACCTCTGTCAATTCGGGGCATAGCTCAGCTTGGTTAGAGCGCGTGCCTTGGGAGCACGAGGCCGCCCGTTCAAATCGGGCTGCCCCGACCATTTTATCCAACCTTTCAGGGCCCGTAGCTCAGCTGGATAGAGCAACGGACTTCTAATCCGTAGGCCGGAGGTTCGAATCCTCCCGGGCCCGCCACAAAACGCAAATCCAACAGGAAATTATCCCTTAGTCTAATACAAATATTTCTCTGGAAATCACATCTCCAAAGTTGTATTATTTAAATGATAATAAATTGCAACGGAGGAACAATGAGAAAAACATTAGGATTATCAATTTTAGCCATTATTATCTCTTCCTGCGGACAACAAGCTAAAGAGACAATTGTTAGTTCGGAAAAACCTAAGATAAGTAAAGCCAGCCAACAGTGCATCAATTGCCATAAAATCGTAACCCCGGGAATCGTAACACAATGGGAACAGAGCAAACACTCAAAAATTACAATGGCTGAAGCTATGAGAAAAAAACCTGCAACGAGATTAGTGTCGGCAGAAACAGTTTCCCAAGACATTAGAAATATTGTTGTTGGATGTGCCGAGTGCCATACTCAGCACCCCGAAAAACACAAGGATACTTTTGATCACAACGGATTTAAAGTCCATATAGCTGTAACTCCAAAAGATTGCTCTTCATGTCATCCGCTTGAAACGCAAGAATTTTCTCAAAGTCTAAAAGCAAATGCTTACGCAAACCTTATGAAAAATCCAGTGTATCACACTCTTGCATCTACGACCGTTAGTTCGGCTAAATACCATAACGGAAGAGTCAGGCTGGGAAAAGCCACCGATAAAGACTTTATGACTTCCTGCCTTAAATGTCACGGAACCATAGTAAAAGTAAAAGGCTACGAAGAAAAAGACACTCCTTTTGGAAAAATGAAGTTCCCTGTTCTTGAAGGATGGCCGAATCACGGAGTGGGAAGGATAAATCCGGATGGATCAAAAGGTTCTTGTAGTGCATGTCATACAAGGCATACATTCTCAATGGAAATTGCAAGAAAACCTGAAACATGCGGCGAGTGTCACAAAGGCCCGGATGTACCAGCATATAAAGTATATATGACAACTAAACATGGAAGTATTTATAAATCTGTTGGAAACCACTGGAACTACGAAAATCCCCAGTGGGTTGTAGGCAAGGATTTCTCGGCCCCAACATGTGCAACCTGCCATGTAAGCCAGATTGTCGATAAAAACGGAAACATAATAGCAAGAAGAACTCATAAACTAATAGACAGACTTCCTTACAGACTTCTGGGCATCTACGCGACACCTCACACCAAACCAGCAAAAACATTTACAGTCAAAAACAGCATGGGGCTTCCTCTTCCCTACGAGCTTAACGGAACACCCGTAAAGTCTGCAGTAATCGACAATAAAGAACTTAATCAAAGAATGGAAAACATGAAAGCCGTCTGTCTGGCCTGCCATGCACAAACACTGGTTAATAACCACTTTAAAGAGATGAAGTGGATGATAGATTATTCAAACAATCAAATAGCTCAAACAACAAATCTACTTGCTGATGTATGGGAGAAAAACATAGAAAAAGGAATACCTCAGGGACAGAACCCTTTTGATGGACCGATAGAAAAACTTTGGACACAATCATGGCTATTTTATGGAACAGCCATAAGATACGGAGCGGCTATGGGAAGCGCCGATTATACATCATTTGCTAACGGAAAATGGCAACTTGGAAAAACATTAAAAGAGATGGAGCTACTTAAAAACATAAAATATTCAAAATAAATCGTCTTTCGGAGGGGAAAGTTTTTCTCTCCACTTCTCTGATATAATTTCCCAAACTGCTTCCGGAGGCGAAAACTTGCGTAAGTCTGCTCTAACAGCTTTTCTGTTTTTACTCTTATCTCTATTCATATCTTGCGGTAATTCAAAGAGCAACTCCTTCAAAACAATTCCACCTGAAAAAGCAGCTAAACTGATGAAAAACGGCATAATAGTTATGGATGTAAGAACACCGGAAGAATACGATCTCGGCCATATAAACGGCTCTGTAAACTACAACTTTATGTCGAGAGATTTTTTCAAAAAAATAGAAACCCTTGATAAAACCCATCCCTACATAATATGCTCAAGAGATGGAAGAACGGGAAAGATAGTATCAAGAGTCCTTACCACAAAGGGATTTAAAAAAATCTTCAACATTGAAAATGGCATAGTAGGATGGAGCGAAGCTGGATTTAAACTTACAAAAAAAAGAGAACCGGAGGAATAAAATGAAGATAGAATTTATGGAAAGTGAGATTAACATTAGAAACCGGGAAGGACTTATATTAGGATGTTTTGAAAATAGTAGAACAAGCCATTCAATATCAAGTTTCCTCCGAAAAGTCGGAATCTCCGCCGCTCAACTAAAAAGCTTAAATTTTAAAGGTAAAGAAGGCGACATTGCAACTCTTCCCACAAACAAAGGAAATATACTAATATTCACAGGGCTTGGGAAAAAAAGTGAAATCACCGAAGAAACAGTAAGAAAAGCAGTCGGAAAGGGAATATTCGAAGCTCTCAACAAAAAAATAGAAAAAGTAGCAATAACCGGGTTTAACTACCAAAAAAAAGGGCTAAAACTCACAAAAGCCCTTGCCGAAGGCATTCTGCTATCAAATTATCGATTTAACAAATATCAAAAGGAAAAATTTGTCATTGAAGAATTAACAGTTTACGGAGAAGAAAAAAACAGAAATGAGTTTGAAGAAGGAATCATCCTGGGAAATGCCGCAAACTTCACAAGAAATCTTGTAAACGAACCCGGAAACATAATAACACCTGAAGTCCTGGCGGAAAAAGCAAAAGCTATCTCTAAAAAATATAACTTCAAATGTAAAATATTTACGGAAAAAGAATTAGAAAAAAAAGAGATGATAGGAATATTAACTGTTGGGAAAGGTAGTAAAAACCCTCCAAGATTCATACATACTTCTTACAAACCGGAAAATCCGAAAAAGAAAGTGGTACTTATAGGAAAAGGAGTCACCTTCGACAGCGGAGGACTTAATTTAAAACCAGACCAATATATGAAAAGAATGAAGATGGATAAAGCCGGCGCCTGTGCAATCCTTGGAATAATGAAAGCAATAGGAGAAAGAAAACCCGATATCGAAATCCACGCGTTAATTCCATCGGTTGAAAATATGCCCGACGGAAAAGCTTACAGACCTGACGATATAATTGTTTACAAAAACGGGGTATCTGTTGAAATCCACAACACCGATGCCGAAGGAAGACTAATACTTGCTGATGCTTTAATCTACGGCTCCAAACTTCAACCGGATATCATAATAGACTTGGCAACATTAACCGGCGCATGTGTAGTAGCCTTGGGGCATTACACTTCCGGACTGTTTTCAACAAAACCGGCAATTGCCCGTCAACTTCAGGAACTATCGACAAAAACCGGAGAAAAAATGTGGCCTCTTCCATTTGACATCGATCTGGAAGAGGAGATAAAAGGAAGTCAAACGGAAATACAAAATGTAGGAAAATCAAGATTCGGAGGAGCAATAACAGCGGCCCTTTTCCTGAAAAAGTTCGTGGACGAATCTATTAAAACATGGATTCATATAGACATCGCAGGACCAGCTTTCATTGAAAAAGACTGGAAATATTACACTTTAGGAGCTACCGGTCAACCGGTAAGAACAATTACTGAATTTATCGGGACATTATAGATAAAAGGCTGTTATGCCTCTTTTAAATCTTAATTCCCGTTACCCCGTCCGGATAAAGAATCATTTTTCCTTTACAAGTGTCAATAGCATAATATGGTATCGCTAATGGAGACAAGCGCCGCCGCAACCTTCTCATAATCGAAATACCTTCTTTAACCGATGTAGCAAAGTGGAAAACACCTTTCACAGGATCACACCTAAACAGATAATAAGGTCTGACTTTTATCCTTTGAAGATCTGAAAACAGTTCAAATAATGTTTCCTCTCTATCGTTAACTCCCTTCAAAAGAACCGACTGATTGTTAACGGGAATCCCAATTCCAAGCAGTTTCTCCACCGCCTCGCGAGAGTGAGAAGTGATTTCAACAGGATGATTGAAATGTGTGTTAATCCAAACTTTTTTTCCGTTTTCAAGAATAGAAAGAAGTTTATCTGTCAAAAACTGCGGAGCAACAACAGGAATTTTCGTCCCTATTCTAACAATATCAACTGTATCCGTTTCTTTTAACATTGATAAAAGATACTCAAGCTTTTCAAGCTCAATTGTCAAGGGTTCACCACCGGATATAAGTACATCTCTTATTCTTTTTTCTCTGATATAAGAAACAGCCCTATTTATTTCATCTTCTCCTATCTCAAAACAACTCGTTTTCCAATTTCTCTTTCTCATACAATACCTACAGAGAACAGGACAAAAATTTGTTACAACGAAAAGAACTCTATCGGGATATTTATGAGTAATAAAAGGAACGGGAGATTGCACCTCCTCCTTAAAAGGATCATCGGGAAGGTTCTGTCCCAACTCCTCAATTGACGGAAAAACCATTCTTTTTATCGGGTCAAAAAAATCATCTTTTGAAGCAAGTGACGCATAATACTCGGTACATCTTGCAGGATAAACGGAAACAACTTTCTCTGCTTCATCTATCTCTTTATCGGACAACCGGAAAAAAGAGGGGAAATCGGACACGGATACAAACATCAATCAAAACTCCATCCGGACCCGTCAAACTCTTTATAAATACTATCTCTTTGACCGAATCTGTGAAATTTTACGGTATCCTTGTCCAGCTTAATATATATCGCTCGATACTCTCCGTACATAGATGTCACTCTAATTCTGTAAATATCCCGATTGCCTCTCTTTAACAATTTCGATGTAGTATTTGATCTTGAAAGGGCAGAAATAAAACCCTCAAAAAGAAACGGACGGCAAGAAACTTCCTTCGCTACATCTTTACGAAATCTTTTTGAAAATAGAATTTTTATTCCATTACTTAAAGTAACTGCTGCAGAAACACTGCTAAGAGCCACCTCTATAAAAAGCTCAATTCTCGATTTGGGCATATCTGAAGACTGAAGAAGCTCTATCTTTTTATTTTTTTTATCTATTTCCAATTTTGCCATCCTAAGCTCAGCTTTAAGGGCTGCTATCTCTTCCGTATATCTTTTCAAAACTGCTTTGTCCCTCTTTAGCTTCCCAAACTCTAAATTTTCCTTTTCAAGTTTATCTATTCTCTCTCTTAAAAATCCGATTTCCGCAAAAAGTTTTTTTATTTTCTCATCTTTTCCTCGAATTTTTTCATTTAAAACACTTATTCTTCTCGAAAAATCTATCTTCTTTTTACTTTTGTTCACTCCGGAGTGTTCAACTTTATTGTTTTTATCAGAAGCAATAGAAAGAAAATAATTCTCTATATCTTTAAAACCTTTTTCCATAATTATCTCCGTAACCGATACCTTAAATAAATTTAAAAACTATTGTAAACAGACAATAATTTAAGGAAATTAACCTTACAAGTAAAGGGGAATCCACAAAAGCATCAAGCAGAAAAAGTAAGATGTATTTATGTTAAACTTAGACTTAAATCTTTCACAGGTCAGGAGGAGCAAATGAAGATAGAGAGGTCAAAAACCCTCTTTGAAGAAGCAAAGAAATACATCCCCGGAGGAGTGAACAGTCCCGTTAGGGCTTTCAAATCAGTAGGAGATACTCCTCGATTTATAGAAAAAGCTAAAGGCTCTCACATATGGGATGTTGATGGAAACGAATATATCGACTACGTTTGTTCCTGGGGTCCCATGATTCTGGGACATGCACACCCTGAAGTCATAAAAGCAATCGTGGAACAAGCAGAAAAAGGCACAAGCTACGGTGCACCAACCGAACTTGAAGTAAAACTTGCAAAAATAATAGTTGACATGGTTCCTTCTTTTGAAAAGGTAAGAATGGTTAACTCCGGAACAGAAGCCACAATGAGCGCAATAAGACTTGCTCGAGGCTATACAAAAAGAGATAAAATCGTAAAATTCGAAGGTTGCTACCACGGACATGTAGATTCCCTCCTTGTAAAAGCAGGTTCGGGACTTGCAACTTTTGGCGTACCTACAAGCCCCGGCATCCCGGAAGATTTTGCCAAACATACGATAACAGTACCCTACAACAATATAGATGCCCTTAAACAAGTAATAGCCGAATTTGGAAACGAAGTAGCATGCATTATTATGGAACCTATAATGGCAAATGCCGGGCTAATCACCCCGGAAAATAACTTTCTCGAAAATGTTAGAGAAATTACGGAAGAAAACGGAATAATCCTAATATTTGACGAGGTTATAACAGGATTTCGTCTTTCTTCCGGAGGTGCCCAAAAGTACTTTAATATCACTCCGGACCTATCATGTTTTGGAAAAATCATAGGTGGAGGACTCCCCGTAGGAGCATTCGGAGGAAAAGCCGAAATAATGGATTACTTAGCCCCGGAAGGACCTGTTTACCAGGCCGGAACACTCTCAGGGAATCCTCTGGCAATGGTAGCAGGTATCAAAACACTTGAAATTCTGCAAAGACCGGGAACTTATGAAGTATTAAGAGAAAAAGGTAAAAAATTTGCCGAAGGCATAAAATCCGCCGCAGAAAAAGCCGGAGTTGCCGATAAACTCTGCTTTAAAAACGTTGAATCCCTTTCCTGCATATTTTTTACAAACACAAACGTTAAAGATTTCTCAACTGCAACCACCTCAAATACCGAAGCTTACGCCACGTTTTTCAGGGAAATGCTAAAAGAAGGAGTTTACTTAGCGCCTTCTCAGTTTGAAGTTGCTTTTGTTTCAACAGCCCACACAGACAAAGATATAGAAAAAAGTATTCAAGCCGCGGAAAAAGCTTTTTCTGCTATTAAAAACACTTTATAAATTCTAATGAGGGGGACAGAATTCTCCCCCTTACCCTTATAGTTTCGGTATAATAGTGACGCAAATCCGACTTCGGAGGATTCTAGGTGAAAAAGCTACTTAAACACCAAATATTTGTGCTATTTCTGATTTTTACAACACTAAATTTACATGCTACAACTTTACAGGATGTTATTAAAACAATAAAGAAAGGAAATATAACAAAAGCATACTATATGCAGAAAAATTTAGCAGATAAAGAAAAAGAGATATTAAACATTCTGCTACTTCTATATCAGGATAAGCTTAGTGATGCGGAACTTATATCCGAAAAAACCGTTTTAAGCAATGTGCTGCTCCTTCCGGATAACTCTGCTGCAATAGTTGTTAATAAAGTTAACGAAACACTATTTGTAATAAAAGAAAAAAACGGCATACCTATTATCGTTAAAACATTTAAATGTATAACCGGAAAAAAAGCGGGAGACAAACTGAAAGAGGGGGATTTAAGAACTCCGGAAGGGATTTATCTTCCTACCTATTGGAAAGCCAAACTTCCGAAATTTTACGGCATCGGAGCCTTCGTCCTTAACTACCCCAACGTTATAGACAGAATCATATTAAGAAGGAACGGTCACGGAATCTGGATTCACGGAATGGAAGGAAATTACAGGGCTCCTCACAGCACTAACGGCTGTATTGTACTAAAAAATGAAGATCTTGCTAATCTGAAAAAATATATAACTCCTAAAAAAACTCCTATTATTATAGTCAATGATATATCAAAAGAACCTTTAAATTCATTTATAAAGGAAAGGAATTCCCTTGTAGATTTTGTTTACAACTGGAAAACAGCATGGGAAAACTCCCCGAAAGGAATAGAAAATTATTTTTCTTTCTACTCTAAAAGCTTCGCAAATCCAAAATACTCGTTTGAAAACTGGAAAAGCTATAAAAGAGATGTAACTTCCCGTAAAAAGTGGATAAAAATCAAAATTTCCAATCTTACTATAACAAAAGATGGTAGAATTTTAAAATTTGGAAGATTATATTTAATATCATTTAATATGGACTATTTTTCCAATAATTACAGATGGAAAGGAAAGAAAATTATTTATGTAACAAAAGAGGAGGGGAAATGGAAAATTCTGGGAGAAGAGAGTTTATAAAAAAATTTCTATCTCTTGCTGTAGCTTCTCCTATAATTTCATATCCCGAAATAGCCGCAGCATCAACAAAAAAAAGCAAGATTCATTACACTTTCCCAGATAAACCCTTTCAAACAATTTACAAAAAAGGAGTAAAGAAAGGAGGAAAACTTGTCATTATCGGTGGCATCCACGGAAACGAACCTGGAGCATACAAAGCTGTTGATATTTTAACTGAAATATCTCTGGTACAAGGCGAAATTCTCCTTATTCCACGCAGTAACTTCACCTCAATCCTCGCATTCAAACGAGGATATAACGGCGATATGAACAGGAAATTTGCTTACATTCAGGAAAAAGATCCTGATTTTCCATATGTTAAGAAAATACAAGAGATAATAGAGTCTTTTAAACCGGATGCCGTTCTTTCTCTCCACGACGGATACGGCTTCCATATAACTAACAAAAACGCATGGGGACAATGTATCGTAATAGATGAAAAAATTTATAACAACTTCCATCTGTATAAAACAGCAAATAAAGTCACAAACCACGTAAACAGATTTGTAAATAGGGAAAACTGGAAATTTCCGGTTTTTTCAACAGAAACGTTCCATCCGGACACAAATCACAAAGAGCAACAGAAATCACTAACTTACTTTTGCTTATCAAAATGCAACGTACCGGCTTTCTGCCTGGAAGTTTCAAAACAACTTCCATCATTAAAAGAGAAAGTGCAATTTCACCTTCTTATGATGGAAAAACTCTTTGAACTCTTCTCAATACAAATAACACCGCCTTTTAATAGTATCTATAACGACTTTTTAGAAAAATTTAGAAGAAAAGCAAAGGCCGAAGTTGTAGTCAACATCAATGGAAGATCCGTTTTAATATCAGGCAGAAAGACATTAAAAATTCCCAGAGGCTCAGAAGTAAAATTTATCGATTTTAAAGGAAAGAGTGGCACATTCGGCGTAGCTGAAGGAGTAAACTTAAACTGGCGTTCGTTTCATATGGGAAAGACTTTGAAAGTGAAAATAAAAGATGATTTTCAATCCCTGTTCTCTATATACTTTCAGCCTGTTTAATAGCTGTCTCCCTATACTTTGCTGCCTTTTCCAGATAATTCTCAGCTGCCTCCGGCCTCGAATTCTCTTTCAGCACCTCTGCCAATCTCTCGCACGCCTTAGTCGCTTCATCATACATACCCAACTGTCCCAAAACTTCAATATAGATCTTCCATACGAGGATATCATCAGAATGTTTAAGAAGATAGGAGGGAGTCTCCTTCAAAATAAATTTGTAGTCCTGCCCCTGAAGTTTCATCAATATTAAAGACCTAAAATCTCCTGATTTCCGATAATGATACTCCAATATTTTCTTTGAAGTAACCAACGGAATACGTTTTAAAACAGACATATAAAAGTTTTTTAACTTTTCTGATAAAAGATTCTCTCCACCTTCTTCTTTTTCCAACCCGAAAGCTTTCCGTCTAAACAATAAGATTACTATTCCTGCTATGACAAAACAAACTAAAACAACTCCAATAACGATATAAATATAACTTCTCGAAGATTTTTTCTGAAACGGCTGTTTTATCGATTCTTTCACGGACTTTTTATTCTTAATATTTGTTATACCGTTTATGTTTTTTTGAAGAGACGAAGAAGTTTTTTTATCGGGTAACTCCGAAGAAGTAACGTTAGAAGATTTAATCTCTCTTTTATTCGATATTTGTTCCGCAGTTTCCTTATTAGTTTTGACCGCTTTCCCGTTCTCTTTCGGAAAATATCCCTTAAGAATAGTCCTTTTAGAATCATAATAATTTAACGTCACATATGCTGTCGATGATATTTTTTTAATTTCAGGATGTTTGTTGAAATATTTAAATGCCTCTTTCCTGGTTTTAAACATTCCTACACGAATTTTATAACGACTTTTTACTTTATCTACCCTTGAAAATTCAAACTTTTTCACCTGTTCAAAAAGCCTTTCTGCCTCTTTAAAACTTTTTGTATCTGAAAGCTGTATTGTATAAACAGGTTTCTCTTTAGAAACTGCAGATTCTGTTAAAAACAAAGATGCAAACCCGAGAAATAGCAGAAAGAATAGAAAATTTCTTACATTTTTTTTCAAACTTTTCCTCTCTATCTCAATATTCCAAAAATTTACCAATACAAACCTAATTATATAAAAACCGGAGTTATTTACAAACTTTCCATTAAATATCCACTTTTTTAACAAAATCCCTATTTTTAACATGCCATTTAACAGTATTCCTTAGCCCTTCTTCCAGAGAAACCCTCGTTTCCCAGCTTAACAACCTTTCCGCTTTATCTGTTTTTGCCCAGGTTGCTTTCATATCAGCCTTATGGAAATCCTTATAGACCAATTTAGCCTTTTTATATAACAACTGCTCTATTAACTCTATTATCTCGTTAAGCTCATAAGGCCTATTTCCCCCGAGATTTATTATTTCATATCCTGTTCGAGCATTCAACGCTTTGACCGTACCTTCCGCAATATCATCAACATAGGTAAAATCCCTTTTTTGAGTACCATCTCCAAACACAACCACCGGCTTCCCCTCATCAATCCACTTTATAAAACGAAAGACACTCATATCCGGTCTTCCGGCAGGACCGTAAACGGTAAAATAGCGCAAAACAGTAACATCTATACCATAAAGATAATGATATGTATAAGCAATAGCTTCTGCTCCTTTTTTACTTGCCGCATACGGAGATATCGGGGTATTTACCGGTAAATTCTCATCAAACGGCATTTTCTGCCCGGCATAAAGAGAGGAAGTCGAAGCAAGGACAAACTTTTTAACACCGTATTCCTTAGACAATTCCAAAAGATTAAGCGTCCCGTAAGTATTCGTAGTTGAATAAACAAAAGGATTTTCAAGACTATACCTTACCCCTGCTCTCGCTGCAAGATTCACAATTCCCGAAAAGCCATATATACCAAACAAAATCTCCAACGCCTGAAGATTCTCTATATCAATCTTGTGAAAACTAAAATTATCGAATTTTTCCAACATTTCCAGCCTATATTCTTTCAAACGAACATCGTAATAATCATTCATATTATCTATTCCAACAACCTTAACACCTTGTGACAACAACAACTCTGCCGTCTTAAACCCTATAAATCCCGCTACTCCCGTAACCAAAACCGTATTCATCATAAACCCCTATACAAATAGAATTAGTTGTTAAAATTTTGTAAAATTATCAAAAATGGCAGGAAAAGGAGGAAACAGATGGAAAAAGAAAACCTCGATAGTTTACTTCACCTAAGCACAACTATAGAACCTCCGGAATCGTTTATCAAAAAAGCTAACATTAGTGATTATGGAAAAGAGTATAAGAAATTTTTGGAAAATCCTGAAGAGTTTTGGGGAAAAATTGCAGAAGAACTTTTCTGGCACAAAAAATGGGATAAAGTCCTTGAATGGGATTTACCGTATGCCAAATGGTTTGTAAACGGTAAAACAAATATCTCCGTAAATGCTCTTGACAGACACGTGAAAAACGGGAGAAAAAACAAAGTAGCCTTTTTCTGGGAAGATGAATTTGGTAATGAAAAAGTTATTACTTACGGCGCTCTTTACACTCTTGTAAACAAACTTGCCAATGCTTTTAAAGATGCCGGAATAAAAAAAGGTGATCGTATAGTTATTTATATGCCTCTTATTGTAGAACAAGTAGCAGCTATGCTTGCCTGTGCAAGAATAGGAGCTGTTCATTCTATTGTTTATGCAGGTTTCAGCATCCCAGCTTTGAAGCACAGGATAGAAGACGCAAAAGCTAAAATGGTTATAACCGCCGATATGACCATAAGAAGAGGAAAAGCTATTCCCCTTAAACAGATAGTTGATGATGCCGTAAGAGAAGTTGATACGGTTGAAAAAGTCGTTGTTTTCAGAAGGCTTCAACCACAAGTTAACCTAATAGGTGAAAAAGAGATTGATTTTTATGAATTCATCAAAAATGCGGACACCTATTGCGAACCCGAAATTATGGATTCAGAAGATCCTCTATTTATGCTTTACACATCCGGTTCTACAGGAAAACCAAAGGGAGTTATTCATACAACAGGTGGTTATATGGTCGGCACATACTATTCGATGAAAACGGTTTTTGATCTGAAAGAGGATGATATCTTCTGGTGTACTGCTGATCCCGGTTGGATAACCGGACACAGCTATATCGTTTACGGACCTCTCGTTGCCGGAGCCACACAAGTTCTTGCTGAAGGGGCACCAAACTATCCCGACTTCGGAAGATGGTGGAAATTAATAGAAAAATATGGCATAACTATTTTCTACACTGCACCTACAGCTATAAGAATGTTCATGAGAGCCGGAGAACATTGGCCGGAAAAATACGACTTATCATCTCTAAGACTTCTCGGTTCCGTTGGAGAACCTATAAATCCTGAAGCATGGATGTGGTATTACAAAGTAATAGGAAAAGAAAGATGCCCGATAATCGATACCTGGTGGCAAACAGAAACAGGGGCCGTAATGATAACAACTATTGACGGAACACCTATGAAACCGGGAAGGGCAGGTAAACCGGTTCCTGGAGTTATAGCTGATGTTGTTGACAAAGAAGGAAATCCGGTAGAGCCGGACAAGGGAGGTTTCCTTGTAGTTAAAAATCCATGGCCTTCAATGATGAGAAATATACATAAAAATAAAGAGAAATATGAAAGCTATTGGAACACCATACCAAACTGCTACTTTGCAGGAGATGTGGCCGTTAAAGATAAAGACGGCTATATAATGATTCTCGGAAGAGCCGATGATGTTATAAACGTTTCGGGCCACAGAATCGGAACAATGGAAGTGGAATCAGCCCTCGTTTCTCATACTGATGTAGCGGAAGCCGCTGTAATAGGGAAACCCGACCCCGTAAAAGGAGAAAGCATCAAAGCATTCATAATCCTTAAAGAAGGGGTAAATCCATCCAACGAACTTGTAAATTCCCTTAAAAAGCATGTAAGGGCGGAACTTGGAGCCCTCGCAATTCCATCTGAAATAGAGTTCACGGATAAGCTACCAAAAACAAGAAGCGGAAAAATAATGAGAAGAATATTGAAAGCCAAAGAGCTTGGCATGGACCCAGGAGACCTGTCCACTCTTGAAGATTAAACAACAGAGGAGGACTTTCTCTCCTCTGTTATAATTACTGTGACAGGTTAAATCCGGAGGAAAAATGCACATCAAATCCCTTCAGTTAAAAGGTTTTAAATCTTTCGCCGATGAAACAGAAATTCGTTTTTCAAAGGGTATAAACTGTATCGTAGGTCCCAACGGTTGCGGAAAAAGCAATGTTGTTGATGCCCTTAAATGGGTAACCGGGGATACCTCATCCAGAGGGATGAGAGCGACCAATATGAAAGATATGGTTTTCAAAGGAGCTATGGGTAAGAGAGCTGCAAGAACATCCGAAGTCTCCATAACGATATCGAGAGACGAACTCCTTCCAATCAAAGAAAATGAAATAACAGTAACAAGAAGGATAAAATCGAACGGGGATTCGGAATTTCTTATAAATGACAGAAAAGTCAGGCTGAAAGACATTCAGGAACTTTTCCTTTCCATAGGACTAGGACATAAAGATTACGTTTTTTTTGAGCAGGGACAGATAGACAGGGTTTTACGATTAAAACCGGAAGAACGAAGAGTCCTCATAGATGACGCCGCAGGAGTCGCATCTTTCAAAGAAAAAAAAGAGGAAAGCCTAAAAAAACTTAACGAAGCGGAAACAAACCTTGAAAACGTCAGAAAAGTTATCGATGAAGTCACAAAAAATATGAAAAATCTGAAAAATCAGGCTGAAAAGGCAAAAAAATTCCAAACCCTAAGAGATAAAGAGATATCTTTGGAAAAAAAACTTTACGGCATAGAGATAAGAACTATAAAACTCACCAAAGAATTTAAAGAAAAAGAAGTTGAAATTCTACGAGAAGATAGAAACAATCTTGAAAAAGAAATTTCAACAATTCAGGTCAACATGGAAGAGCTACGCAGTGAAAGAGAAACACTTACCAAGGAGATAGAAGAGACATCAAAAGAACTCTACGAACTTGAAAAGACAAAAAAGGAAGCCTCTTTGAAAAAGGAATTTAATCTCAAAGAGATAGAACGAATAAAAGAAGAATTGAAAGAGATAGACGAAGATGAACTAAGAAAAATTGAAAGACTAAAAAGAGTAAAAACAGAAACAGCCGAGCTTGCCGAAGAAAAAGAGAAATTTAAAAAAGGATACGAATCGGCACAAATGGAAACAGAAGAACTAACTTCCGAAATAGAAAAATTAAAAGAAAAGAAAAAAAATATTGAAAGGGATATTTTTAATACAAAAAGGGCCATATCGGAAGCAGTAAACAGACACAGGAAAATTGAAATTGAAAAAACAAGAGAAGAGGAAAAAACAAACAGCTATAAAAATCAAACCGAAAAGCTACCGGATGAAATAGAATCTCTAAAAAAAGAGTTATTATACTACGAAGAACAAAAAAACAACCTTCGGGAAAAACTTGTGGAAACCGAATCGGCACTTGAAAAACTTAAGGAAGAGAAAAAAAACCTTGCTATCATCAAAGAAAACCGTCAAGAGAAACTGGAAAAGCTTCGATTCACTATTAGGGAGAAAGAAAAAGAGATAATTTCTATCACATCAAGAATAGAAAGCACGGAAAAACTCTTACAAGATATAGATTTCGGAAAACTTGAAAACAGTATTGCGGAAAGCGGAAAAAAAGGAAAAGTAAAAGGGTACATCGGACTTATCCCGAATCTTATAAAAGTAGATGAAGGATGGGAAAAGATTGTCGAATCATACCTATCGTTATTTGGAGCCGGCATAGTTATTAAAACGTTTGAAGATATAAAATGGATAAAAGAAAGAATAAAGGGAAGCGGTAGAGTTATGCTTTTTTGTGCCGAAGTTTCTCCTGTAAAAAGCCGCTACATAGAAGAATCGACACCTCTTATATCTCACGTAAGAACAGTGGACACAAGAACAAAAGACCTCATCTCGGTCCTATTTGCAAACGTATTTTTTACATCCTCAAACGCTGAAAATCTCGTTAAAGAATATCCGGATTGCGTTTTCATAGATAAAGAATTAAACGTTTACCACGGAAAAGGCTCTTTCATAGGAAAATTTAAAGGAAAGGGAATCTTTGAAATAGAAAAAGAAGTTGAAGAATTAAAAAACAGAAAAAACCTTTTACAAAATGAACTTGAAGAATTAAATAAAGGGCTCAACCCCTTTATTTTAGCAGTTTCGGAAGTTAATGAAAATATTTCCGAACTTCTGAAAAGAACCGAGGCATTAAAAAGCAAAAAGTTTGAAATCGAATCAAAACTAAGAGAAACCGAAAGAAGAACAAAAAATATAGCCAAAGAGATTGGAAATGTTTCCGAGAAACTCAGAACCGCAAAAGAGGCCTTATCAGGATTTTCGAACAGAAACAACCTTTACGGCGAGAAACTGAAAAAGCTTATAGACGAAAAAATAGAGAATGAACAAAAACTAACGGAAAAGGAAAGCATCTTACAAGAACTAATTCAAAAAATCGAAAAGATTTCGTCCCTTTATTCGGAGAAAAAAACCAAATTTTCAGTACTTGAAGAAAAACTTAAAAACGTTAAAGAAAAAATAATAGGGAAAGAGAGAGCCATTTCTGCTGTAAAAAAAGAGATAGATTCCCTATACTGGAAAAAAGATAAGCTTTCTAAAAAGCTGGAAGAAGCAACGGAAGAGATTAAATCCTCCGAAAATATACTTTCAGGAATAGACGAAGCGATAGGAGACACAAAAAAAGAGCTCGAATCTCTTGAAAAACAAAGAGGGGAAATATTATCTTTTATAAAGGAACGAGAGGACGCCCTTAAAAATAAAGAGAAAGAACTTAAAGAGATACAAAAAAAGATAAAAGAAATCGAGATAGAAGTAGCACGACTTAACGTTAGAGACGAAGAGCTCACGGAAAAAATTCTTTCCATCGACGCAACGGTTGAAGAAGTAATAAACCTTTCTGCCGGAATAGAGAGAGAAGATGAAATAAAAAGAGAGTTGATTTCCGTCAAGGAAAAAATTTCAAGAATAGGCGCCGTTAATCTCCTTGCAATAGAGGAATACGACAAAGTAAAAGAAAGATATCAGTTTATAATAGACCAGGAAAAAGATCTTATAAAGTCAATAAAAGACCTGAAAGAAGCAATTGAGAAAATAGATGAAGAAATAACAAAAAGATTCTTTGCGGCATTTAAAGCTGTAAATAAAGTTTTTAGACAAACTTTCAAACGGGTTTTCGGCGGCGGAAGCGCAAGGCTTGTATTAACATCGGAAGACCCTACCGAAGCAGGTATAGAGATAGAAGCAAAACCTCCGGGGAAAAAGCACAGTAATATTAACCTTCTATCAGGTGGTGAAAGAACACTTGTTGTTATATCTCTTTTATATGCCCTTTACTCCATCCATCCCGCACCGTTTCTTGTTCTTGATGAGATAGATGCTGCCCTTGATGAGATAAATATCCTAAGGTTCACAGAGCTTTTGAAAAGCATATCTGAAAAAACTCAGGTTATAGTGATAACCCACAAAAAGGTTACAATGGAAGCTGCCGATGTTCTTTACGGTGTAACAATGGAAATTCCCGGAATATCAAAAGTTGTCGGTGTCTCCTTTGCCCTTTCGGAAGTCTAAATAAAAAAAGCCCGTAAAGGGCCGTTTCTACCTTTACGGGCTTTTAAATCTATAAGATTTTTCTATTTATGCTTTTTCAACATTTATAGCTTTAAGGCCTTTGTCACTTTCTGTGATGTCAAATATAACCCTTTCACCTTCTTCTATGCTTTTGAATCCTTCACCGCTGATTCCTGTGTAGTGAACGAATACATCGTGTCCATCATCTGTTGTGATGAAACCGTATCCTTTACTTGAATCAAACCACTTTACTGTTCCTGTAAATCTTTCCATGCTGTAAAACCTCTCTCTAAAAAATTTATTTGCCGGAAACGAAAAGAGCCCCGAAGGTAGAAACGGCACTCCTTCGGGGCTCTGCTTCTCACT
>Ga0256840_1001128_pt1 | contig 25680 bp, 16 predicted proteins | sample 355202metaG_FD_185969 | JGI IMG/M metagenome (GOLD analysis project Ga0256840, IMG submission 185969) | Hydrothermal vent microbial communities from Mid Atlantic Ridge, Atlantic Ocean - 355-202 | ecosystem: Environmental > Aquatic > Marine > Hydrothermal vents | place: Atlantic Ocean: Mid...
TCATTAATAATAGAAAAATTAGCATTACTTATATCGGATGTTGAATTGGAGTTAATGCGAACTAAACATTGATTAGATACATTTGATGGGACAACCCAGTCATATTTATTTATTGAAGCATTAACAGTAGTAATTGTATTCCACGAAATACCATTGTCAGTGGAATAGTCAATATCGATATTTGATGTATTAAAACTTTGCCATGCAATAGTAGTAGTTTTTCCAACTTCCCAAAACTCATCTCCATTTGGGTAATTTAATAAAAGATAGGAGTTATCGATAGCACTAATAGGAGAGGAGGACTCTACCATTTTAATTGCGCCCAAATAATAAAAACCATACGTATTATTATTGTTTGCTCCAGCAGTAGCTTCAAAATTAATAATTCCGCTAGACGTAGGCTGTACATTATATATATCTGCTGTATTGGTTGTGTTATTAGAAGGGTTTAAAGTGTTTGCGATTGTATTTTGACCTGTAATTGTATAGAGTGTCTCTCTATTGTCAGAAACTCCCATTCTTGATGAAAATACAGAAAATGAATAATATTTTGTAGGATCTAAGTTATATAATGAGAAACCACCAGTAGGATTAGTATTACCATTAAAAGGGTTTGTTTCTCCAAAAAAACTATCTCTAGTCGCAGAACTAGTAAAAGGTAATTGATTGTCTGGGTTTTGCGTACCTGAATTATTAACAAGATCAAAAGAATCGTCTAAATTCAATGTAATTCCAGTATAATTATCATTTATGTCAATTAATTTATAATTAAGATTAGATTGATTTAATGAAGTTAATGCAATATTGTTCCAATTTCCATTAGTAGATGTGTCACTACTAACTGAACCAAAATCCATCAATGTATATATTTGCCCATAAATAGTTGTTGAACAAGTTAAAAATGTAAAGGCTAAAATAAAATAAATAAATCGCGTCAAAATAAAGGTGTTATTTTAAGCTAATTTACATTAAATTAATTGAATTCATATATTTTGACCAATACAGAGTGCTATAATGCAGTATTTATTTAATATCTCACTACAACATAAATACAACATTTATGTATAGCGCTTGTTTTAATCAACTAACAATCAATATATTATTGTTGAAATAAAATTGTATATTTAATTTATTACCTTTACAGCACAATACAACATGTATATGCTGACTTATTTGCGTTTTAAATTATGAATAAAAAATATTTACCCTTTGCTGCAATTCTCTATTTTTTTGTTTCGGCACAATTAATTTTTTCACAAGAGATTCCTCCAATACAAACGTTTAGTCCAGATAAATACAACGCAGGGAATCAAAATTGGATGATTTCACAAGATTCAAACAAAAATATTTATACTGCGAACAACGAAGGGTTATTGGTATACAATGGCTCAAAGTGGAAATTGTATCAATCTCCAAACAAAACTATATTTAGGTCTGTAAAAGTCATTAAGGATTTGATTTATACAGGCTGTTTTATGGATTTTGGTTATTGGGAAAAAGATGAGTTAGGCATATTAAACTACCATTCACTAGTTCCATTGTTAGAAGAGAAAATGATTGAAGATGAGCAAATTTGGAATATAATAGATTATGACAAATGGATTATTTTTCAATCTTTCAACAGGATGTATATCTATGATTTATTATCTAAAAAAATTAATATCTTTAATTCTAAAAATAGAATTTTAAAAATTTTTAAGATAGAGGATGATATTTATTATCAAGAATTTAACAAAAAAATATTTAGATTAGAAGAAGGTAACCCCAGTATGCTCATTGATAGTGAGAAGTTTAAAGACGTTAAAGTGGTCAATATTTTTAAGCGTAAAAATGATTTGATATTTTTAACAAGTGATAAGGGCTTTTTTATTTATAAAAATAAAAAACTTACTAAATGGGAAATTCCAGCAAATGACATACTAAAGGAAACAACTGTATTTAGTGCGATAGAGTTAAAAAATAAAAACTTTGTTTTAGGAACAATTTCAAAAGGAATAATTACAATTAATAATAAAGGTAATGTAGTGTATCAATTTAATCAGAGAAATGGATTAAGTAATAATACTGTATTATCATTATTTACAGATGTAAATGAAAATTTATGGGCAGGTTTAGATAATGGAGTTAATGTTATTAATATAAAGTCTCCAATTACCATATTTAATGATGACAAAGGAATATTAGGAACCGTTTATTGTTCCATAATTCATAATGGCTATTTATACTTAGGTACTAATCAGGGGTTGTTCTATAAAAAACAAAATTCAAAGAATCCTTTTAAGTTCATTATAGGAACAAAAGGGCAAGTATGGAGTTTAGTTCAGTATAATAAAGAATTATTTTGTGGGCATAATTTAGGTATTTTTATAATTAAGAATAATGTTTCTCAGTTAATTGCGCCAGTACTTGGTACTTGGGATATTAAACCAATACCAAATGTTGCTAATTCCTTATTATTAGGAACATTTAATGGTCTGTATGTTATAGCAAAAAAAGATAATAAATGGTTGTTAAAGAACAAGATAGAAGGTTTTGATATATCTTCACGTTTTTTTGAATTTACATCTAAAAGCGATGTTTGGGTGAGCCATGAGTATAAAGGATTATATCGAGTTTCTATAAATGAGGATTATTCAACAGTTACTGAGGTTAGGTTAGATACAGTATTGCCAAAAGGTAAAAATTCAAGTATAATTAGTTATAAAAATCAATTACTTTACGCTTTTGAAAATGGAATTTATAAATATGATAAAACACAAAATACCTTTAAAAAGGATACTTTGCTTAGTGCAACTATTGAAGGAGGAAATTATATTTCAGGTAAATTAGTAGTAGATAAAAAAGATAAGTTATGGACTTTTTCTAAAAAGCATATTTCATACATAGCACCAAGTAAATTAATTAATGAATTGAAAGTTAGCAAATTATCTATTCCTAGTATTGTTAGAAAAGAGAAAATAGGTTATGAAAACATTTCAATTGTTGGCACTAATAAATACTTGTTAGGTACATCAAATGGGTATTTAAAAATAAATTTATCAAATATAACAGAAAAAGAAAATGAAATATTTTTGTCACGTGCATATATAAAAAATATAGATTTTAAAGATGTAGATCTATCTTTAGCTAAAGTTGCTGAGCTGAACAATAGTCAAAACTCAATAGGTTTTGATTTTTCGGTTCCAGAATACGATAAATTTATATTAACAGAGTATCAGTATAAATTAGATGGACTACATAGTAAATGGAGTAGCTGGACGGATAAGCCAAGTATTTACTTTGAAAATTTAAAGCATAATGATTATTCATTTAGTGTGCGAGCAAGAGTTGGTAATAAGTTGACAACACAAAAAGATTTTAAATTTAGTATTAAAAGACCATGGCATTTATCAACCATTGCAATATTAGTTTACCTATTAACGTTGATGATTTTACTATATTTAATACACCGTATTTCTAGGTGGTACTATAACAAACAGCATAATCATAAACAATTAACAAATGAGCAGTTAATTATGAGTATGAAAAATCAACAGCTAAACCAAGATATAGAAGGTAAAAATAGAGAGTTAGCTATTTCTACGATGAGTATAATAAAAAAGAACAAAGTATTAAGCAGTGTAAAAAAAGAATTATCAAATAATATGACAAGTAGTGGCGTGAAAGCAGTTATTAAATTAATTGACAGGAATTTAAATAATGAAAAGGATTGGAAATTTTTTGAAGAAGCTTTTAATAATGCCGATAAAGATTTTTTAAAGAAGTTAAAAAATGTACATCCAAAACTAACACCAAATGATTTGCGATTTTGTGCATATTTACGGTTAAACCTTTCCTCAAAAGAGATTGCACCATTACTTAATATATCAGTTAGAAGTATAGAAATAAAACGATATAGATTACGAAAAAAGATGAGTTTAGAACATTCTGAAAGTTTAGTAAAACACATTTTAGATTTATAACACCTTAACAAGTATAAAAAACACAACAACATTACCACAACGAAAACGTTATAGTGAAATATTTTTTAAACAATTGGCACTGTCTTAACCAATATTGTCAAAGGTTTTTTACAAAAATTGCAATTTCACAAAAAACATGTATGATTTTTGTTGTAGTGTAGAATCAATCATATTACTATCAAATTGATTAACTTTATAAAATGTTTTTAGAGATTTAAAGACATTATTATAGAATACTTAAATAAGATTAACATAAACTAAATCATTATCAAATTTATGAAAAAATTTAAAATTCAAAAGAATAAGATATTCTTTTTATTATTATTTATTAGTAGTGCTGTTTTTATAAATGCACAAACAGTTAAAGGAACAGTATTATCTTCCGATGATGATTCGCCACTACCAGATGTTTCTGTAGTAGAGAAAGGAACAAAAAATGGAACTACAACAGATTTTGATGGAAACTTCTCTATTAATGTAAACCAAAATGCTATTTTAGTTTTTTCATATATAGGTATGGCAACACGTGAAGTTACTGTGGCAGGAAACACAATGAATGTTAAATTAGAGGCAGATGGTACTCAATTAGAAGAAATAGTAATAGTAGGTTACGGTTCAGTAAAGAAAAGTGATTTAACAGGATCCGTAGCTAAAGTAGATTTAGAAAAAGCATTAGGAGTACCAACCTCTAATTTAACAGAACAATTAAGAGGACGTGTGGCAGGAGTTAAAGTTGATGTAGGAAGTTTAAGACCAGGAGGTACATCTAAAATTACTTTTAGAGGAGTTAGAGGGCTTAAAGACATAAGTGAGAATAATGCATTATATATTGTAGATGGAGTAGAGGTACATGCAGATAATATTTCCGCTATAAATCAAGACGATATAAAATCCATTGAATTATTAAAAGATGCTTCCGCACAAGCTATTTATGGTTCTAAAGCAGGGAATGGAGTAGTTTTAATTACTACAAAAAGAGGAAAATCAAAGAAAATACAAATAACCTATCATGGTTATACCACAACAAATTCTATTAAAAAGAATTTTGAAACATATAGTGCACAAGAATACGCACAATTGCGAAGAGAAGCATGGAGAACAGATAATAATGATGTATATGAAGATGAGAATGTTGTGTTCTCAACATCAGAATTAGAATCTTTAAATAATAATAAATTTGCAGATTGGGAAAAAGAAGTACTAAGAAATGGGTTTATTAGCAGTAATTCATTAAGTATTTCTGGAGGTACAGATAAAACAAAAATTTTTAGTTCTTTAAGTAGCTATAATAATAATGGGATTATTCCAACATCATCATATAATCGTAAAACATTTCGACTTAATTTAAATCAAACCATTACAGATAAATTATCTGCAAACTTTGATATATCAATTGCAAACACAGGGCAAGATAAAGAAACACCAGTTTATAACTTAATTACACTATCTCCTTTAGGGCAATCACATAATGATGATGGTGGTATTAGACAATATCCAGTAGATGATAATTCATATACAAACCCATTGTGGAATATTAATGAAGCAAATAACGATGTAAAAACAAATAGTTATAGCTTTACTTTTGCACCAGAGTATAAGATTACAGATAATTTTACATATAAAATTAATTCTAATTTTTCTAAAAATAATCTTAATGATAGTAAATATTTAAGTTCAGAACATGAATATGGAATAGCAGCAGAAGGAATAGCGACAATAAAAAACGGATTAAGTGAAAATTATTTAGTTGAAAATATACTTACCTATAGCAAAGAAATTAACGATAAACATAAGTTTCATTTAACGGCAGTACAGGCAATTGATGAGAGAAAATATGAAGAGTTAATCACAAAGGGAGAAGGATTTGAAAATGAAGATAATGGTTATGATGGAATTGCTTACGCAGAAAAACATTCTATAACAAGAGTAAAAACAAAATTAAATAGAGCATCTTTTATGGGACGAATTCGTTATTCGTTAATGGATAAATACCTACTTACAGCAACATATCGTGCCGATGGAGCATCTGTAAATAAAGTAGGGAATAAGTGGGTTAATACTACTGCCTTTGCTTTTGCTTGGAAAGCACATAATGAAGCTTTTTTAGAAAATGTTAATCAAATTAACGAATTAAAATTTAGAGTAAGTTATGGCTCACTTCCTAATCAGGCAACAAAGTCATTGTTAAGTTTAGCAACAGCAGATGCATATCAATATGTATTTGGAGGAGAAATAGCAACAGGATTTTTACCAGGAAACAGATTAATTAGTAGCTCACTAAGACATCAAGTAACAACAAGTTTTAATGTAGGTTTAGATTTTGGGTTGTTTAATAGATTTATTGAAGGTACTATAAATTATTACAATACAGAAACGAATGATTTAATACTTAAAAGATCATTAGCATCAACAACAGGTTTTGATCATTCAATACTTAATGGAGGAGTAGTGCAAAATAAAGGGTTAGAGTTAGAATTAACAGCAAACATTATTAACAAAGAGAATTTTACATGGTCAATTTCAGGAACTTATGCGCATAATAAAAATGAATTAACAGATCTATATAATAAAGATGCAAATGGCAAACCAATTGATGATTATAATTTTAGATATATAGTAGGAGAAGCATTAGACCCAATATATGCCTACGAAACAGATGGTATTTGGCAAGAAGGAGAAGATTGGGATAATTCACCACAAGGTGTTAATGGATCTAATCAAGCAAATTTAGGAGCAGGAAGTATTAGAGTTAGAGATATAAATGGTAGAGATGCAGATGGAAACCTTACTGGGTTACCAGATGGAAAGATCGATACGGATGATAGAAAATTTATAGATAGAAATCCAGATTGGTTCGGTTCAATATCAACTAATATTAGTTATAAAAGGATTGAATTATATGCAGATTTTTATACTGTACAAGGAGCAACAAGATCAAATCCATATTTATATAGCTTCAACCAAGGAGGTACATTACAAGGAACACTAAACGGAATTAAAGTAGATTATTGGACACCAGAAAATCCATCTACCGAGTTCCCAAGACCAAGAAAATCACAAGTAGATCCATATTTATCATCTATTGCAATTAAAGATGCATCATATTTTAGATTAAGAACACTATCGTTAACATATAATTTAAATGATTTAAGAATATCTCATTCAAAAAAAATTGGAGTTAAATTATATTTACGAGGAACGAATTTATTTACAATTACAGATTATAAAGGGTATAGCCCAGAAGTAAACGCAGGAGGCTATCCAGATTCAAAAGGATATACATTAGGTTTAAAAGTTACACTATAAAATTATATTAAGATGAAATATTTAAAAAAAATTATCAAAAAAAATAGTCTATTACTACTACTATTAGTTTTAATATTTTCTACAGCATCATGTGAAAAATATTTAGAAGAATCGCTAACAACACAAGTTAATCAAGAATACTTATTTAAGACAGTTGATGGATTAAAATCAGGAGTAATAGCATTATATAATAGAAACCGAGACTCATATATTAAACGAGAGTTTTGGTGGGGAGAGAGCTATGAAGCATTAGTACTAGTTTCTAGAGCAGATGTAACCATACCAATAAATGGAAATTTATCTAATTATGGTAAATATACAGCAGGAATTAACCCATCTAGTAACACATTATCACATCATTGGAAAAGGTTTAATTCAATAGCAAACAAAGCAACATCAATAATTGTAGCGGCAGAAGCAATGGTAGATATAGATGAAACTGTTAGAAAACAAATTATAGCAGAAGCAAAGTTTTTTAGAGCAAATTCTTATTTTATATTATATCGTATTTATAATAATATTTATGTTTCAGAAGAAGCAATTACAACAGATAATGCATTTGATGTTGTTAATAATAAATCATCAAAAGAAGAAATATTTGATTTGTTACGAAGAGATTTGGATTATGCTATTGCAAATTTAGAATGGACATCAGAACAACTTGGTAGAGCTACAAAAGGAACAGCAAAGCATGTAAGAGCAAAAGTAGCAATGTGGGAGCAAGATTGGGCAGAAGCAAAAAGCCAATCAGAAAGTTTAATAAGTCAGGGACCACATAGCTTAACAGCAACAACAGCTGAAGTATTTGATGGAAAAATGGATCATACAGAGCAATTATTTACATTACAGTATGACAATGATATAGCGCCAGCTGGAGGAAATAGAAATATGGTAAACTGGAATTTGATTGCACAATATAATAAAGTGCCAGGTATGGTAAGAGAAGAAGAATATGGAGGTAAAGGAGCAGCATTCTTATTGCCAAATCAATATTTATTAGACTTATTAAGTGCAGACCCTAATGATGATAGAGATGATAATAATTATTTTGTAACAGAATATCGTTATAATGATGCGGCAAATGTACCAGCAGGATCAAATGTAGGAGATGTAGTGCAAGGAGTTTATGACACATCATCAACACTTTATTACAAAAGGTTACACCCAAGCTGTCTTAAATATAGAGAAGAAGATACAGATCCAAATGTAACAACAAAAAAATCTAACTTAATGATATATCGTCTTGGAGAAACGTATTTAATAGCAGCAGAGGCAAATATGCGTATTAATGGAACAGGATTATCTTATTTAAACGACGTGAGACAAAGAGCAAATGCAGCACCATTGACAACCATTAACCAGCAAGTAATATTAGATGAGAGAGCTAGAGAATTAGCATTTGAAGGACAACGTTGGTTTACCTTAAAAAGAATGGGAATTGATGTACTACGTTCTCAAATTCAGAATCATGCAGGAGATGACAATTATAAAAATGAAGCAAGAACAAACTTTCAAGATCATTATATTAATTTTCCAATACCACAATCACAATTAGATTTCTTAGGGCCAAACTATCCACAGAATGCAGGTTTTTAATATAAGCCAGTAAAAACTAAAGTGAATATGGTTTATTTCATATTCACTTTAGTATTAAAATTAAGAAAACTAACCAAAACAGCATTAATAGAGGATGTACAAATATCTATTTATATTAATATTACCTATAATAAGTTTTTCACAAAACTTAATAACGAATACAGGTAATCGTAATATTACAAACTTAAATGGAGAATGGCATTATATAGTAGATCCTTACGAAACAGGATATTATAATTATAGATACGAACCTTATGATAAATTAAAATATAAAAATAATTCCGCATTTTATAATAATTATCATACAGATAATAAAATGGCATTAGTAGAATATGATTTTGATGAATCACCAACATTAAATGTACCAGGAGATTGGAATTCACAAAAAGAGAAATTATTTTATTATGAAGGAACAATATGGTACAAACATACATTTGATTATAATTTAACAAAAGAGAATAGGTTGTATCTTTATTTTGGAGCAATAAATTATAAAGCAGAAATATATCTTAATGGAAGTAAACTAGGAACACATGAGGGAGGATTTACACCATTTAATTTTGAAGTAACAAAAACAATCAAACAAAAAGAAAACTACCTAGTAGTAAAAGTGGATAATACACGAAAAAAAGAATATATACCCACAATTAATACCGATTGGTGGAATTATGGGGGAATAACAAGAGATGTAAAACTAATTGAAGAAAAAATAACATTTATAGAAGATTATAAAATTCAATTAAAAAAAGAGAATAAAAATATAATAGCAGGATTTATAAAAATAAATAATCCACAAGCAAAAAACAAAGTAACCATTACCATTCCAGAATTAAATATTAGTGAATGTATAAAAATAGATAAAAAAGGGAACTCAAAATTTGAAATTCCAGTAAAAAATATAAAATATTGGTCGCCAGAAAAACCAAAACTATATAAAATAGAACTAGAACTTAATAATAATATATTAACAGATCAAATAGGGTTTAGAACAATTAAAACAGTTGGAGCAGATATATTATTAAATGATAAATCAATATTTTTAAGAGGTATTTGTATCCACGAAGAGAATGCAAAAAAGGGAGCAAGAGCATATAGTAAAGAAGATGCAGAAATAAGTTTAAAAGCAGCAAAAGAATTAGGATGCAATTATGTACGTCTAGCACATTACCCGCATAACGAACACATCATACGTTTAGCAGATGAAATAGGAATGTTAGTTTGGGAAGAAATACCAGTATATTGGACAGTAGATTTTTCTAATAAAGTTTCTCTAAATAATGCAAAAAACCAATTAGCAGAAGCAATAACGAGAGATAAAAATAGAGCATCAATAATAATATGGTCAATGGCAAATGAAACACCGCCGTCAGTATTAAGAAATGAATTTTTATCCAATTTAATAAAACATTCAAAATCATTAGATGATACAAGGTTAATAAGTGCGGCATTAGAAAAAAAATGGAAAGAAGGAATACATATAGTAGATGATGAAATAGGGAGTCAGTTAGACATTGTAGCGTTTAACCAGTACACAGGTTGGTATGGAGGATCGTTAGAAGATGCGCCAAGTGCAAAATGGAGCATAAAATACAATAAGCCAGTAGTAATATCAGAATTTGGAGGAGGAGCATTACAAGGAAAACATGGAACAATTAAAGAACGTTGGACAGAAGAGTATCAAGAATATTTATACATTCAGAATTTAAAAATGATAGAAAAAATTCCAAATATACGCGGAATAAGCCCTTGGATACTAAATGATTTTAGATCACCAAAAAGAGTATTACCAAACATCCAAGATGGATGGAATAGAAAAGGATTAATATCAGATAAAGGAATAAAAAAGAAAGCATTTTTTACGGTGCAACAATTCTATAAAAAAATGAAGAAACAGTATAATTAATTAAAATTCCATTAATAATGAATATGAAAACCTTCATAATAACTTTAATTGTTGCACTATCTTTTTCTTGCAAGAGCGATGAAGTAGCACTAATACAAAATCCACCATTAAAATTTGAGTATAAATTAGTATGGTCAGATGAATTTAACGGAAACGAAGTAGATCAAAATAATTGGACATTCGAAATTTGGAATGCAGGACATGTCAATAACGAATGGCAACAATATGTAGAAAATACGGACAACTATACCGTAGGAAACGGAAATTTAGCTATAACAGCAATTAAAACAGGAAATAATGAGTTTGGAGGATATACATCAACAAGATTATCAAGTAAAAACAAACAAGAGTTCAAATATGGACGTATAGAGTTTAGAGCAAAAATGCCAAGTGGAAGAGGAACATGGCCAGCATTATGGATGCTCGGAGCAAACATAGATGAAGTAAATTGGCCAAAATGTGGAGAGATAGATATATTGGAATATGTAGGATATCAACCAAATAAAACACATACCAATGTACATACCCAAGCAGATTATGGATCAACCAGTGCACACCGCACACATATATTAAATACAACTGAAGAAGAATTTCATATCTACGGAATGATTTGGACAAGTAGAAAAATAGAATTTTATATAGATAGTAAAGAAAATATTGTAAATACATATTCCCCAAATCAAACACCTCAAAATTGGCCATTTTCGAAAGATTTTTTCTTTATAATGAATTTTGCAGTAGGCGGAGTGTGGGGTGGGCTTCAAGGAGTAGATGGAACAGTATGGCCACAAACAATGCTAGTAGATTATGTAAGAGTATATCAATTAAAACCAGTAGAATGAGAAAGTATATTGTAAGCATACTAATCTTAGCGGTAATATTGTCAAGCTGTAAAAAAGACAAAAAAACAGATGTTTCAGTAATGACATATAATGTACGTTATGGGTTGGCAAAAGATGGAGAAAACTCATGGGAAAATCGTAAAAAAGAGATGCTGAATTTAATAGAAACAAAATCACCAGATTTTTTTGGAACACAAGAAGGATTGCCATTTCAAGTAAAATATATAAAAGAGGCAATGACAAATTATGAATTTGTAGGAAAAGATAGAGATGGAAATGGAAAAGGAGAAAACACAGCAATATTTTATAATAAACAGAAGTATAAAGTAATAGAAAATTATACCTTTTGGTTAGCAAAAGATCAAACAAAACCAAATAAAGATTGGGATGCAACATTTCCAAGAATTTACACCTATGGATTATTTGAACATATACAAACAAAAAAACAACTTTGGGTAATGAATACACACTTTGATCATGTAGGAGTTGTAGCAAGGCAAGAAAGCGCAAAAATTATACTTAAAAAAATTAAAGAAATAAAGAAAAAAAACAATCTGCCAATAATATTTATGGGAGATCTCAATTCATTACCAAAGTCTAAAGTAATAAAAGAATTAAATACAATATTATATGATACAAATAGAGAAACAAAAGAAACAAGTACATTTAATGACTTTGTATATAACAATCCAATAAAAAAGCACATAGATTATATATTTATAACAAAAAACAATATCCAAATTAAAAAATACAAAATACTAATAGACTCAAAAAAAACGAAATATCCAAGTGATCATTTTCCGGTATATACTGAGCTAACCTTTTAAAATAAACTAATGAATAAAATTTATACCCTAATCTTTATAACAATATTTTTATACAATTGTAAAAATGAAACGAAAGATGTCAATAAAAATATAGATACAAACGTCGAAAGAAAAGTAGATTCCGTATTAGCATTAATGAATTTACAAGAAAAAATTGGACAAATGAACCAATATAACGGAAGTTGGGATGTAACAGGACCAGCATCAGGAATTGGGAACATAGAAAAAGAAGCAAGATTAAAAAATGGAGGAGTCGGATCTATGTTAAATGTACTATCCGTTAAAGCAACAAGAGAAGCACAAAAAATGGTAATGGAAAACTCACGAATGAAAATTCCACTAATAATAGGCTATGATGTAATACATGGCTTTAAAACAATATTTCCAATACCATTAGGAGAGAGTGCAAGTTGGGATTTAGAAATTATAAAAAAATCAGCAGCAGTAGCAGCATCAGAAGCCTCAGCGTATGGTGTACATTGGACATTTGCACCAATGATAGATGTATCAAGAGATGCACGATGGGGAAGAGTTATGGAAGGCTCAGGAGAAGATCCATACCTAACCACAAAAATTGGAGTAGCAAGAATACAAGGATTTCAAGGAGATGATTTGTCAAAAAATAATACAATAGCAGCATGTGCAAAGCATTTTGCAGGGTACGGATTTGCAGAAGCAGGGCGTGATTATAATACCGTAAATGTAGGAGAGTATGAACTACATAATACAATATTACCACCATTTAAAGCAGCAGCAGAAGCAGGAGTAGCAACATTTATGAATGCCTTTAATGAGATAGATGGTGTGCCAGCAACAGGAAGTAAAGTATTGCAAAGAGATATATTAAAAGGAGATTGGAATTGGAATGGATTTGTAGTATCAGATTGGGGATCAATAGGAGAAATGATAAATCATGGATATGCAACAGATAAAAAACATGCAACAGATATTGCAGTAAATGCAGGAAGTGATATGGATATGGAATCGTATGCATACCAAGCACATATAGAAGAATTGGTAAAAGAAGGGAAGATAAATGAAAAATTATTAGATGATTCAGTAAAAAGAATATTACGAGTAAAATTTCAATTAGGCTTATTTGATGATCCATATAGATATTGCAATGAAGATCGAGAAAAAAATGAAATCTACACCAAAGAAAATAGAACCTTTGCTAGAGAAGTAGCAAAAAAATCAATGGTATTATTAAAGAATGAAAATAATCTATTACCAATAAGTAAAAACACCAAAACAATAGCAGTAATAGGACCATTAGCAGATGATAAAGATACGCCGTTAGGAAATTGGAGAGCAAAAGGAGGAAGAAGTACAGCAGTATCTCTATTAGAAGGAATAAAAAATGCAGTGCCAAAATCGACCAAAGTGACTTATGCAGAAGGTTGTAAAATAGTAAATAACAAAGTAATAAAGCAATCATTTTTATTACCACTGCAATTTAACGAAACAGATAAATCAGGAATACAGGCAGCAGTAAATGTAGCAAGAGGAGCAGATGTAGTAATATTAGCAATAGGAGAGGTGGCATTGCAAACAGGAGAAGGAAGAAGTCAAGCAGATATAGGATTTGCAGGCGTACAGCAAGAGTTATTAGAAGCAGTATTAAAAGTAAACAAAAATGTGATAATAACATTAATGAACGGTCGTCCAATGGATATATCATGGGCAGCCAAAAATGTACCAGCAATAGTAGAATGTTGGCATTTAGGATCAGAAAGCGGAAATGCAATAGCAGATGTACTATTTGGAGATTACAATCCGTCAGGTAAATTACCAGTATCATTTCCACATCATGTAGGGCAACAACCATTGTATTATGGACAAAAAATGACAGGAAGGCCGCATAGTGAAAACCACGTAACATTTTCAGGATATAGAGATGCACCAAAAACGGCGTTGTATCCATTTGGATATGGGTTGAGTTATACAACATTTAAGTATGATAATTTAAAACTAGATAAAACAGAAATAGCAAAAAACGGAAACATAAAGCTAACAGTAGAAGTAACAAATACAGGAAATAGAAAAGGAGAAGAAGTAGTACAGCTATATATTAGAGATTTAGTAGGCTCAATAACAAGACCAATAAAAGAATTAAAAGGATTTAAAAAAATAGAATTAGAAAAGGGAGAAGTAAAAAAAGTTGAGTTTACCATCAACGCACAAACATTAGAATTTTATACTATTAATAAACGCTTTGAAGTAGAAGAAGGATCTTTTAATGTTTGGGTTGGTGGGAGTTCAACAACAAATTTAAAATCAACATTTGCAGTAAAATAAATATGTTATAGTAAAAGTTGAAAATAAAAATAGAAACAAACGCTCTCTAAACGACAACAAACATGAAAAAAATAGTAATAATAATAACCCTTTTCCAACTATGTGCATGTACAAAAAGCAAAAACGTATTATTAGATTTATCTGATAAAAACGCACAAGAGTTTTACTATTTTGCGAACGGCCATTTAACCAAAACCAAATATGGATTTAAAACAGTAGAAAAAGAAGGGAAAACAGCAGGAGAAATCATAAGAGCAAAAGACGCAAGTGTATGGTCAGGAGTAGCAACTAAGCTAAAAACACCCATTCAATTAAAAAATGGAAAAACATTTACAGTAGATGTGTATATGGATCATTTAGGCTCGTTTAGCTTTAAATTAGAAGATTCAAAAGATGGAGGATCAAATAGAAATATCTCCGTAAAAAATACAAGAATTAATGAATGGGAGACTTTAGTATTTAACTTTAAGGATGCGATGTTTGGAATACCAACATATAATAAAATAGCCCTTTTTGTAGACTTAAATAAAAAAGCAACAGGTAAAGATGAAACTAGTTACTTTACAAATATTCGTCAAATACCGAATGACAATAAAGAAGTAATAAATGGCAATAAAGAAAATGCAATAAAAATAGTAGTCATAGGTTCATCAACAGCAGCAGGGACAGGGCCAAAAGATTTTAAAAATGCATGGGTAAATCGTTATCGCAAAAAAGCAAAAGAGATAAATGGATATAACGAAGTAATAAATTTAGCAGTAGGAGGCTATACAACCTATCATTTATTACCATCAAATGCTAGAATAGCAGAAAATAGACCAAAACCATCTATAGAGCATAATGTAACTAAAGCATTGTCTTTCAGTCCAGATGCAGTACTAATAAATTTACCAAGTAATGATGCAAGTAAAGGATACACATTAAAAGAACAGCTAGATAATTACACGCAAATAACAAAAGTATTAGATGCAAAAAAAATACCATATTGGATAAGTACACCACAAGGAAGAAATATGGAAAAGGAGAAAAGGTTAGTACAAGAAAAACTAAAAGACTCAACAGATACAAGGTACGGTAGAAACACACTCGATTTTTGGAAAGGCATAGCGCATTGGGATGGGAAAATTAGACCAAAATATGATAGTGGAGATGGAATACACTTAAACGATACGGCACATAAATTACTATTTGATGAAGTATGGAATAAAGATATATTAGGTAATATATTAGATAAACGGAAAGGAATTGTACGCAAAGATAAAGCATACACATCACCATTAAAATACGAAGGGCATAGTTTGGTTTGGCAAGATGAATTTGAAGGAGAAAAACTAAATGAAAAATCATGGACACATGAGTTAGAAGATGGGTGTCCAAAATTATGTGGCTGGGGAAATAATGAACGAGTATGGTATCGCAAAGAGAATGCAACATTAAAAGAAGGAATATTAATAATTACAGCAAAAAAAGATAAAGAGCATAAAGACTTTTGGTCATCATCAAGAATTGTAACAAGTGATAAAGTCAATTTTAGATTTGGTAGAATAGATGTAAGAGCCAAATTACCCGAAACACGTGGATTATGGCCAGCAATATGGTTGTTAGGACAAAATAGAGCAGAGATAGGATGGCCATATTGTGGAGAATTAGATATAATGGAAGAAGTAGGTCACATGCCATTTAGGGTAAGAGGAACAGTAATATATCCAGATAAAAAACATGAATTAAAATTTATAGGAGAAAAAAAGGAGTTACTATACAGTAAATTTTCTGACGATTTTCATGTATATTCAATAGAATGGAATGAAAGAGGAATAAAGTATTTTGTAGATAATGTAAAATATTATGATAAGACATATGAGGAATTAAATATAGCAGAAGATAGAAATCCGTTTTTAAAACCGTTTTATTTAATAATAAATTGTGCAGTAGGAGGTAACCTGCCAAAAAATCCAGATTATACATCAAAATTCCCACAAACATTTGAGATAGACTATGTACGCTATTTTAAAGAGGATAGAATCCAGAATTTTCCGAAAGTAGTAAAAAAAGTAAAAAAAATGCCGAAGAAAGAAAAAGTATGGGTGTATTTAATGGCAGGACAATCAAATATGGAAGGAAATGGATTAGTGCAACCACAAGATACAATTTCAAACAGAAGGCTAATAACCATAAATCCAAAAGGAGAATGGGTGTATTTAAAAGAACCAATAAACTTAAATTTTCCAGAGCATAGAAAATTAGATTGTGGTCACAGTTTTGGTAATGCAATGCTAAAAAAAGCACCAAAAGATGTGACAATAGCAGTAATATCAACAGCAGTAGGAGGAAGTAGTGTAAATCAATGGTTAGATGATTCAGAATATAGAACAATGCATTTATGGAGTAATCTTACAGAAATAATAAAAAAAGCAAAAGAAACAGGAACTATAAAAGGGATGATTTGGCATCAAGGGGAAACAGATGCAAAACAAGGTAGGCTAGCAGCATATCCAGAAAAATTAAATAAACTATTTGAAAATATAAGAAAAGAAGTAGGAAATGTAAAAATGCCAATAGTAGTAGGTGAGTTAGGTGATTTTGGTGTAGATAGACCAGTATGGAAAGAATTTAATACGGTTTTACAAAATTATTGTGAGACACATAAAAATACAGAAATAATAAAAACTACAGATTTAGAAGATCTTGGAGACAAGGTACATTTTAACTCTAAAAGTTTACGCACAATGGGAAAGCGCTATGCAGAATTAATGACCTTTTAATAAATGTATTATCTGTTGATGAGTAAAAAAATAAGATTTATACTAATATTGATTATATTTAGTGCGTGTGTACCAAACACAAGTACAAAAATAATAGCCCATAGAGGATTTTCAGAAATAGCACCAGAGAATACAATAAGTGCATTTAAAAAAGCAATAGAAATAAAAGCAGATTATTTTGAGTTAGATGTACGGAAAACAAAAGATGATGTATTAATAGTATTACATGATAAAAATGTAAAAAGAACAACATCAAATAATAAAAAAGGAGATATTACTGCATTAAATTATAGTGAATTGGATTCCATATATGTAGGATACACATCAAAATTTGGAGAAACATATAAAAACGAAAAAATTCCTAAATTAAAAGAAGCCTTATTATTAGCAAAAAATCATATAAAAGTATTTGTTGAAATAAAAGAAAAAAATATAGAAAAGCAAGTAGTTAGATTAATAGAGGAATTAAAAATGGAGCAAGATGTAGTTGTTTTATCATATAATTACCAAACAGTAAAAAAAACAAAAGAAATAAATAAAAAAATAAAAACATTATTACTTACAGGGAAAGCAACAACAAAAACAATAGAGCAAGCACAAGTAATAAAAGCAAATGCCATAGGTTTCGGAAGGAGTACAAAATTAGATGAAAATTTCATAAAATATGCACAAAAAAATAAAGTAAAGCTATATATGTACACAATAAATGATAGAGAAATGATGCAGAAATTGATTACATTAAAAATAGATGGAATTATTACCAACAAGCCAGATGTTGCATTAAAACTAAATTAAGATGAAGAATATCTTTAAAGTAATTTTTATATTAAATTCATTAGTATTTGTTGCACAAACAAAGTTACCATCATTTTTTAGTGATAATATGGTGTTACAACAAAACGAAGACGTGTCGATTTGGGGTAAAGATGTTGCCAATAAAGCTATTAAAATTTATCCAGAATGGGGAAAGACTGTTAAAGTTATAACGGATAAAAATGGCGATTGGAAAACGACTATTAAAACATTAAAAGCAGATAAAATAGCATATAAAATTACAATCAAAGGATCCGATGAAATCACAATTAGTAATGTAGTTTTTGGAGAAGTATGGTTTTGTGCGGGGCAATCTAATATGGAAATGCCCATAAAAGGATATCCAAATTCACCAATTTTGGGAAGTAACGAAGCGTTACTATATGGAACTAATAAATTTATAAGATCATATCATGTAAACAGAAACGCAATTGAAACACCACAATTTGATACAAAAGGCGGGAAATGGTTAGAAGCAAATTCAGTATCAATTAGAGACTTTAGTGCAACAGCATACTTTTTTGCAAAAGAATTGAATAAAGTATTAGACGTTCCTATAGCAATAATAAATTCATCATGGGGTGGAGCAGCAGCAGAAGCATTTGTAGATAACGAGACATTAACATCTCAATTTCCAAAGGTATTTACAAGAAAAAAAGGAAAATATGAACATGGAATAATGCATAAACCAAGTTTAATTTATAATGGAATGGTTGCGCCTTTTGAAGGATATAATATGCAAGGAGTTATTTGGAACCAAGGAGAAACGAATAGAGATCGTTTTAAAGAATATAAAGATTTATTACCGGCAATGTTTAAGCATTGGCGAAAAAAATGGAACGATGATTTTTCATTTTATATGGTACAAGTAGCGCCGTTTTATTATGGAGATGGTAGATATGTAACCTTTATAGGAGAAAGTATTGTAGACATTACTAAAAATCATAAAAATACAGGTTTTGCATCTACGATTGACATCGGAAAATGTAGTGATATTCATGCACCAGATAAGGAAACAATAGGCAAAAGACTTGCATTAGTTGCATTTGCAAAAAATTATAACATGGAAGGGATTATGTATAGTGGACCAATTTATAGAGAAATGAAAATCACTGAAGACAATAAAATAAATATCTATTTTGATGAACAAGAAAGGGGATTGATTACCGATGGAGCTAAAGGAGAGCCATTAAATAATTTTGAAATTGCAGGTGATGATAGAATTTTTTATAGAGCAGATGCAACTATAAAGCCAAGAGATCATAAATCGTATATTGTGGTATCAAGCAGTAAAGTACCAAAACCAGTTGCGGTACGTTACGCATTTGGAAATTGTATAAAAGGAGAAATATATAACACAGCAGGGTTGCCAATGATGTCTTTTAGAACGGATGATTGGGATGATGTAAATTATCAAAAACCACCAAAATAAAAACTTTGTGTATTCCTACCTTGCGGCAAGCAAGTCTGTGAAATTATAAAAAAATATGTCAACAAAATTCAACATAAAAATAAAAAATAAAGTATCCTTTAAAACATTAGGATTTATATTAGCACCAATAGTATTCACATTATTATGGAATGCAAATTTAGATCCAACCAACCCATTGGTATCAAAAATGGCAGCAATAGCATCGCTAATGGCAATATTTTGGGCAACAGAAGCAATACCGTTAGCAGCAACATCCTTAATACCAATCGTATTATTTCCGGTAATGGGAATAATGAACAAAGGAGGAAGTATAGCAAATGTATATTTTAACAATATTATTTTTCTGTTTATAGGAGGGTTTATTATAGCATTAGCAATGGAAAGATGGAACTTGCACAAACGAATCGCCTTATTTATTATCAAAAAAGTAGGGAATAGTCCATCGCGTATAATAATGGGTTTTATGTTAGGAACAATGTTCTTATCTATGTGGATATCAAACACAGCAACAGCAGTAATGATGTTGCCTGTAGCAATGGCAATAATCCTAAAAATGGAAGATAGCTTTGGCGTAGATAAATCACACAAATTCTCCATAAGTTTATTGTTGGGAATAGCATATTCAGCATCAATAGGAGGAGCAGCAACATTGGTTGGAACACCACCAAACTTAGTGTTTGTAAAGTTATTTAAAGATTTATTCCCAAATGCACCCGAAATTTCTTTCGCCACTTGGATGTTGGCAACCATACCAATTGTACTTATTATGATGGCATTTATATGGTTTTTATTAACGCAAGTTTTATATCGCATACCAAAACATTTAGAAATAGACGAAACCATTGTAAATGAAGAATATAAAGCTTTAGGAAAACTATCTTACGAAGAAAAAACAGTAGCCATAGTCTTTGTAATTACAGCCATACTTTGGATAACTAGAGTAGATATTAACTTTGGGGATTTTAAAATACCAGGTTGGCGAAATTTATTCGAAAACCCTAAAAGTATGAATGATGGTGTAACAGCAATATTTATGGCGTTATTGTTATTTTTAATTCCAGTAAAAAACAAAAAATCAGAATATAAAACTATTGTAGATAGTACCGTATTTAAAGATTTACCATGGTCAGTAATTTTACTTTTTGGAGGAGGATTTGCCTTAGCCAAAGGGTTTCAAGTATCAGGTTTATCCGATTTTATCGGAAATAATTTATCAAGCTTAGAGGGAGCATCGCCATTAGCAACCATTTTAGGGGTCAGCTCGGTAATGACATTTACAACCGAATTTACATCCAACACAGCAACAACACAAATGATAATACCAGTATTGGCATCAGTTGCGGTTGCAATGAAAACCAACCCATTAATATTAATAATACCAGCAACATTATCAGCATCATTTGCTTTTATGATGCCAGTAGCAACACCACCAAACGCAGTAGTATTTGGAAGCGGAAGAATTAAAATGTTCGAAATGATTAAAGCAGGATTTATCATAAACATTATCGGAATTTTACTGATAACAATTATTTTTTACCTTATAGGCATGAATTTATTTGATATTGATGCAAATGTATTTCCAGAATGGGCAATTCCAGTAAATAGAGTAGAATAAATAGATGATAGTGAAAAATAATTTTAATAAAAATATACTAACTTAAATAGATTAATAAATATGATACAAATTATTTCATTTGTTGGCTTTACAGCCTTAGTAGCAATTATTGCTTATTTAGCAACACGTAAAACCGATGAAAATTCTGCTGACGGCTATTTTTTGGGCGGACGTAGTTTAACAGCAGTAGTCATTGCAGGATCATTACTTTTAACAAATTTATCGACAGAACAACTGGTAGGTTTAAATGGAGCAGCATATAAAGAAGGATTATTAGTAATGACATGGGAAACATTAGCAGCAATAGCTATTGTAATAACAGCATTATTTTTATTACCACGTTATCTAAAAGGGGGAATTACAACCGTACCACAGTTTTTAGAAAAACGATATGATGCACAAACAAAACGAATTACATCTATCTTATTTTTAGCAGGTTATGTTATTATATTTCTACCAATAGTTTTATACTCAGGAGCGTTAGCATTAAATGGAATGTTTGATATACCAACAATGTTAGGAGTTTCGGAAACAAAGGCATTATGGATTACTGTTTGGGGAATAGGTACAGTAGGATCCATTTATGCAATTTTTGGAGGATTAAAAGCAGTAGCAGTATCCGATTTAATTAATGCAGTAGGTTTATTGGTAGGAGGGATATTAATACCATATTTCGGATTAAAGTTAATAGGTGATGGAAATATGATGGATGGATTAAATACATTAATGAATGCACAGCCAGAAAGGTTTAATTCAATTGGTAGCGAAAGTTCATCCATACCATTTTCAACCTTTTTTACAGGAATGATGTTAGTGCAAGTTTTTTATTGGGGAACTAATCAGGCAATTATACAGCGTGCATTAGGAGCAAAGAATCTAAAAGAAGGACAAAAAGGGTTAATGTTGGCATCATTTATTAAAATATTGGGACCACTAATTGTAGTTTTGCCAGGAATGATAGCATATCATTTATTTGGAGGAGATTTAGAAAATGCAGATATGGCATATCCAATGTTAGTAAATAAAGTATTACCAACATATTTAATTGGATTCTTTGCAGCAGTGCTATTTGGAGCAATACTAAGTTCCTTTAATAGTGGATTAAATAGCTCTGTAACCTTATTTGGAGTGGATTTATACAGACCATTCTTCAATAAAGATGCTAGTGATGAGCAAGTAGTTAAAGCAGGTAAGAAATTTGGTATTGGTTTAGCAATATTTGCGATGCTAATAGCACCAATGATAGCAAAATTCCCAGGAGGATTATTTGCATACTTACAAGAAGCTAATGGCGCATATAGTATTCCTATTTTAACAATAATAATTGTTGGTTATTTAACAAAATATGTACCTGCAAAAGCAGCTAAAATTGGATTGCTATCTGGAGTAATATTATATTCAATTAGTCAGTTTATCCTAAAACCTTATGTTTTTGGAGCAGATAATTATCCGCATTTTTTACATGTAATGTTTGCATTATTTGTACTGAATGTAATAATTATGTTATTGATAGGGAAATATTCGCCACGAGAAACAGCTTATGAACAAGAATATACTAAAGAAGTTGATATTACACCATGGAAATATGTTAAGCCAGTTGGAGCAATAATCTCTGTGATTGTTATTTCGGTTTACATATATTTTACTTAATAAAAACAACAATTCATGTAAATAAAACCAAAGTTTGAAATAAATTTATGAACTTTGGTTTTATTTTGACAATATATATCTTGATGATATACAATAAGTTTAGGTAGGTTTTTGTAAAGTTTAAGTTTCTATAAATAAAGACCGTTGTAATATAAACACTTGATTAATAAATGATACTTTTTAAATTATATTTTTAAATTTTGATTGTTTTTCAGGTATAATTTCTTTATTTTGAGTTATACAGTCCTATTTTTAGGGTTGTTTTGTTCTATTTTTGAGAATTAATGGCAATTATCCCAGGACTTCGATACAAATTATAACAGATAGCCTCCATTAAATTTTGAGTATGCATTTTTTCTATTCCTCTATATCTTGCAATCCCACCTTTAAACCATAGTTTTATTCCTCCAAAAGTACGTTCTACTTTAAATCTTGTTTTACCAATTAATTTATTAAATCGTTTTTCCCATTTGGTTAATGGTTTGTTTTTTACTGCCTTTTTAAGAATGTGGTTTTTAAGTTTTCGTTTTTTTAATAGTATAGCATTTTTCTTTGATTGATAACCTTTGTCTGCCTTTAATGGTATGTCTTCTGGTAACTTTACATTTACTGTATCTAGAACATCTTCTAAATTTGACACCTCATTTTTACTTGCTGTTGTAGTAAGCACTCCAAGTACCAATCCTTCATTATCGGTTACATGATGTTTTTTATATCCAAAATGATATTTTCCTCTCTTTTTTAACCAAGTACCATCTTTATCTACACTATCAGCATAGTCTTTCTTTACTTCAACTTCTGACCTATCTTCTGTAACTTTATGATTGGTTTTTCCTTTAGGACGTAAAGGAGTATCAATGACACTTGCATCTACAATCACTCCCTTTTTGACAATAATATTGTGTGCTTCTAATTGTGAATTTATGGATAAAAACAATCTTTCAAAAGTTTTAGTTTTTGTTAAGGATGTTCTAAATCTACTTAAAGTACTATGGTCGGGAGAAACCTGTTCTATAGTCATACCGCAAAAATAACTAAATGAAAGACTATCATTAATACGATCTTCTACTTCATAATCACTCAATCCATACCAACTTTGCAAAAGACACATTTTAAAAAGCAATAACCCATCATAAGATGGTTTGCCAACAGCACTTTTGCCTTTTGAATAATCAACATTTATTATTTTTGAAATACTATTCCAGTCTATAATGGTATTTATTTGACTAAAAAATGTTGTTTTTATCTTTCTTGTACGTAAATCGCAAATACTATCTGCTAAAGTAGGTTGTTTGTGTATTTTCATACCTTAAAAATACAATTTTATATACTGATAATCAAATATATAAATGATTTTTTGGCTCTAGTTTAAAATAGGTATTAATTTTGTATATTTGTTTATGGAATTATCAAAAATTAAAACGTACTTACTTAATTTACCTGTAATAGAGCGTAATTCTATCATATCAGAGATTGTTAAATTAAGTGATGTTAAAACAGATATTGTTTATAAATTTCAAAAATTACGCAGAGATGTTTTGAATAACAAGCAAGGAGAATGCCCGCATTGTCACCATAAAAAATATGTAAAGTTTGGTTTCAAAAGTGGATCACAACGTTATAAATGCAAGTCTTGTAATCGTAGTTTTACAGAATATACAGGTACTTGGATAGCAGGTTTACATCATAAAGATAAGATAGATGACTATTTAAATTTAATGGTTCAAGAAAAGACTTTAGACAAGATAAAAGTGGAATTAGAAATTAATAAAAAGACTGCTTTTGATTGGAGACATAAGATATTAAGTTCACTATCAGACACCGATGATGATGAATTTACTGGTATTACTGAAAGTGATGAAACCTTTTTTTCTACATTCTAGTAAAGGAATTAAAGTGAACAGTCGTAACCCCAGAAAACGTGGAGGTTCTTCAAGGAAACGAGATGTAAATAAAGAGCACATTGCTGTTATTGTAACACAAGACCGAAAGAAAAACTTAGATTTAACGGTAGCCACTTGTGGTAGACTTAAAAAAAATAAATATAGAGAATGCTATTGGTAAAAAAATATCAGCACAAACTGTTTTATGCACAGATGGTCATGTAAGTTATAAAGGATTTGCAATGGATAATAAATTAGAACATCATTCTTTAAGAGCAGATTTAAAACAGTTTGTTAAATCATATTCAACATGTAAATTCAACACATAGTAGATTGAAAAAATGGATTGCTTATAAGTTTTGGGGAGTTTCTGGTAGTGTCTATAATTGTGTGTCCTAATTTATATTCCAAAATTTCGAGATCAAATAGTCAAGTAATATTCAACATTTAATTATTCAGATTTTTTTTGATTTTTTACTAATTGCAAGCCATTAACCATTTTCAATACTTTTTAAGCGTCTAGGGGAGAACGATTTGAAACGGATTTATTACTCCTTAGCTGTAAAAAGAAAAATATATACACGATTTTATCTCTAGTTTTGAGGAGGATTTTTTAGAAGTATAATCCATTTCACACATTTTGCACCACTACTTCTACTCTATTCAAAATAAGTGTTTACTCAAGTCAGGGCAAACTCATACTTTTTTAAATAACCTTTTTTAATAATTAACTGATAAATAACCTGTTAAGTTGTTTTTTATTTGTATATTACACTGATAATCAACAATTT
>Ga0256840_1001129_pt1 | contig 25651 bp, 19 predicted proteins | sample 355202metaG_FD_185969 | JGI IMG/M metagenome (GOLD analysis project Ga0256840, IMG submission 185969) | Hydrothermal vent microbial communities from Mid Atlantic Ridge, Atlantic Ocean - 355-202 | ecosystem: Environmental > Aquatic > Marine > Hydrothermal vents | place: Atlantic Ocean: Mid...
ATGAAATTACAGATATTTATTGCCCAACTATTAAAAGAGGCGACAATAGATCTTCGTAAGAAGTTAGTTCAACTGGACAGAGATATATCAAAGGCGATGGATGTCGTACTAAAACCTAGCGAATCCCGATCCTGCATTACGAAAAATTGAAGAACTGGAAAAAACCATGGAATCAACAGCAAATGAAATAACTAGATTAAAGTCTTAATATGCTTCACATCATTCTCTGAAAAATCTTACAGAAGAACAAATGCATTTATCATTGATGGTCTTGCAGAGGATTTAAAGGAAAAAGAAAAATCAAAACTTAAAGATTTGATTGCATCACTTGTTGATAAAATAGCTTTAGATACATTAACCCTAGAATGCTGTCATCCACTACCATATAGCAGTGGATGACATCCTAGTATGGCGTCCCCAGGGGGGTTCGAACCCCCGTTACCGCCGTGAAAGGGCGGTGTCCTAGGCCTCTAGACGATGGGGACTAAGATCTTAAACTAATTTACCAGATAAACTATGGTGGAGCCAGGCGGGATCGAACCGCCGACCTCAACACTGCCAGTGTTGCGCTCTCCCAATTGAGCTATGGCCCCTTAGTTGAGTCCGATAATTATACAGTTATTATCCGAGTTGTCTATAATTATTTTTCCAGTATAAATTGAATAGCTTTAGCCATCCGAGATAAAGTCTTTTCTCTGCCTAATAGGCTCAGTGTTATGTCAATTGCCGGTGAAACGCCTGCTCCCGAAACGGCCACTCGCAAAGGCTGAGCAACCTTTCCTAATTTCAACTCCAACTCTTCTGCAGTATCTAAAACAATCTGATGCAGCTTTTTACCATCCCATTCAGTTAGCTGACTAAACTTATCCATCAATTGCTGCAATACCTTGTCAGTCCCCTGTTTAAAATTCTTTTTGGCGGCCTTTTCATCATAAGCATCAAATTCCTGATAAAAATAACGGCTGGATACAGCCATTTCTACCAAAGTTTTACAGCGCTCTCTCTGGGCTTTTACCACTTCAGCCAAATCAGGCCCCTGTGATGGGTCAATGCCCTGGTCTCCCATATGCCAGCTCAGATGGTGAGCAACATGAGCAGGGTCGCTGTTCATCATATATTGATGATTCAGCCATAGCAGCTTTTCTGTATTAAATGTTGAGGCCGACACATTGCAAGCCTCTAAATCAAACAGTTTAATCATTTCATCTAAAGAAAAAATCTCCTTGTCGCCACTTGACCAGCCTAGTCTGACCAGATAATTAAGTAAAGCTTCTGGCAAGTAGCCTTCATTCCGATATTGCATGACACTGACTGCACCATGCCGTTTAGATAGCCTAGCACCGTCATCACCCAAAATCATTGGCATATGCGCATATTGTGGCAATTCAGCACCTAATGCTTTAAGAATATTGATCTGTCTTGGCGTATTGTTAATATGATCATCACCTCTAATCACATGGCTCACACCCATATCCATATCATCTACCAATACGGTCAGGTTATAAGTTGGAGTACCATCTGATCTGGCGATAATTAGATCGTCCAGCTCATTATTTGCTACCGTAATCTGCCCTTTAACCAGGTCGTTGATGACAACCTCGCCTTCTGCTGGATTTTTAAAGCGTATGACTGCATCTGATCCTTTTTCATGTGAAGCATTACGACATTTACCGTTGTAGCGGGGCTTTTCCTTATTCTCCTTTTGCTGTTCGCGCAAGGCATCTAATTCCTCTTTACTGCAATAGCAATAATAGGCATCACCCTGTTCCAGTAATTGCTGAATAACTTCTTTATACCTATCAAAGCGATGAGTCTGATAAAAGGGCCCTTCATCGTATTCCAGCCCTAGCCAGGCCATCCCTTCCAGAATGGCATTGACAGATTCCTGAGTTGATCGCTCCAGATCTGTGTCCTCAATCCTTAATATAAATTTTCCACCATGCTTTCGCGCATACAGCCATGAAAAAAGGGCTGTTCTAGCGCCGCCTACATGTAGGTAGCCTGTTGGACTTGGGGCAAAGCGTGTTTTAATTGTCATTTGCAGAGTGTAATAAATTATTTATAAGAGAGCATTAAATCGTTGCAATAAGAGTTTAATAAGTTGCGAAACTTTATGCAGATTATTAATCCCTTAGTTCCAATGGTAAGTGAGATCATTCGATAATCTCTACGCCGCCCATATAAGGCCTTAATGCTTCCGGTATATGAATTCGGCCTTGCTCATCCTGATAATTTTCCATCACTGCAATCAGCGTTCTTCCAGCAGCTAAACCCGAACCATTAATTGTATGAACAAGTTCAGGCTTTCCAGACTCAGGATTGCGCCATCTCGCCTGCATGCGACGAGCCTGAAAATCTTTAAAGTTGCTGCAGGAGGAGATCTCTCTATACTTATTCTGTCCTGGCAGCCAGACTTCAAGATCATAGGTTTTGGAAGATGAAAACCCCGTGTCACCAGCGCATAGCAATACTTTTCGATAGGCTAAATTAAGCTTTTTAAGAATATTTTCAGCATGATTTGTTAATTCTTCGTGGGCTTTTTCAGAGTCTTTCGCAGAAACAATTTGTACCATTTCGACTTTTTCAAATTGATGCTGACGGATCATCCCCCTAACGTCCCGGCCATAAGCTCCAGCTTCACTACGGAAACAGGGTGTATGACAGACAAATTTTAGCGGCATTTCTTTTGCATCAACAATCACATCTCTTACGATATTGGTAACAGGCACTTCTGCTGTTGGAATCAGATAAAAATCAGGATCATTGTTAACTTTAAACAAATCCGCCTCAAATTTCGGCAACTGGCCTGTTCCGTATAAGCTGTCTGCATTAACCAAAAAAGGCACATAAGTTTCAGAATACCCATGCTCCTCAATATGCGTATTCAACATTAGCTGGATAATTGCACGCTGTAGACGCGCCAACGGCCCTTGCAATACAGCAAATCGTGCACTGGTTATTTTTGCAGCCAACTCAAAATCCAGACCTTTACTTTCACCTAAATCCACATGATCCTTAACAGGAAAAGAAAATTCAGGAATCTTCCCCCAACAGCTGATCTCTACATTATCATCTTCACTTTTGCCTGCCGGAACAATCTCATCTAAAATATTGGGAATCGCTTCCATTAGGACTGTCATTTCCTGCTGAATTTCTGATAGCTCTGTTTCCGCTGTTTTCAGCTGCTCACCAAGATGCTGAACTTGATCTAGCAGAGGCTTTATATCATCACCTTTAGCTTTAGCCAGCCCTATGCTTTTGGCACTTATATTTTTTTCATTCTGCAATTCTTGAGTTTTTATCTGTACATCTTTACGCCTGCTTTCTAATGCTTCATATGCAATAGCATCAAATGCATAAGACCTTCGATCAAGTTGCTGTTTAACGTGTTCGAGGTCGGATCTGAATAAACGGGGGTCTAACATAACAGTACGTTACCTAAAGTATAAAAATTGAAAAAACAGTGTTGAAAGTGAAGACTTCGAAAAACAAAAAATAGGCGAGGCAGAATTACGACACAGCACTACAATAAAAATAGAGCCGACTAAAGTCCGCTCTACGAAATGCATCCTTAAACATACAGCCCCAACAAGCTTGGTTTGATGAATAAAAATCCAGCTTATCATTGCTGAAGCTTCTTACCGAGGATGGCAGTTTATTTTAAACGTTACTATCCATCAATCCAATTTTGATAGAGCGCAAGGTTAAGCTAAAAAATATCAGTTAGCCAATGCCTGAGCAAGTTTCTTGGCAGGAACATAACCAGGATAAACTTTACCATTTTCAGAAACAATCATAGGTGTTCCTCTTACTTTAAAGTCATTAGCCATTTGCATATGTTCATCAATGGGAGTATCACAAGTTTTTGTCTCTGGAACAGCACCTTTTTTAGCCGCAGTCAAAGCGGCTTTTCGATCATCAGCACACCAGACCGAAATGGCTTTATTATATGATTCAGAGCCTTTTCCAGCCCTAGGATAAAACATATACCGAATAGCAATGCCCTCTGCCATATATTGATCTATTTCTGAATGCAGTTTACGGCAATAGCCACAGTCTATATCAGTAAAAACAGTCACTTTATACTTGCTGTTTTCTGGCTTGAAAATAATCATATTATCTTCGCTATAACTTGCTAGCTTTGCTTTACGCGAAGCATCTGCCTTTGCCTCAGTCAAATCTTTTTTAGTGGCAATATCAATTAAATGACCGTCTATTAAATATTTCCCATCTGCAGAAACATAAAGGATATTTGAACCTGCAGCGACCTCATACAACCCATCTGCTTCAGAGACCTTAACTGAATCAATTTTGAGTGTAGGCAATGATTTTTTAAACGATTGCCTGATGGCATCTTCATCTGCATAGGCACTGTTTGAAGCCAGCAAGAAAAAGCCTAGAAAAGTTAATAGTATAGATTTCATTTTTTATTCCAGTTTCGGGTTATATTACTATATTGTAAGTCATTGATGGACTGCCAGAAGCTAATTTTGTTCAATTGCAAACGAGATTCTTTCTACAAAAAGTTAATTATTGAAACAAACGCTCAATATCAAGAAAAACTGCAAAAAACATTAATGCCATTAACATCATCATGCCAACCTGTTGAAAATACATTTGTACTTTATCGGATAATGGACTGCCTTTAATTGATTCAATAATAAAAAACATTAAATGCCCACCATCTAAAACAGGGATAGGCAGTAAATTCAGCACTCCCAAACTAACGCTTACCAGTGCTAAAAACTTAAAAAAAGGAACTAAACCCATTTCTGCAGACTGGCCTGCATATTGAGCAATGCTGATAGGACCACTGAGATTCTTTACAGAAGCCTTCCCCATTACCATTTTACCCATCATTTCTAGGGTTGCAGTTGAATAAAACCAGGTTTTTTCCAGCGCAACCCCCAAAGCATCTAACGGGGGCAAAGAGTAGGTTACCTTTAATGAATTTAACAAATCTTCAGCAACATAAACGCTTGCACCAATCCTGCCAAAACTGTTTCCTTCTGTTTCCACTGTTTCAGGCACAATAGTCAGAGGAAATCTAACCCCTTCCCGTTCAACAATTAATTCTATTAAAATTCCAGGACGGCTTCTGACATAATCAACCCAGTGCATCCAGTCAATTATTTTTTCATTATCAGCTGAAATTATTAAATCACCCTTTTGCAACCCTGCCGCTTTAGCAGGAGAGCTGTCAATAACGGTACCGATAATTGGCTTTAAAACCGGAGACCATGGCTTTAAACCTAATTTTTTATACAGATTTTCCGGACTTTCAGCATCACCCTCAGATAGCCGAAGTACATGCTGCTGGTCTATATTATCAGCATTTTTAACCGAAACAGTGATACTCTGTTCACCCTGCATAGCAGATGAAAACAGCAGCCCCATAGCCTCTGACCATGTCGGAGCATTTTCACCATTAACGGCAAGTATTTCATCCCCTTCAGAAAACCCAGCTTCTGCTGCTAGCGAACTGGCTTCTATTTTTCCCACTATCGGCCGCACCCCAGTCTCACCAATAATATAGACTGCCCATAGCAAAACAACTGCCAACAACAGATTAAAAATTGGGCCTGCAGCAACTATTGCTGATCGCGCCCATAAAGGCTGTCTATTAAAAGCAAATGGCAAGTCCTTTTCGTTCACCTCTCCTTCTCTTTCATCAACCATTTTGACATAGCCCCCTAAAGGGATGGCTGATAATACATACTCTGTTGAATCAGGCGTTTTTTGATGAGACCAGACAACTTTTCCAAAACCAAGCGAAAATCTTAGAACTTTAACGCCCACCTTTCTGGCAACCCAAAAATGACCAAACTCATGGATTGCAACTAAAAGTCCTATGGCGACGATAAAATGAAAGACGGTATAAAAAAAATCCATTATCGGAACAGTTCCTTAATGATTATATATGACTGCTCTCTTGCTTCTTGATCAGCCTTTAAAATAATTTCCAAGGTATCCGCCCTCTCTGCAGAAAACCTTCTCATACATTGTTCAATAATGACAGGAATATCAGTAAATTTCAGCCGTTCATTTAAAAACTCATCGACCGCTATTTCATTGGCGGCATTAAGCACGGCTGGCATAATCCCTCCCGCTTTGATCGCTTCATATGCCAATCTTAAACAGGGAAAACGCTGCAAACTTGGCTGTTCAAAATCCATTTTTCCTACCTCAAAAATATCCAATGGCTCAACTCCGGATTCAAACCGTTCTGGCCAGGCCATTGCATGTGCAATGGGAATCCTCATGTCTGGGTTGCCCATCTGAGCCAATACTGAGCCATCCACGTAGTCAACCATGGAATGTATTATGCTTTGTTTATGAATAACGACTTGAATATCATCAGGTGACATATTAAATAGCAAACATGCCTCTATCAATTCAAGACCTTTATTCATCATAGTCGCTGAATCAACTGAAATTTTACGCCCCATATCCCATTTGGGATGAGCGACTGCCTGATCAACAGTCACATCATGCAATTCCTCAACAGGCGTTTCCCTAAATGGACCGCCTGAGGCGGTCAATAAAATCCTGCGCACCTGTTTCGTTTCGTCACCTGCTGTATAACCCGCAGGCATACATTGGAAAATTGCATTATGTTCACTATCAATAGGCAACAGCCTGGCTCCAGAATCGCGCACAGCCTGCATAAAGATATCACCGGACATAACCAGAGCTTCCTTGTTTGCAAGTAACACAGTTTTACCCGCTTTGGCAGCGGCCAAACTAGGCAGCAATCCAGCAGCGCCTACAATAGCAGCCATAACTGAATCAACATTTTCTAATGTAGAGACGAACTCCAAAGCATTAGTACCTGACATTACTTTGATATCAGATATATTTGAATTGTTAATTTTTTCCTTAAATTCTATCGCTTTAGCATCATCGACAACAACCGCATATTCAGGGTGATGCGCTACGCATTGATCATATAAAGCATCAACATTAGTATTCGCAGTTAATGCAATAACCTTATATTTATCAGAATGCCTGGCAACCACATCTAATGTACTAACGCCAATTGAGCCCGTCGCTCCAAGTATACAGATCCCTTTCATATTAATACATCCCCTCCAAATAATGCGGGAATTAAAAAATGAATCCCTGCAAAATAGAAAGGTGCGGCGGCAATGACACTATCAATTCTATCTAATACGCCACCATGCCCTGGCAAAATAGAGCCACTGTCTTTAACATCATTTTTTCGCTTAACAAGACTAAAGAATAGGTCGCCATAAATAGAGATAAGAACTGTCAAAATTGATAACAGCCCTATATCTGCAGCACTTAAAAAAGAATAGCCATAGTAAAGAGCTAAAACAATAGAGCAAATGACTGCTGAAAAAATTGCGCCATATACACCTTGAATCGTTTTCCCCGGACTTATTAGGGGAGCCAGTTTATCTTTGCCAAATTTTCGTCCAGCAAAAAAAGCACTAATGTCAGCCAGCCAAATTAAAGCCAGAAAATACAGAACAGCAACAGAACCATAAAAAACCCTGAGTTTACTTAAAAACATCCATGCTGAAAGCAATACTAGCCAGCCAATAAAAATTTTATACTTTCTCTTTAATTCCAAGGCTAATAGTTCTTCAGGTGATTTTCGGATAAGAAGCATCATCATCACCCAGAATATTACAGGAAAAACAACCAGCCAATCTAAAAAACCTGAATAATCCTTAATCTTAGGCTGCTCAAAGAGAACGGAAAGAAATTCTAAAATGTAAGTCCAATAGACAACACCCAGCATTGGGATTATTAAGGAGAACAAAAAAATGAGTTTACCCATTACACTATCGATCGATGATAGATTGGTCCATTCCCAAGCAGCAATTAAAACAATAATGGCAATGAAAAGATAAAAATATAAATTAGGTAAAGTAAAAATAGCCGTTATAGCAACACCGGCTAAAACTAAAGCTGTGATTATTCGTTGTAATAGCATTATTTTAATTATTATTGTGTTTTTGAATTGGAGGATTTGACAATCTGATCACCTGTATGTCCAAAGCGTCGCTGCCTACTCTTAAAGCTTTTAATGGCATCTACTAATAATGCCTGATTAAAATCCGGCCATAAAGTTCCGGTAAAATACAATTCCGTATAGGCTAGCTGCCATAGCAGAAAATTGCTGATACGTTCTTCACCGCCAGATCTAATAAATAAATCAGGTTCTGGAAGATCAGATGTTGTCAAGTGATCACTGATAAGCGATTCTGTTATATCCTGAGCTTGCAACTCACCGGCAACAATTTTTTTAGTAATTTTTTGAACTGCCTGGGTAATATCCCACCGGCCTCCATAGTTGGCTGCTATTACAAGGTTCAGTCCCGTGTTACCCTCAGTCTGCTGTTCAGCCGAAATTATTTTAGCCTGCAATTTTTCTGGAAACGCTGTCCTATCACCAATAATACGTAACCTAATATTATTTTTATCAAGTTTGTCCACTTGTGCTTGCAGCGTGCCCATAAACAGTTCCATTAGCATATTGACTTCTTTTTTAGGGCGACGCCAGTTTTCACTGCTAAAAGCAAACAAAGATAAAACTTCTATTTTTTCCTGTACACAATACTCAACAACTTTTCTTACTGTTTTAACGCCAGCCCTATGCCCTATAATCCTTGGCATTAATTTTTTTTTCGCCCAGCGACCATTGCCGTCCATAATAATGGCTATATGCCGAGGATTTCCATTATCTATCATTGAGTTATTCATCTTTATAGTAGCTCATCAAGGTATATTAACTGACATAGAACCTATAGAAGCATTGCTTGCTTCATCTCTGCTATCCCGAAAAAATGGACATTAACAACAGCCAATATGCAAAGAAAATGAAACCGAACGGATTGGTTACATTGAAAGTAAATCGGCCTCTTTAATCTCAAGATGCTTTTCAACTTCTTTAATAAACTTATCGGTAATTTTTTGGACCTCCTGCTCCCCATCATGCGCCTCATCCTCTGAAATCATTTTTTCCTTCAAAGCTTCCTTAATCTCTGAGTTCGCATCACGGCGGATATTTCTAATAGCAACTCGCCCCTGCTCAGCCTCATTTTTTACCACTTTAACAAGGTCACGACGACGCTCTTCAGTCAGGGGTGGTAACGGGATACGTATAACAACGCCTTGAGTAGTTGGGTTCAATCCCAAATCAGAAGTCATAATTGCTTTTTCTATGGCTTGAACCATATCTTTTTCCCATGGCGTCACTTTTAGTGTACGCGAATCTTCAACAGAAACATTTGCAACCTGAGACAGCGGTGTATCGGAACCATAATAAGAAACAGATATTTGATCTAACAAACTTGGATGAGCACGTCCTGTTCTTATTTTTGTGAATGCTTTCTGTAAAGCTTCTACGCTTTTGCCCATTCTTACTGAAGCATCATGCTGTATATCATTAATCATTTTATTTATTCCTAAGCTTTTTCAATCAGAGTACCAATATCTTCACCCTGCATAAGGCGCATCACGGCCCCTGGTTCAAAAATATTCATTACGCGCATGGGCAGGTCATTTTCTTTGCATAATACCAAAGCAGTTGTATCCATGACATTTAACCTCTGATCTAATGCTTCATCATAGGTTATTCTTGAATAAAATTTAGCATTTTTATCTTTTTCAGGATCTGCTGAGTACACACCCTTTACCTTAGTGGCTTTAATCATTAATTCTGCATTGATTTCTACCGCTCTAAGACTAGCGGCAGAATCTGTGGTAAAAAAAGGATTTCCCGTTCCTGCCGCAAAAATAACTACACGGCCTTTTTCCAGGTGCCTCACCGCTTTTCGACGAATATACTCCTCACAGACTTGGGTGATTTTAAGTGCTGTCATTACTCTGGTTTGCTGACCTAAATGCTCAAGGGAGTCTTGCATTGCTAAAGCATTGATCACTGTAGCCAGCATTCCCATTTGATCACTTGTCACCCTATTCAACCCATCACCAGCCTTTTCTGCACCTCGCAAAATATTTCCACCGCCTAAAACCAGCCCAACTTCAACCCCTGCATCACATAAGTCTTTAACCTCAGTAGCAAGACGCTTGACTATAGCCGTGTCAATACTGCCACCTTCTTTACTCATCAAAGCTTCGCCACTTAACTTAAGTAAAATTCGCTTACATATCATTTGGGGCATAATCAAAATTCCTATAAAAATTAGTAAAATGGAGAGTTAAAAATGGAGAGTTAAAGGTATAAGGAATACATCTGCATTATTCGACCATTGGCCATGCTTAGCTAAAAATCGAATCTACTTTCCTATGAGGCACAGATTGTTGCTCAGGCAAAACCTGTGCGCTCCCCACTCCCCACCTTGCAGTTTAAAAAACTTGTCTTAACTTAAGTTTTACCTATTAAGCACTTGCTTTTGCTTGAGCTCTAACTTCTTCAGCAAAATCTACTTCTTCCTTTTCAATTCCTTCACCCACTTCAAAACGGGTAAAACGGACAACAGAATTATCTTTAGATTTAGTCAGCTGAGCAACTGTCATTTTGTCGTTTTTAATGAATGCCTGTCCTTCAAGAGTCACTTCAGCTAGAAATTTTTTAATTCTGCCTGTAATCATTTTTTCTACAATTTCAGGTTTTTTACCGCTTTCCAAAGCCTGTGCTGTAAAAATATCTTTTTCTTTTTGGATAAGCTCTTCAGAAACCTGTTCTTCAGAAACGCAGGTCGGGTTGACCGCAGCAATGTGCATTGCAATATCCTTTCCTAATTCTGCATCCTTTTTACCCATCTCAATAATAACGGCAATTTTTCCACCATGCAGATAGCAGGCTGTTCCGCCATCAACGTTGGAATATTTTTCAAAACGTCTAACAGAAATATTCTCACCTACTTTTGCAATCAAAGCACGGCGAGTCATTTCAACTGATTCGCCATTAGCCAGCACCATCTCAGACAATTCTTCAATGCTATCAACATCATTACTTAACAGTGCATCTGTAATTTCTGATACGAAGCCTTTAAAATCATCACTTTTAACCACGAAATCAGTTTCACTATTGATCTCGACCATAGCAACTGATTTACCGTCTTCACTTGCTTTAATACCAACAGCACCTTCAGCGGCGACACGTCCCGCTTTTTTATCCGCTTTAGCAAGACCTGATTTTCTCATATTTTCAATGGCCAACTCCATATCGCCATTAGCTTCTTTCAGGTTTCTTTTACATTCCATCATCCCAGAACCCGTTCTGTCACGCAGTTCTTTAACCATTGCAGCAGTAATACTCATTTTCTCTATTTCCTAAAATTCTTAACTAAAAAAACGCCTCCAATAGTTATTAAAGGAGGCGTTTAAAATGGCTATAATCAAGATAGCCAAAAAACTTAAATCAGCAATTAAGCGTCTTCAGCTTTAACTTCCTCTACAAAATCTTCTGATTTTGCTGATGCAGCCAAGCCAGCAGATTTAGCTTCTAAAACAGCTGCTGAAGCAGTTTGGCAATATAATTTAATTGCACGAATTGAATCATCATTACCGGGTATAACGTAATCAATGCCTTCTGGTGAATTATTTGAATCAACAACTCCAATAACGGGAATACCCAGTTTTATCGCCTCGTTGACTGCATTTTTTTCGTAACCGACATCTAGTACGAAAAGCGCATCAGGAGTACCCCGCATGTCTTTAATGCCACCAAGACTGCGATCAAGCTTTTCCATCTCGCGCTCCATGCCCAGAGCTTCTTTTTTACTGAACTTTTGATACAAAGAGCCATCAGCCTTCATTGCTTCTAACTCTTTTAAGCGATTGATTGATTTTTTAATCGTTTTAAAGTTAGTCAGCATGCCACCTAGCCATCGATGGTTTACATAAGGCATGCCACAGCGCTTTGCTTCTTCAGCAACTGTTTTACGTGCAGATTTTTTTGTTCCGACAAACAGGATGTTGCCTTTATTTGCAGTCATTTGACCCAAATAGTTCATCGCATCATTAAACAGTGGAAGCGTCTGTTCTAAATCAATAATATAAATCTTGTTACGCGCCCCGAAAAGGTAGGAAGCCATTTTTGGGTTCCAGTAACGGGTCTGGTGTCCGAAATGAACACCGGCTTCTAACATTTGACGCATTGACACTGCTGCCATTTTTTTCTCCTAAAGTAGTTCGGCTTCTGCTTTTTAAGCTATCTGCCTGGGTTTCGCCTCCACCTATCCCGATTGGAAACCAGTTAAAAACCAGCACCCTACCAATCGTGTCGATAAATGTGAGTATTAATACAAAAATGAACTTACCTTTATACCATGTTTACAGCCCCTCAACAATAAAAAGTCACAATATATTTTAGATCCCAACCCTTTTTTTCCACTCTGATTTAATTGCCATTGACAGTATATGACATAATACCCAACATATCACTTTACAATAATCTGAAATAATTACTCCCTATGAGCATCTCAATAAAAAATGAGTCCGAAATCAACAAAATGCGAATTGCAGGAAAACTTGCTGCCGAGGTTTTGGAAATGATTGCCCCTTACGTTGTACCCGGAGTTACAACTAATGAACTTGATCAAATTTGCCATGACTACATGGTGAATGAACAGCAGACAATTCCAGCCCCCCTAAATTACCGTGGCTTCCCCAAATCAATCTGCACTTCTATCAATCAGACTATCTGTCACGGCATCCCTTCAGATAAAAAATTAAAAAAGGGCGATATTGTTAATATTGATATTACTGTGATAAAAAATGAATATCATGGAGACACCAGCAAAATGTTCTGCGTAGGCCCGGTCAGTCAATTTGCAGAACGCTTAATTAACATTACCCGAGAAAGCTTATTTCTTGGCATTGAACAAGTCAAGCCCGGCGCTACTCTTGGTGATATCGGCCATGCTGTACAGTCTCACGCCGAATCAAACCGCTACTCCATTGTCCGTGAATTTTGCGGACATGGCATTGGCAAAAATTTCCATGAAGACCCTCATGTGATGCATTTTGGCAATCGAGGCGAAGGAGATATTTTAGAGGCAGGAATGATTTTTACTATCGAACCTATGCTTAATATTGGAAAAAGACATATGAAAGTGCTGAAAGATGGATGGACTGCCGTCACTAAAGACCGCAGCTTATCTGCTCAATGGGAACATACAATTCTTGTCACCCCTGAGGGATATGAAATATTGACCTTGCGCCAGGAAGAAATATGAAGAGCATTCCATCTGCTGACTCAATCTTCAGCCAAGAACACCCGCATTCCCTGCTTAAGAAAATCATCAAAGAAAAACATGATGAACAGTGTCAAGAGTTTAATCCGCAAAACAATGTTGGAGATTTACTGCTGGAAAAAGCCAGCTTTATAGATGATATTTTAACCCTTTGCTGGAATCATTTTCTCGGACAGCATTCAGCTCACCTTAGCCTGTTAGCAACTGGAGGCTATGGACGCAGCGAACTCTTCCCAAACTCGGATATAGATATCCTAATATTATTAGAAAACGGCGACACTTCTGTATTTCAGGATGAGTTATCGGAATTCTCCAATTTCTTATGGGATATAGGATTAAAGCCGGGACAAAGCGTGCGTACTATTGCTGAATGTATCCAGGCCGCAAAACAAGACCAAACAATTATGACCAATCTGCTTGAGATTAGAATAATAACTGGCAACCCTACTTTATTTAAAAATTTGATCGACCGGACATCACAGTCCTCGCTATGGTCTTCCGCCGATTATTTTGCTGCAAAAATGCAAGAGCAGGAGCGGCGCCATACAAAATATCATGATACAGCATATAATCTCGAACCCAATATTAAAGAAGGTCCTGGCGGACTGCGGGATTTACAGAATATTGCCTGGGTCTATAAACACCGCTACAAATCAAACTCTCTTAAAGAACTAATCAAGTACGGCTTTTTTTCACAAGCAGAATACAACGAACTTGATAGCTGCCGTGATATTTTATGGCGCATACGCTTTGCATTGCACACCTTGACAAAAAGCTGTAAAGATCAGCTTGCATTTGATTACCAGCGAGAACTGGCTAAGCAATTTGACTTTACAGATACCGATGGCAATCCTGATGTAGAACAATTCATGCAGCACTACTTTAAAACGGTAACAGAGCTTGCCCGTACCAATGAAATTCTGCTGCAACTATTCCATGAACAGCTGATGGATACGGATACAATTAACCAGCTTAGTCCTGCGAACGATCATTTTTATTCAATTAATGGCTATATAGAAGTAAAAGAAAACGATACCTTCAACCATTACCCACTGGGCCTTTTAGAAATTTTTTCACTGCTGCAGAAACACAAATCATTACTGGGCATAAGAGCTAACACCTTACGTCTGATGCATAAAAACCTGCATTTAATTAATCATGATTTTCGCAGTGCCCCCGAAGCAATCAAACTTTTTCTTGCCATCCTTAAAGCCCCACGGGGCGTTACTCATCAGTTGCGCCAAATGAACCGCCATGGCATTCTGGCTGTCTATCTGCCCTGCTTTTCCAACATTGTTGCCCGCATGCAATATGATTTGTTCCATATATACACCGTAGATGCACACACCCTTTTTGTATTGCGAAATCTCAGACGGCTCTCTCTTGAAAAACACCGCGATGAACTCCCGTTCTGCAACAGCATTTTTTTACGCATCAACAAGCCTGAAATTTTATATATAACAGCCCTATTCCACGACATTGCAAAAGGCATGGGAGGTAACCACTCAGTTTTAGGCGAAAAAATTGCCCAGCAGTTCTGTTCTCAGCACAATTTATCAAGACATGACAGCAAATTGGTTACCTGGCTGGTTCGCAATCACCTGGTCATGTCGATGACGGCTCAGAGAATGGACATCAGTGATCCGGATGTAATTCATAAGTTTGCCTTGCAAGTTGGCAATATCGAATACCTTAACCACCTCTATTTATTTACCGTTGCCGACATCAGAGCCACCAATCCCAGTCTATGGAATTCCTGGAAAGATTCGCTATTAATGGAACTGTACAGCCACACCCAAAGTGCATTACGCAGAGGCTTGCAGGATCCAATAAAGAAATCGGAACGTATTTCTGACAACAAACAGGAAGCTAGAGAGGAACTTATTTGGCGAGGCATATCGGAAGCAACCATTCAAAAAACCTGGAAAAAAATTAATGATGATTATTTTATTCGCTATAGTGCAGATGAAATTACCTGGCACACGATAGCTATTGCGGCAACTAAAGAACAAGACCTGCCTTTAGTTATTTTATGCCCTCAAAACCAGCGGGGAAGCGTAGAAATTTTCATTTATACAAAAAATGAAAATAAAATTTTTTCTCTCAGTGCTGAAACATTGGATTATCTTGGCCTCACCATCCTTGATGCTCGCATAGTCACCATCACGCTCACATCCACTGAACAATATGTCCTCAACAGCTTTCAAGTGCTTGAACAGTCAGGCGATCCTATAGCTGATCTAGACAGGGAGCTACATATATGCAGCACACTGAAAAACAACTTAAAAAGCCTTAAAGTTACCGAGCACCTCAATATTCATCGGCAATCAAGGCAAGCCAGGCATTTCCCTATTGCGAACAAAGTTAATTTCCATGCAGACCCGCTAAACCGATATACCATTATTGAAATTATCTCAACAGACAGGTCAGGACTGCTCGCTTCCATAGGCCAAGCATTTATTGACTTGGATATTCAGCTGCATGATGCAAAAATCACAACCATTGGAAGCCGGGCAGAGGATATGTTTTACATAACCGGTCTAAATTTGCTGCCGATTACAGACAATATAAAACTAGATGAAATTCGAAAAAAATTATTATCGATTTTAGAAGATAAAGGAGAGATTTTAGAAACCGGTTAAGAAGAAGGCAATCAGATATTGGATTACTATATAATATATCTGTGGAAAGGTGCAGAAATACTTCTCACCTTATCGGCTCAACTTAAAAAGAATTAGCGATGAACCTTAGGTGTTATTCTGATAAAATTTTTCAATTCTCCTCTGCTGCCCAAGAATTGCTTCAAATAAGCAATGAAATAAGTCATAACTATTTACCAATTGCCCCTAGCAAAAAATCAGAAAAAAAAACCAACGCCGGGCTATCTGCTCAAGAACTACTGAAAGTAAGTCAAAACATTAGTCGCTACTACGCCCCACAAAAAACATCAAAAAATACCAGCCTGACTCTTTTGGCCATTGATCCCTGCCACCTTTATGTCAATTGCAATTTGGCTGAGAATAATCTCAGCCCCCTTTTGCACGCCATGAATAATAATGAATTGACCTTGCGGGTTTATTCGCAGCCTGAGCAAAATAAAGCACTGACTCATTTCAAACCATTTTCTGAGAATACCATTCATAATATTCAGTTTCAAAAAATAATAAAAATACCTAAAACCTGTGAGCACACCGTGTATTACGCATACATTGGCAAGAACACCTTACAAAACGATTTTATTTCATTAGCAAAATCAAATGACATACATACTTGCATCTCTGCCAGTAGTACCACCCCGTCAGCTAATGCTGTTGATTTTGAGAAAAGGAACTTAGCCAAACCGATCTACAGCCATTCATTATTCAATACACCGAAGCATTATGCGGCTACAAATCAGTCAGGCCAAAGAAAAAAAATTGTTCAACCATGAGTCAAGGATTCCTTAGCATCATACTCCATGCTCACTTACCTTATGTAAGACACCCTGAGTATGATAGATTTTTCGAAGAAAATTGGCTGTTCGAAGCAATGACCGAGTGCTATATCCCATTAATCAATGTACTTGACCGTTTGAATGAAGATGACATTAACTGTCGCCTGACACTTTCTTTATCTCCAACACTTATTTCAATGCTGCGTGATGATTTATTGCAATCCCGCTATCAGCAGCATCTCGATAAACAGATTGAATTGGCAGAAAAAGAAATCATTAGAACCCGCCAGCAAGCACAGCCGCAAAAATTAGCTCGCCTATATCGTCGATTTTTTTTAAGCACCAGAGAAACCTATAAAAAATATCAGCAAGACTTACTGTCCGCCTTTAAAGCACATTATGAATTAGGCCGACTTGAACTGTTAACGACTGCGGCAACTCATGCCTTCTTGCCTCTGCTTAATATTCACCAAACAACCGTTAAAAACCAGATTGAAATAGGCCTTGAAACATTTAAGTCTAATTTTGGATTTTCTCCTACCGGCTTTTGGCTCCCGGAATGTGCCTATTACCCAGGATTAGAATCAGTACTGGCAGGTGCCGGGGTTAAATATTTCTTTACTGATACCCATGGCATTTTAGATGCAGATAACCCGCCTGAAAACGGAGTTTACGCACCTGTGGATTGCGGCAATGGTGTGCTGGCCTTTGGCCGAGACCCAGACTCATCACAGCAGGTCTGGAATGCAGAGACAGGATACCCTGGCAACGCCTGTTATCGAGAATATTATTGTGATATCGGCTTTGAACTGGATCAAGACTATATTGCACCTTATATTCTTGACGGTAAAAAAAGAATCAATACCGGCATTAAGTACCGCCGAATTACTGGACAAAACGTCGAGAAAGACTATTACATTCCCAAGCAGGCACTCCTTAAAATTGAACAGGACGCAGAAGATTTTATAGCAAAATGCCAGCACCGGATCAGCCAGCTAAATTCCACTATGGATAGAAAGCCTATTATCGTAGCACCATACGATGCGGAACTATTTGGGCATTGGTGGTTTGAAGGGCCTTGCTGGCTAGAATCTGTATTGAGACTGGCAAATGGCAAAAACAATAATTTTAAAACCATCAGCTGCAGTGATTACCTAAAACAGCAGACAGATCACCAAAGGGCAGCCCCAGCAATGTCGTCCTGGGGAGATGATGGATATTCCAACTACTGGATTAATGAAGAAAATTCCTGGATCTACCCTTTCCTGCATAGAGCAGCCGAGGAAATGCAGCAATTAGCTATCGATTTTAAAAGTGTCACTGTTACAGATCTTCAGCAAAGAGCCTTAAACCAAGCGGCAAGATCATTATTGCTCGCTCAAGCTTCAGACTGGCCGTTTATTATGAAATCAGGAACAACAACTGAATACGCCAAAAAAAGAATAACTGATCTTTTGGCCAGGTTTAATTATTTACACGAAAATATCCGTAAAAACAGCATTGATAAGCAATATTTATTAGCTTTAGAGACAATGGATAATATTTTTCCTGATATTGATTATCGCCGTTATGCTGTATAAATAATAGTTTTATACTCCTCCTTCCCTCCTGTGTCAGAATAGTTGTTGCCTCTAATTTTAACTTTTTGAGGACAAAAAAAGAGTAAAAAACCACCTAAGGGTTTAAAAGACAAACCGAAGAAGAAGCACTAATCTGACCGCCTGAAATAGCATTAGACAACTGGAAAGAAATAACCCATCCAAATTGCACAGTATTTTTGTTTATCTTCGGCATTGCTTGAAGACGGATAAAAAGGCAAGTAAGAAGATGTCCAGCTTGCCTTAGTTAAAACATCGCAAACGTTAGATGTCAATCGTTTAGTTTATAACGAACAGTTGCATCAGCTCAAAAAACCGATAGGGTTATAGTGTATTCCCGGCAAAATAGCAGATAACCTATCTTTTTCACCTAAATGCTTACTCAGTACTTCAGCATAAACATCTGTAAATTCTAGAGTATGGGCAAGGTAGCGTTTTTGGTATAGCTGCTCGGGCTGCAGCCCTGGCCAGTCACCATATATGCCGCCATTTATTTGCCGACCTACAGCGAACCAGCTTGCGGCATTACCGTGATCAGTTCCCTCACTAGCATTCTGCTTTACTGTTCTGCCAAATTCTGACATTGTCAAAATAACAACATCGTTCATATGCGAACCCAAATCCTTATAGATTGCTTCAATTCCAGAAGAGAATTCTTCCAGTTTTTCCGCCTGCTTGCCATTGGCTCCCCCCTGATAGGCGTGATGATCCCAGCCGTTGCTTGAGAGAGTTACAGCTTGCAGACCAATCCCCGCTTTTACCAATTGAGCAATATCTTTTAACTGCTGTCCATAATCGGTATCAGGGTATACGGCTCCATTCTCTGCCGCATAAGACGAGTTAGCAAACTGATCGAGCAGTGAATAATTATTTAATGCTAAGGTACCGTGCCTATACAATAAAGACCTGTTATCATTATTTTTAACCTGCTGATTATAAATACTCTTTAAAATTTCCCTTTCGGAATCATCATAGCCATTAAGAGAAGACAGTCTATTTATTGTGGCTACAGGTTGAACGCCACGCATGGCATGAGCCAAAGGACCAAAACTAACTGCTCGCAATGCAGTTTCATATTCACTGTTAAGTAAATACCGGTTTAACCAGCCATCATTTAAAATTCGGCTGGAAACGCCTCCTTCTATTAAATCCTGACTGCTAAAATGCGACTTGCTGGCATTGCCATAATGAACCGCAGGCATTATAGCCAAGTCACCCTGCTGAAAAATATCATAAAGCCCAGTCATTGCCGGATGCAGTCCGAAGAAGCCGTCTAAATCCAGAGCCGAATCCGAACGGTAACTGGGCGGTTCAATTGCAATGTCAGGCCTCAAATTATAATATTCATCTTCTCTAAACGGGACAACAGTATTAAGTCCATCACAGCCACCTCTTTGAAAAATAACAATTAATGTTTTTCCACTCGCCGCACAGGCATTGTTCATGCCGGCCAATATAGAACCGGCAGTGATAAGGTTACGGCCTATTAAAGGCATTGCCGCCATATTGCGTAAAAATTCTCTTCTTTTCATCACGTATATACCTTATTGCAATTGATATTCAGGATATTGCAGGATAAGCGCCATCGTTCGGCGAATTCTTTCATCTGCATCAGGCAGATATATATCAAATTTTTCAGTACTGCTATTGGTTAATATAGACAGAACAGCATTCCATTCCTGCTTAGAATAGTCATGTGACAATAATATTTGAAAAAGATATCCCAATACGCCTTCTGCTGTTTCAATACCCTGGTCAATAAAAAACCTGGCTGGCTCAGCAATATGATTGTGCCATTTAGAAGGAGTATTAAAAACAGTATCTCTTGCTACCAGCCAGCGCTGATTCAATTGATTTGAATTAACCCAATCCTTTCCTGCTTCAGGCCAGCCTGCTGGCGTATGAGCGTTAAACAGTCTCATTTCCATACCATCTAAGCTCTCACGCGTTGTGTAATAATTAACTGAAACAGATAGCTGTCTTGCAAGGCCTGCAAAGAACTCAAAAGGAGTTTTAACCTTGCTATGAAAATTCAGACTATGCGAAAACGATGCAGATGTAAAGATACCTTCAAGCACCAGGGCAATTTGGTTTTCTTCATCTTTATATTGTTTAAAATCTTCTGCACAATGATCAACAGCTTTAGCTGACGAATCATCAGAAACAAAGAATTTCAGTAGTTTTGTACAGATATGTTGTGCTGTAGCATCATTCCCTGCCAATAAATCAAGCACCTGTTCACCGTCATTAATTCCTGAATATGCAGGAATATAGTTTCCAAGTACCGTTTTATCCATTTCATCATGAATCCATTTATGAAACTTAAATTTGCCATAGTGAACACCCCAGCCAGTAAATGCACGGGCTACTTCAGCAATATCTTCTGATGAATAGCCGTTATCGACGCCGAGTGTATGCAATTCCAGCAACTCACGGGCATAATTCTCATTTGGATCATCGCCGTAATTATATCTATTATCCAAGTATATGAGCATCGCAGGGCTTGAAGCACTGATATTAAGCAGATCAGCAAAATTCCCTAAAGCATGTTCCCGGAAAAGACTGTTTTCTAACTGCTCCAGACGGGCATTATCTACTTTTCCTAAATCGGTATTGAAGTGGCTTTCCCAAAACAGAGTCATCACTTCTAAAAGCTGACGTTTACTATATATTGCACGTACTATTTGTGTGTTTTGTAATGTATCCCCTGGGCCTGGTTCATTTGCATGTACTTTATCAAGTATCTGCTCAACCCTATCATCATTAATCCACTCTGGATGCAGCTGGCTCTGTATAAAGGCATCAGCACCCTGCTCCCGCAATTCCATTATCAACTCTGGTGTGGCTCCAAAAGTTATTCGATTAATTAATTGGGCCATACCAGGCTTATCCGCTGGTACTTTTAATACAATTTGGCTATTTGTTTCATTGCCCGCCGAATCAACGGCTTTCAGTTCAACAGTAATATCCCACCCTTTTGGCAGATCTTTTGCTAGCAGTGCCCAGTGATGGTTCTTACCAACTTCCAGTTCTTTATCATAAATAATCCCGCCATTAGCTGGGTCGATAATCTTAGCTGACATTTTTACATATTTGGTATTGTCAGTAACAGTTCCCCTCAACAGAAAGCCTTTTTCGTCAACCGGATCGCCATTCCTATGCGATGTAATTGAAACATCCGGCCCTTCCTGATCATTGGCAATAGAGTATCTGTATGTCACTTTGGCCTTATTGCCGGCAAAATCTACCGCCTCAGCTTCAACAGTAATCTTCTGGCCTTTGGAAATCATTTTTTCAGCAACCGAAAACGTCCACTCCCCTTTTGACAAAACTGCTTGCCCAGAAGTAACACCTTTGACTGGATCAACAATACGAATAGCCACCTGCTTAACAGCATCATTGTCTGTCGCCTTTATGGTCAATAAAAACCCAGTAGCAGATAAAACAGAATTATTTTGAGGGAGAAATGAGTCGAAACTGGGCAAGGTTTCATCAAGCTCATGCAGACCACCTAAATCAACATTAAATTGCAGCTGACCTTTTGACGAAATCCATTGACTATAATAGTCAAGGTTATTATCCAATAAATTTTTACCATAGATAACAAAAACTTTACCATGGCCTAGGCCTTCATTATCAAAATGCACTACACCTTTTTGGCTAGTCACCGAGGAAGCCCGCCATTCTAACTTGCCTGACGCGACTCTCTCAAATAAATGCAGTTTTTTCCCTGCTAACAGAGAGCCATCGGTTTTTTGCCGCAACGTAGCTCTGACTGCTCCCGCCTGAATTGAGTAACCGCCAGTTTCAGAAATATCATTAGAAGATATTTCAACCCCATAAGGACGGGAAATTAGTACATACTTTTTGCCGGCACCTAATCCCTGCAAATCAAAATTTACCCGACCATTTTGATCACTGGTTTTTTCCTGCGCCCATCTCAGCGAATTATCAGATAATCTCTGATAGGCAACCACCTTAATATTGGGTATGGGGTTTTTGTCTAGCGCATTAATCAAGCTAACAGCCAATGACTTATTGCCTATGACAAATGTTGACTTTCCATTCTGAACTATTTCATCACTGGAATACCAGATTTCACTATCAGCCGGACTCTGGCTTTTAAATACATAACGCTGACCTGCTGTTAAATTGGGCAGAAAAAAATCAGCAAGCCCCTCCTCACTGGTCTTGGCTTCAGAAAACCAAGTATCCTTATTATTTAAATCCCGTTTATAAACATGAACCTTATGTCCATTTAATGCCAGGTTATTAAGACCATTGATAACCTTTAACCGCACATTGCTAATATTAAACGTATAGTTACCGGCATCCTGTATATCGCCAGAACTTACCCAGCCACCGCCATACGGCAGCTGGGATTTTAATACATAGGCAGTGCCATGGCCCAAGCCCTGCAAATCAAAATTAACCTGACCATTTGAGTCGCTTGTTTTTTTCTGAAACCACTTTAAAGACTTGTCAGGCAGTCGATGATAGACCTCAACTTCAAGTTTCGCAGTAGGTCTTTGACCCAAAGCATTAACTAAAGAAACAGTTAGCGGCTTGTTGCCAACTGTAAAGGTAAATTTACCTGTCTGAGAGATTACTTTACTGCTATACCAAATATTGCTGTCAACAGAACTAAGACTCTTGAAAACATAACGCTGTCCCGATGACAAATTTGGCAAGTAAAAATCAGCAAGTCCATCCGCATTAGTTTTCGCAGATGCAAACCAAGTATATTTTCCACTCGCGTTTCGTTTGTACGCATCAATATTATGACCAGAAAGTATCAGATTATCGCGTCCATTAACGGCTTTGACACGCACATTACGAATATTAAAACGATAATCGCCAGGGTGATTAATATCACCTGACCTTATCCAGACATTCCCGTATTGCTGGCGAGTCTGCAATACATAGGCAGTACCACTGCCTAGCCCCTGTAAGTTAAATTCCATCCAGCCATTAGCATCACTGGTTCTTTCCTGAACCCACTTTAACGAATTGTCAGATCGTCGCTGAAAAGCCAATACTTTAACATTGCTCAAAGGAACATTATCTACATCATTAACTAGATCGACATATAGCGACGAGCCACTCCCCATGGCATAGCTTTTAATGGAAAATATCACTAATAAAAGCAAAGCTACTCTCATTTTAGATAGATATTTTATTAAGGGCGGTTTTTTTAAACTCATAATTATTTTCTAAGGTAAAAACAAACAGCGAATGACTTACTTCTCATTAATCTTCATGGCAATATCCTATAAATACAGGATATTGCCTGAAAAACATTATGCACTGAAATAAATTATAAGCAATTGGTATGCCATAAAATAAACCTATTAAAACACAATAGAATAGTCTACCGCCAATTCTAACAACACCTCCTCAACCATTAAAAACATTACAATTACCCGACAATATTTCAAGCACTAGCTAAGCTACTTCAATAATCTATGGTTAATAAATTTTAACCCATTGAAATAGCAATTTATTTCAGACAAAAAATAAAGATCAACACATGTCGTTAAATAGCAACAGCCACTTTTGCAAACAGTAGCCCAGTCATCTTTGTTAGTAAAAACACACTGTATGCAAAACATAACTAGACCTTCAAAGCCACACCTGCGCACTAGAAAAACACGTTCTAGTGAAATACATAACTAGATCACTATGCCAAAAAGTTTAAAACTATCCTTAATCCTAAATAAATCAGTTGAGCACGGATTTGTGGGAAATCTGGGCAAAAATGGCAAAGAATAGCTCGAAGATAATGGCCGTAGTCCTTATCGAGAGTTATTCTGCAGAATTTTTCCCAGATTTTTCACAAAATCGTGAAGCGAAATACACTCACCCATTGGGTGGAAAGTGAAAAACTGGACTAAACAGTTTAATTAACAAGTTACAGTTAAACTAAGTGTTCAACTGATTTATTTAGATTAATAAGAAACTCGATGCCTTCCTGAGGTAAGACAAGATCTCTCACTACTTGAAAGCCCTAGGAATGAGAAGGCAATAAAAAGAACGATACATTCAGTTTGCAAAAGTGGTTTTCTAAACTTTACAAAATACAATGCAATTAATATTAAATAGATGACATATATTAATTTATCAGGATAATGCGTGACATAATTTCACAAAAGCAAAGACTCCAAATGTGTAAAAATAATAATTACATAAAAAAACTAGCAATTTTCTCTAAACAAATCAGCTCAAAAATCTTTAACAGCTGCTTTTTCACCCTTGAAATAGTGAAATCCGGCTTATTTGGCAAATCGAAAATGACCATTCTTTTTTCAGAAAAAAAAGCATGGTCCCCAGAAATCATTAAAGGCTTTAGATTTACTCGGCATCAAATCACTTTTTCTAAACTATCTTCTAAGAATATTGCAGATTACGACCTTGTTGTACCACTCACTGTTGACGATCTAAAACTGTTATCAAAAACATCTTTCATTACCTCAAAAAACCCGCTCCCTATTCCCAGCATAGAAAGTATCGAGCTTTGTGATGACAAGTATCGTTTTAACCAGACAATTGCTACAAATGGGTTTGGTGATTATATTCCGCAGATGGGAGGCTCTTTATCTTACCCTTATATTTTAAAAAAACGTATTGATGACTGGGGAAAGAACTGTTTTATAATCTCAGATAAACAGCAGGAACAGACTTTCTCAGACCGAATTAATCATCCCGACTATTTCTGCCAAAAGTTAATTCCTGGGACTCGGGAATACGCAACGCACATACTTGTTAAAAATAAGAAAATTTTGCATTCACTAAATATTGAGTATGGCTTTAGCAGTGAATTTCCAATCAAAGGAAAAGAACAGTTTCTCTATACCCGCATTTGCGGCTGCCCTTATCTGGATCTATTCTCTGAAATCCTCAATTCCATTGGCTTTGAAGGCCTTTGCTGTGTCAATTATAAAGTCGTTAACAGCAAACCCCAGATTATTGAGATCAACCCTAGGTTTGGGGGCAGCCTCAGTGAATTCTTTTTTTCCTTTATCAAATATCTTAATTGATAAATCTTGTACCAGAAAATTTAAATGGCCATTGAATTTTTTTAATAGAAAACTGACAATCTGGCTACCATTCCTCTTGAGTCCAGTAAAAGCAAAGTTTATGCACCTCCTGCTCAGCCTCAAGCCAGTCATCCATTTCATGACCCGGGGCAAAACCTCTTTTTTCAGCTTTAAAATAAGCATGCTCTGCAATAATTTTTCGCAATTGCTCTGATTCCACGCCCTCTTTATGGAAAATATGTTGCAAATGGTTTTCTGTCATTTCTTTCTCCAAAATAACTCAGCAGTGAATTATGTTGTAACAGCTATAGACTTTAAATACAATGCATATTTCCGCATAGGAAAGGGGACGCTGTTCTTTAAGGATAAAGATTGCTAGATGCTGTC
>Ga0256840_1001130_pt1 | contig 25640 bp, 18 predicted proteins | sample 355202metaG_FD_185969 | JGI IMG/M metagenome (GOLD analysis project Ga0256840, IMG submission 185969) | Hydrothermal vent microbial communities from Mid Atlantic Ridge, Atlantic Ocean - 355-202 | ecosystem: Environmental > Aquatic > Marine > Hydrothermal vents | place: Atlantic Ocean: Mid...
GGTTCGTAGCACCACCATCTTCATTAAAAATAACCCAATTTGTACCATTATAGAAAACACCATAATGATCTGGATTATAAACATTATTAGGATTCCAATATTTTCCGAAAACTACGATAGCATTAGGGTCTCCATTTACAGCAGCATCGTCGATAATTGTATAAGAAGGAATACCTCCAGAATTTGCAGCAGTTGCTACTTGTGTAAACGTATTTGAATTTGTACCATCTATATATACGTTAAAAGCAGTACCAACAATCATGTTTACAGCAGTGTCTTCATTATAAATTGTCCATTGAGAACCATTATACCAAACACCTTCTGTATTTACATTAAGCGTAGTTGCTTGCTCCCAATTGTGAGAAACTACAATTTTAGCATTTGGGTTACCATTTAACAATGGGTGATCTATAGTGGTAATATGTCCAGATGTATTTGCAGCTGTTGCAGTATGAATAAACATGGTATCAGGATCTACTACAACACCAGTTAATTCAATATTATCAACACCAGCTCCCCAACCCCAACTACCAGTTAAGTCGTCGTAACCAAAACCGAAGAATAAGTTATTTGGGCTAATTCCGGGGTTAGCAAGTAATGCTGCAGATACATCAATAGAATCTGTTGTTGGATCTGTATCTTCACCATAAGTTGCAATGTCAATCCAAACCGAATTTGCATTATCCCATAAACTTACATGCAATAATTCTATGTTAGAGCCTGTAACATTAAGTGCATAATCATAAGTTAATGTAACATTATCAAAAGTTGAAACATCTTCAGGTCCATGCCAAAGTTGTCTGTAATCGTGTTGTGCGTCATTTCCTGCTGCATCATCATCAAAAGTAGCCGCTATTGTTGTGAAATCAGCAACAGCACCTGGTACTACCATTGTGTCAAAAGCCCAAGCAGTATCTCCATCTCCACGGTTTTGATCTATCCAGTCTCCACCACCACTTTCAAAGTCTTCTGTGTAAATAACTGTTTGCGAAAAGCCAATTGTTGCAATAAACAACATGGCTAATAAAATTGTAATTTTTTTCATGATTTAAAGGTTTTAAATATTATTAATTAAATTTGTTTTGAATTCATTTTTTCTTTTTTTTATGAATTCGAGGATTAATATGCTTTTCTATTACCATAGTTGTTATGTAACAAAGGTAACAAACTTATTTTGCTAATACAAAGGAAAAACACCCTTTTTTTTATTTACTTACATACTTAAATCAAAGATAATATATAAGTATCCTCTTAAAACGAAAAAATGTATAGTTGGTATGAATTACTTTATATTTGGTTGCTATTTATGTATAGAATGCAAAAAAAACCTAATCAGAACGAATTAGGTTTTTAATTAAATGTTTACTGTAATTAAACAAGCTACTTTACGGCCATTAATTCAACATCAAAAATTAATATGGCATTTGGCGGTATAACGCCACCAGCACCTTGACTACCATAAGCTAAATGCGACGGAATTACAAAACGAGCTTTGTCGCCTACTTTTAATAACTGTATGCCTTCGTCCCAACCTGCAATAACTTGACCTATACCTAAAGTAAAATCTATTGGGTCTTTACGTTTATACGAAGAGTCAAATACAGTACCATTTACCAGCATACCTTTATAATGTACCGATACGCCTTTGTTTTTTTGTGCTTGCTCACCTGTTCCTTTTTGAATTATTTGGTAACGCAAACCCGAATCTGTACTTTCAAAGCCAGCTGCTATTTCATCTAATGCTGCCGATGCTTTTTTCTTAGCATCTGCAATGCGTTGCTCTCTTGCTCCTTCAAAAACACGAAACGCTTCTATTGCGTTGTATTTTTCAGCATCAGCTCCAACTGCAATGATTTCAACAGTGTCAATTTGATCGTCTTGAGAAATAGAATCAACAACATCTTGACCTTTAACAACATTACCAAAAACAGTATGCTTGTTATCTAACCAATCTGTAGCAATATGTGTTATAAAAAATTGACTTCCGTTTGTATTAGGTCCAGAATTTGCCATTGATAATATACCAGGCTTGTCATGCTTTAAATCTTGATGAAATTCGTCTTCAAATTGATAACCTGGGTTACCAGTTCCTGTACCTTGAGGACAACCACCTTGCACCATGAAATCTGGTATTACTCTATGAAATTTTAAACCGTTATAATATGGTGTTCCTTGAGGTTTAACTGCATTTTCTAATTCGCCTTTTGCTAAAGCCACAAAGTTACCAACTGTTCCTGGTGTTTTTTCAAATTCTAATTGAAGTAAAATTTCTCCTTTTGTGGTATTTAATTTTGCGTATAATCCGTCTTTCATTATGTATAATTTTAGAGTACAAAAGTAATTATTATTTTATAAAAATGTTTATTTAGTCGTAATTATATATAAATTGCAAAAAACTATTAAATGATGAAATTAATTTATAAAATCACTATCTATTTATTAAAGTTTGTTATTTATAGCTTTATCACTTTTAATTTAATTATTGTAATAGTACCAATACTTTTTACACCTCAGTGCAATAGTAGTAATTTAATGGATAAATTTGATGTTATCATTGTTTTAGGAAGTCCAGCTACTCAAGACTGTAAGCCTCATGAAATTATGAAAAGTAGAGTTGACAAAGCAATAGTGTTATACAATAAAGGTGTTTCAAAAAAAATTATTTTCACAGGCTCTATAGTACATAATAGTTGCTCTGAATCTGAAGTTATGGCAAATTACGCTATTAACAATGGTGTAAAAAGGGCTGATGTAATTATTGAAAATCAAGCGAAAAACACGTATCAAAATGCTTATTACTCTATTAACATAATGAATAACGAACATTTTAAAACTGCTGCTGTTGTTACTTCAAAACCACATATTAAAAGGTCTTGTATGATTTTTTCTACATTTAATATAAATTATACGATGATAGCTGCTAATTATCCTAAAAATAACTCGAATAGGTATAAACTATTTTGGAATCTTGGCGAACGTATGATTTTAACACATCATATTATTTTTGGAATTCCTAAATAAGGTTAATTACAAGTTACTTCTTCGCTCTTGTAGGCTCATCGTAATGACGGTTGTTTGTATTATTATTTAAAAAGATTACTTCTTCGCTCTTGCAGGCTCATCGCAATGACGGTTGTTTGTATTATTATTTAAACAGATTACTTCTTCGCTCTTACAGGCTCATCGTGATAACGATTGTTTGCATCATTATTTAAAAAAATTACTTCTTCGCTCTTGCAGGCTCATCGCAATGATTATTAAAACATAAAAAAGAGGCTAATAATGAATTATTAGCCTCTTTTTTATTTTATAATTAGCTTATATTATTGCTGTAAATATACCCAACCTCTATATTGTAAACCTTGAATATCGTTTAATTTTAAGCCGTAGAAATAAGTTCCTACAGGTAAAATATCACCTTCATTATTTAGTTTACCATTCCAATTGTCTTTTGTTGCATCACACTCGTACATTAATTGACCGTATCTGTTATAAATAACCAATTTAAAATTTGGGTAAATTTCTCTCAGACCTGTTACATCAAAAGTTTGGTTTTGCTCAATACTACTATTTGGCGAAAAACCTTCTGGTAAAACGATATAACAATCTTCTATTTCTAAAGGTACTTCTACAATATCAAAACATCCATTATCGTTAACAACATGTGCCCAAACATTCTCTGAAACTAATGCTGGTTGCGTCATCAATTCATTAGTATTGTTTAATGCATCGTCTTGTGTTGGATAGTAACTTAAAGTAACATTGGTTTGCCCTCCAATTATCTCACTATCTAAAACTGACAAATCAAACTCTGCTGTGCCATCTCCTTTATTACATTCCGTTAATAATGTAGTTGGTACATTTGCTACTGGTTTTTCGTAAATAAAGATGTTTTTTGACAAACTACTCGCACATGTTCCTGTTAAAAAGGCATATGTTATTGTATAAGTTACACCTTCGGTAGTAGTAGTTAAATCTAACTCGCCTGTTGCAATATCTATTGTAGCAGCAGGTACAACTGAAAACTCTCCATTTGCAACTTCAATATCAAAAGCCATTGGGTTATCGTTATCTTTACAAATACCGTCTATATAATTAAAGAAAGGGTTTTGGGTTTCTACAATAGTCACTTCAAAATCAAATGTATTTGAACATGTATTACCAACACTTGCAGTATCATAAGTTACTGTAAACACACCTGCTCCAGACGCTATTAAATCAATTTCGCCTGTTATTGTATTTGCTAAAACGCCACCTGTAGAAATACTATAAACTCCACCAGTAGTTGTAGTACCAGACTGAACAGCTATTGGATTAGCATTTATATTGTAATCTTGATCATGCGTACAATATTCTGTGGCTGCATAACTAAAATTCGCATTATCTCTTTCAAAAATTTCTATGTTATGAGAAACCGAACTTGGACAATTTCCGCCAACATTAAAACTATAAGTTACTTCGTAAACACCAAATAGTGTATTACTCAAATCTATTTCTCCTGTTGCCGCATCAACCAAAGTACCTGCTCCATTAATACTAAAAATTCCACCTGCTGTAGTAACTGTAGGTATTGGATTGTTTTCATCTTCACAATACACATTTGGGTAGTTAAATGAAGCATCTTCTGTAACTTCAATTTTAATAGGCAATGTCATTGTATTTGTACAATCATTGGCTTCTGGTGTTGTATATGTTACTTCAAATTCTCCTGTGCCATCTGTACCTAAACCAGAAGCTACTAAATTAACAACACCATCTAATGATTTTGTTGGGTCGTCAAATACTGGGTTTTGCCAAATACCATTATTTGTAATGGTAAAATAACCACCAAGGGTTGTATTTACTGTTGTAATTGGTGTTATTGTTAAATCTGCAGTACAATAAACCGTAGGATCTGGATTTGTACTTGGTGCATAACTAAATTCTGGGTTATCTAATGTATTTACATGTAAAACAAATGATTTACTATAATCATCACAAAACGCATCGTCTGCTTTTTCTACACGAACATAAATCACCACACCATCTACTGCTGTATATGTGGTTAAATCTGCATTAGGTATTGGGTCTGAATTAACAAGATCGGTAGATACTGCCGAAGCACTTGCATAAGTAGTATGATAAGTTACTGTAAAATCTGCTGGCGTTGCAAAATCTGCTAAAATAACATCATCTTGATTTAAATTGAAAGTACCCACACCAGAACCTATTGGCTCATTTTCACAAACAGTTAAATCTGCTGGCGCTTGTATATTAGGTATGTTTTCTGGTGGTGTAACCAATACTGTTTCTTGTAAGGTAACAGCTTCAAAACTACATTCTGATTGGTAGGTTAATCTTGCTTGATAGTCAGTATCATTTTCTGGATTAACCTCAATTACTGTAGGTGTTTCAGTTGCATTAGGGAATTCTAACTGTACGTAAATACCATCGCCGTAATCAGCATACCAATTAAAACTATAATCTAATTGATCGCCATCTGGTTTAAAACGCCAAAGCTCTCCGTCTGGTTGATCAATAGTTGTATTTCCTGGCCAACCTGTTCTTCTTGGATCCCAAGTTACCCCATTAATAATAGTACCTCTACCTACAGGCGACATACCTAATGTTGCTGATTTATTCTGAATACCAACCAATGCTCTACCATTATTCCATGCAGTACATACATTTTTTTGAGTAATCTCAACATCAATTACATTAGATGTTTCATAAAGTGTAATTGTAGAACGTAACATACTATCTACAACATCACAACCACCTCCATATGAAGGTGTATTAAAACTAATTATTAATGCTCTGTTACCTACATTACTCGGTATACTTTGATCTTGATTTATTAATTTAAAAGACATTGCATCTCCTTGTTGTGCAGCAGGTAATCTATTTGAATTAGAATCAAAAAATGGCCCAAAAATACAATTAGGCTGCCAGTTAGGGTTAGGTAATTGATCACCAACATTAAGGACCCAATCATTATCATTTTGCAATGCCATATCTAAATCAAAACTCACTTTACCGTTATCCGATACTATTATTTGGTCATACATATTGCCATAAAAACAAAATTCAAAACCTATGTTAACGATAAAACTCCAGTCATCATCAAAAACAATACCTGTACCAATTGAATTATCAATATTTGGCAGACACGATGCTTGTGGATCAATAACATATGAATCTGTAGTTCTATAATCTGTATTTAAAAAGTGAGCTTCTAAAGTAGTTGTTGGTATTTCACAACTATTAACGGTACTTTCTAAACTTAAATTAGCACATTGATCTTGTGCATTTACAGCTAATATCGTAATAAAATAGGAGAATAATACTAGTATCTTTTTATTCATTTTGGTTCGATTTTGTTTATAACTAAATTATTATAAAAATAATAAAACCCAAATATACTATAATATTTTAAAAATAAAACTTTTTACTCTTGTTTATTTAACAAAAAAATAATCTTAACAAAGCCATTAACTTTAAATTATTTCATAATTTTGATTATTATAAACCTACTGATTACTTACTTATGAAATTACACATTTTGCCTTTTTTTATATTGTTTTTTACATTAAACTATTCGCAATCAATAAAATTATCTAACAAAGCAGAAGTAAGTATCATAACGGTATCTGCCGGAAAATCATTAAACGACACTTGGGGTCATAGCGCAATTCGCATTAAAGATAACGTGTTAGGTATTGATATTGTTTTTAATTATGGTATGTACGATTTTAATACTCCGAATTTTTACACCAAATTTATGCGTGGTAAATTACTATTTGACTTAGGTACTAACCAATTTCATAATTTTTTACGCTCGTATATTTATCAAAACAGAAGCATTACCGAACAAGTACTCAACTTAACAACCATACAAAAACAAGCATACTTTGATTATTTACAAAACAATGCAAAGCCTGAAAACAGAAAATACTTATATGACTTTTTCTTTGATAATTGTGCTACAAAATTACGTATTGTAAATACCACAATTTTAAAAGACAGCGTAATTTATAATGATGATTTATTTAATGATGGTGCAACATTTAGAGATTTAATTTATCAAAAATTAGACAATCACCCTTGGGGGAAATTTGGCATAGACCTTGCTTTAGGCTCTGTAATTGACCGAAAAGCAAAACCTATAGAATTCACCTTTCTACCAAGCTATACATTTCTTAATTTTAAAACCGCACAAATAAAGCAAAACGGAAAACAAACACCATTAGTAAAAAAAACAAATATACTTTACCAACAAAAAACAACGCTTACTAAAAATAGTATATTTTCGCCAATATTGATATTTTCAACACTTTCTCTCCTTATTATTATTCTTACTTACTTTGACTACAAAAATAAAAAACAACGAAAAAAAATTGATTTTATTATATTATTTACTACGGGTTTAATTGGCTTATTGGTTTTTATATTATGGTTTGCTACAGACCATACGGCTACTAAAAATAATTTTAATATACTTTGGGCATTTTTACCTAATTTATTCTTTGCTTTTTATATTTACAAAGAAAGTAAACAAAAAACGTTAAAAAAATATTACTTACTGCTTATACTATTACTATTTATTATGTCTTTTTTATGGATCATCAAAATTCAAATATTTAACACAGCTTTAATACCTATTTTAATAATGCTTGGAGTAAGATACTTTTATAATTATAGAATGTTGAATATTAAATGTTGAATGCTGAATGTTGAATGTTGAATGTTGAATGTTGAATGTTGAATGTTGAATGTTGAATGTTGAATGTTGAATGTTGAATGTTGAATGTTGAATGTTAAATTAAAAGTGATGTGAAAGCATGCTAAAATTCACACAGTGACTTCTTCTTTTTTTTAAAAATTTATTTTATTTTTTATAGATATTCGTGAATTTTATGAAAATTTGAATTTTACTTAGTGTGGAAATTTTAAAACCAAGCTTATCTTAAATTTCAAGCATAAAAAAAACCGCAATAAAACTTAATTTACTACGGTCAATTTGTGGGCGATAAGGGATTCGAACCCCTGACCCCCTCGGTGTAAACGAGGTGCTCTGAACCAACTGAGCTAATCGCCCCAATTGCGGTTGCAAATATACAGTAGTTTTTTAATATAACAACTATTTTTTTAAGTATTTTTTATAGTATTTTCAAACAGATTACTAAACCCTTAATTTTCAATTTTATATAATTATTATTTTTATTTATACAGACTATTAAATTATAAATTCTTAATTTTAACCACAAATTAACCAAACATGAGCACGCATTTTAGTCCATTTAGCAAAGAAGAACTATTACCAAAACCTGAAGTATTAGAAATTGAAAAACAAAAAAGCAATTTATATATTGGTATTCCTAAAGAAATTAGCTTGGAAGAAAAAAGAGTTTGCCTTACACCAAATGCTGTTGCTGCATTTGTAAATCAAGGACACCAAATTGTCATTGAAACTGGTGCTGGAGAACAAACTAATTTTACAGATAAAGATTACTCTGATGCTGGTGCAAAAATAGCCTATTCAAATAAAGATGTATTTGAATGTAATATCATACTTAAAGTTGAACCTCCAACGTTACAAGAAATAGAGTTAATGAACTCGCAATGCACATTAATCTCTGCTTTACAATTAAAGACTCAAAAAAAGGAATATTTTGAAGCAATTGCAAAAAAAAGAATAACTGCAATCGCATTTGATTTTATGAAGGATGAACACGGCATTTACCCTATAGTCAAATCGCTTAGTGAAATTGCTGGAATTGCCTCTGTTTTAATTGCTTCAGATTTACTTAACAAGGATAATGATGGTAATGGTTGGTTATTTGGAAACATTAGTGGTGTGCCACCAATTGAAGTGGTTATTATTGGCGCTGGAACTGTTGGAGAATTTGCAGCTCGATCTGCTATCGGTTTAGGTGCATCTGTAAAAGTTTTTGACAATTCAATTAGCAAACTACGTACTTTGAAAAACAATGTAGGTCATCAAGTTTACACTTCAACCATTCAGCCTAAAACATTGCAAAAAGCACTACAACGATGCCACGTTGCCATTGGCGCAGTTAGAGGTAAAAACAGGTCGCCAATTTTAGTAACCGAAGATATGATTGAATTAATGAGAGATGGTAGTGTTATTGTAGATGTTAGTATTGATAGAGGCGGTTGCTTTGAAACTTCTGAAATAACAACACACAGTAAGCCAATTTTTAGAAAACATAATGTTATACATTATTGTGTACCAAATATTCCATCAAGATACGCACGAACTGCTTCATTATCTATTAGCAACATAATAACACCCTTTTTATTAAATATTGGCGAAGATGGTGGCTTTGAAAATGCTGTTCGCTTTGACAAAAGTTTACAAAGAGGTATGTATTATTACAAAGGAATTTTAACACATAAATCGGTTGCTGATTGGTTTAATATACCATACAGAGATATTGGATTATTATTTTTTTAATAGCACTATTCTAATATTATATTGATTAATTTTGCAATTCAATCTAAAATATTTTTACATGAAAATTGACAAAGACTTACTGCATCGATTTAAACTATATGGTGTTGGTTTTGCTTTAGGAATTGGTATTTTATTATTTTTTCTTAACGGAAAAAAATCACGTTGTAATTGGTTTCCAAACGAACGTATTTTAAACATTATTAGACAAAAAAACATTCAATACACGCCAAACATCAACAACTTAATCAATAATAAAGTAATTGACAGTATGGGTATTAATTTATTTTTACTAAACGGAAAAATTGATTTTTCAAAAAGTCAAGTAAAAAACAAACCTTGTAGAAAGTATTGGATTGATGGAAAAATAAAAAATAAAAAAGCAACACTTCACGTAAAAATATGTGACAGTATTGCTTTTATAGACAAATTAGATATTATTGAGTAATTATTTACTCAATAACTTTACTAATTTTTTACCATATAATGATTTACTTACCTTATTACTCATTGATTTTACAATAGTATCTAATAATTTTGGGTTTACATTTGGAATCTCGGTTAAAGCCAAATATGGCGATACCTCAAAACTTGCATTGTTTACAGCAAAATTTATGGTGTATAAATATTTTCTTCTTTGAGTATTTGCTATTTTTTTAACGATTTTATTAACTTTAGCAGTATCTTTTAATACTGCCGCATCAAATTTTTCTTTTATTAAATCTAAATTCAAATTATTGAATTTTGTGTTTGTTACTGAATATTGATCGAGTAATTTTTGATTTTTTGAACCTTTAATTTTTGGTTTAAATCCAAAAGTTTTTAAATCTGAATAAATATTTATGACTCCTTTTTCTGCAAAAAATTTAATGTATTTATCCGATTCTGAAATAGCAACAAAGTATATTTGTGGGCTATCAACATTGTCTGACAACACAAATTCATTAGTTCCATCAATATTTACAGAATCTACACTAACTAATAAAGTATCTTTTATTTTTTTGAGATACACTTTTCCTTTTTGAAAATTATTAATTTTCACTTTAACAGTCATGTTTTTATTTGATGAATTACATGATATTAATAAAGATATAACAATTATTGTAATGAAATATTTCATTTTTATTTATAAATTAAATTAAACAAAGAAACCTTTCAACTCAAAAAAGAGAGAAAGGTTTTTTACTTTAATAAGATAAAATTATTTCTTAAGCCTCGAAAGGTACAATAGAAACGTATGATTTATTATCTCTTTTTCTTGTAAATTTTACTAATCCATCAACACGAGCATGTAATGTATGGTCTTTACCCATATATACATTTTCTCCTGGACGATGTTGAGTTCCTCTTTGACGGATAAGAATATTGCCTGCTAATGCAGCTTGTCCTCCAAATATTTTTACACCTAGTCGTTTCGATTGTGATTCTCTACCATTCTTCGAACTACCAACTCCTTTTTTATGTGCCATAATTTATAGTTTAAATTATTATTATTCTATTCCTTTATCGTGAGCATCTTGCCACACTTTTAATTCATCCCAATTACCATCGGCAGCCATTCTTGCTTGCTTTGGCCATGAACCTGGGTTATGCATTTTATATCTTGGTCCTGCTGCAGTTAAAATTTCTTGTAATCTACTTACTTCAGAATTTGCTAACTCTTCAAAAGTAAAAATACCAGCATTGTTAAAATGCTCTGCAATTTTTGGACCTATACCTTCAATCTTTTTTAAATCATCTCCTTTTTTACTTGCTTTCTTAGCAGTTTTTTTTGGAGCTGCTTTTTCAACAGGAGCTTTTGCTTTTACTTCTTTTTTAGGAGCTGCCTTTTTTGCAGGAGCTTCTTTAGTAGCTTTAGCACCAGTCGCAACAATACTTTCAATCTGAATTTCAGACAAATATTGACGATGACCGTTCTTTACTCTATATCCTTTTCTACGTTTTTTCTTAAAAACGATAACTTTATCACCTTTTAGGTGTCTTAAGATTTTAGCAGTTACTGCTGCTCCTTTTATAGCTGGGGCGCCAATAGTTACTTTTCCATCATCTAATAAAAGAACTTTGTCAAAATTTACTTTTGAACCTTCTTCTCCTTGTAAACGATGTACGAATACTGTTTGGTCTTTTTTAACTTTAAACTGTTGCCCTGCTATCTCTACAATTGCATACATATGTTATATTAATTTTGTTTAAAACGAGTGCAAATATACATCTTATTTTGAATAATCAATACTTTTTTAAGTTTTTTATAATACGGAATTACAATGATTTATCTTTACCACACTACCTTATTAGCTGTACAAAACCTGTTTTTGTCACTACCTCATCGTCATTATAATTAATTGTATAATAATAAGTTCCTTCAGGAACAGGCGCACCTTTCATTGTACCATTCCACCATTCTGGATTTGATTTACCGTTATTACTATAATGATAAACCAAACTTCCCCATCTATTAAAAATACTAATTTCAAAATTTAAGTGTTCCATTAAATTAGGAATTTTAAATTCATCGCTTAAACCATCGTTATTTGGCGAAAACAAATTAACAAAATCGTTATCTATTATTTTTCCTGAATTCTCTGAACTCGCATTAAATGTATTAAAAGAAGTAATTATTGCTTTTAGCTCTAAAAACTCACTATTTTCTACTAATTTATCATCAATGGTTTGCAAAGTAACAGTTGTAGTGTCTTGCAATGCTGGCATGACAACTTGTGTTTCTATTGCTTCAAAATCATCTGGATCGTAAGCGGTATTTGAATTCGAAAAAACATTTAAATTAATATCTTGGTAATTCAACACATCAATACTTATATCAAATTTCATTATTTCTCCTTCAATAACGGTAGGACTTGAAACTACCACTGTTGGCAAGGGTTCATTGTCATCTATTTTACCTGTATTTTCTAAATTAAAATTAATTGTATTTTTACTTGTTACTGTTGACTTTAGTAACAGTGTTTCAATATCTAATTCTTTTATATTATCATCTATCGATTCGATAGTAAAAATATCAGTTAAAACTCCATTTGATATGGTTAACGACAAATCACTTCTTAAAGTATAGTCTTGATTTAATGTTGTGGTTTGATCTGCTACATTAAATTCAATTACAATTGGTGTAGTACTTAAACTTGATAATGAAACATGAAATAGCAGCTCGTTACCTTCTTGCACTTCAGCATCTGTAATTACAATTGTTGGCGCTACTAATTCTCGCCAATCTCGCTCTTCTGTTACGATAATATTTGCGTTTGGAAAATCTAAAGGATTTTGATTGTTTGTAGAATTAATACCAATTCCGTTATTGATTACCAAATCAAAAGCATCGTCTAAACCATCATTATCTACATCCGAATTTAAAATCGTAATATCTGCCACTCCATCATTATTAAAGTCTGAACCTTCAATACGATCACTAATCAAATCATTATCGGTATCATTATCTAAGTAATCAGTAGTTGAATCGTTATCTGAATCAACTGGTTGTAACCCTTCGTTATAAACTGTGCCAAGTACAGAAATTACTGGAGCAACGTAGTTTGCCGTAGTTTGTGCTTCAATCACATCTACAATACCATCATTATCTGAATCAATATCTAAAGCGTTTGGAAATGCATCGTTATCCGAATTGATATACGGTATATCAACGCCATTTGATAGGTCAACATCAACAGGAATATCTGGTATTAAATCGCCATCATTATCAACTAATAAACTATCGGTTAAACCATCATGATCATCATCAATTAATAATGTATTGTCTGAATTTACAGGTACGATACCATTATTATCATTATCAATTCCTCCAGCTTCATACAAATCCATAAGTCCATCATTATCTGAATCTAAGTCTAAGTGATTTGGAATTCCATCAAAATCAGTATCAAAAGCGTCAACAACGCCATCTGAATTAATGTCATTTAATGCATTTGCCTCTCTATAATCTGGAATACCATCATGATCAGTGTCAAGTAAAGGGTTCATTCCGTTTAACTCAATCAAATCTAAAACACCATCATTATCATCGTCTAAATCTTCTACATTTGTAACACCATCGTTATCTGTATCAGAGAATATGTTTAAATTGGCAACACCTGTAGTTGTTGCAGTATCGGTCTCCGTTAAATCATTAACGATACATTGAGCTATATTTTCTTCAATACAATCATCTTTAAATAATGCTTTAAATTGTACGGTAACATATTCTGCTGTATCGGTTGTGCTTTCGGCGTTTAACAAACCTGTTATACCGTTAAAAACACGAACATCATTAATGCCATCATAATTTGGATTTAAAACTGGCGTTTCTGAAGCATCGATAGCTACAATATGAGGCATTTGGGTAATTCTGATAAAACTATCGCCACAAGCAGCAGATAAATCATCATTAATTTGTAAATTTTTAATTTTAATTACCTCACTATTATTAGTTAATTTTAACTCGAATGTTATTTCTTCTAATTCGTCAATGCCTTGTGGAGAAGAATCGATATTTACAATTTGGTTTGTTAGTGTTGGAGTTAACACATAAACAAATTCTGTTTGAACCGCTTCGCAAATACATTGATCGTTAGAGTTTGGTATTTCAGTTTGTGAAAATGCAGGGTAATAAGTATCTACATGATTACCTAAACTATCAGACCATAAAACATAACAATATTGTATATCTCCTGAAATGTTTCCATCTTCTTCATAAATTATATTGGGAGGAATTCCTTGTCCATCGGCTAAACCTTGACTCATGGAGGTTTGAAGTTGTGCGTATTCTAAAGCATACCCTAAAGCTGGTTGAATTTTAACAATAAAATGGATGGACAACACTATGGTTTCATTTGGGTTTAATGTGTTATTAGGCGCTAATAACCTGGTACGACCAACGCTTTGACCATTATAAGTAGTGTTTAGAACCATATTTGGACCTGAAACTTGACCAACTTCTGAAGTAAAAATAGTTCCTCCAGTATCAATGTAATTTTTTAAACCCAAATTAAAATTTACATTTTGAGCAGGGAAATTACCTTCGTTAGTAATGGTTGCTTGCAAATAGTATTCAAATGTAGAATCTTCACGTATTGCTGGTGTATTGGTGCTTGAACCGCCTACATATAAATTTGCTGCTACTGTAGTTTCTGTTGTATGAAAATCGGTAATTAATAAACTTTTTGTATCGTTACCTCTTGCTGATGTAACTTCAAAAACATTTTCAAAATTAATATTAGATCCTGCAGGAGTTGGATTTGGTCTTCCATTACAAAAAGGATTTACATAAACACAGTATTCTATTTTTAGAATCTGCTTTGGATACAAAATCCCACTAGGTGAATCTAAAATTCCATCGGAACCTGGTGTAGCATTTGTATTATCAAATTCAGTTTCATTAAAACTATCTATGTCAAAGTTTATTGGATAATCGGTATCGCTATAAAAATCGTCTGAATTTATTAGAGTAATATTATTTCGTTCTATATTATTAATACAATTTATACCAAAAATATCATTCAAATTATTAATAATTTGTAGGTTTTCTATCTCGCTATTTTTATGATAACCTCTTGTAACACTTTTATTCCATAGCGTTAATTCGTATTTAATTTTATACTCGCCATCTTTAGTAAAGCCTTGATTACAGCTTTTAATATCTAATATTTCTATTAAACTCTCTGACGTATCGACTTCGATAGTTAAAGACAGATTTCCAACAACAACATCAGTACCATCACTTACTTCATAATAGATTGTACTAACAATACCTGTAACATTTGCATTAGGATTAAAGTTATAGTTACCATCTGCAAATATTATGATATTACCTTTGTTTAAACTCAACACTTCGCCTACATTTACCCAATCTTGCAAATTTAATGAATATCTTGTTACTACAAGGTTGTCATTATCTGCATCGGTATCATTATCTAAAACATTTAAATAAAAATCTGGTGCTCCAGAAGGTGTTGTTAAATTAACATTAACATCGGCAGTAGCATAATCGTTTATTACAATAGGTAGTGTATTTGTTTGAGCGTAGAAAACATTACGAACAAAAATAAAAACCAAAAAAAAGAATATTTTACTTCCTTTAGTTTTCATCTATTAAAAATAACAAGAACTATCGTTTAACCATCTACCACGTTTTGCAAAATCAAAATCTACTAATAACATTATTTCATGAGAGCCAGAATTAAAGCCTCCTAAATTGGTTAATGTATAATCGTACGAATAACCAATTCTAAATTTCTGACTTATTATTAATGCAGCCATTGCACTTACAGAATCATTATACCTGTACGAAAGACCAAATTCAACTTGATTATTATATAACAAATTGGCATTCAAATCTACAGATAAAGGTAAGTTCCGTGTGTATTTTACTAAAGTTGAGGGCTTAAATTTTACTTTTTCATTCACTTCAAATACATGCCCATAGGTTAAAAAATAATTTTGATATTCGCTTATTACAGAACTATAATTGTCTGAATCAAGTCTAAACTTTGGTGTGTTAAAAATTTGAGGTGCCGAAACACCAAAGTAATAATTTTTAGCATAAAAAAACAATCCAAAACCTGCATTTGGATATACGCCTACTAAATCTGGATAATTATCATTATCTGGCGTTAACCCAATACTTAAATTATTAGTATAATTAGAAAAACCTCCTTTTATACCAAAGGCTAATCTAGTATATCGAGAAGTAACCATTGTGTATGACAAATCAATATTAAAATTTGTATCTTCTAACAGACCTAATTTGTCTTGTACTATAGAAAAACCCATACCAACACTATCAAAAGTTCTTGCATTAATAGAGAACGTTTCGGTTTCTGGCGTACCTTCTACCCCAACCCATTGTTGTCTGCCTAACAAGCCAACAGAAATATCTGCTCTTGCACCTGCATACGCTGGGTTAATAATATTCATATTATACATGTATTGTGTATAATGTGGTGTTTGCTGTGCATTAATTTGTAAAACAGCAAATAATAATACGTTTACAATTATATATATCTTTTTCATAACCTGTTATCTTATTAATTGTATAAAACCTGATTTTGCCTGTGTTACTCCATCATTATAATCTACCGTATAATAATATACACCTTCGGGAACGGGTTTACTATTTAAAGTGCCATCCCACCAAACTGGCTGTGGATTATTATTATTACTATAATCATAGACAATGCTTCCCCAACGGTCAAATATTTGCATTTTAAAATTTAAGTATTGCATTAAACTTATTACTTCATAGACGTCACTTAAACCATCTCCGTTTGGCGAAAATAAATTAGGTAAATCATTGTCGATTATTGTTCCTGTACCTTCTGCTGTGAAATTTTGTGTGTTAAAGGAAGTTACTCTTCCATGCAAAACTAAATTTTCTAAATCTTCTACCAATAAATCATCAATAGTTGTAACAGAAACTGTTGTGCTTTGTTCTGTCGCCGGAATTGTAATCTGTGTAAAAGCAATTGCTGTAAAATCGTCTGGACTTCTTGCTGTGTTATCATTAGTAAATACATCAATATTTACATCATTAAAGTTTCTAAAATCCAAAGATACTTCAAAAACTAAAACATTCCCTTCTACAACTTCTGGACTTGAAATACTCATTGTTGGTTCTGGATCTACATCTATAATAACACCTAACTTATCTAAATCTGAAATACCTACATTATTACTTGTAACTGTACCAACAATATGTAAGTTTTCATTTAACGGCTCATTTAAGTTGTCTAAATTTGTGGTAATATGCAAATCATTTGAGTTTACAGTTAAATTTGGATTAGCGTCATCATCAGTTCCATTAATCGTTACTGTATTGGTAAAACTTATATAATCTAAATCTGCACCTGCAATTGCTGTACCATCAGAAGTTATTAGATCTATTACAATTGGTCTTGAACTTGGATGCGATAGTGTTATAGTTGGTACTAAATCTACTCCTTCATTTTGCGTATCGCCAACCATTGTTATATCTGGCGCATTATCATTATCTATAATAATACCTATTGATGTAAGTGCAATATTTGCTTCGTATAAACCTGTTGGTGGATTTGTAGCTGTATTGATAGTATTTGCACTTGTAATTAAACAATTTAAGGTCATTCTTTCTTCCAATTCATCAATAATATCATCATTAACAGGTATAGAAACCGTTACTTCTGTATCTCCAGCTGGTATTGTTATTACTGTTGGTGTATTTAATATTTCGTCATAATCAAAAGGCGCTTTTGCTACATCGTAAGTTGTTGTTGTAGTTGTACCATCACTGGTAAAAATATTGATTACAATATCTGTTCCACTGGTTTTCGGAATACTAATATCGCTTAAAGCAACTAATTTTAATGTAAACTCTAAATTATTACCATCGCCTTCAGTAACAGTGAAATCTGGATTAATTATTACAATAATAGCGGGTCTTTCTCTCCAATCTAATTCTGGGGTTATGTCGTTATCTACATTTGGAAAATCGCCAATTACTAATGGTGATTGATTGTTTTTTGGGTTTATTTGTGTATCGTCATTATCGTATGCATCGTCTAAACCGTCAGAATCGCTATCTGAATTTATTGCAGCAATTTCAGCTCCATCTATAACACCATTGTTATTAAAATCCCAACCTTCAATAATATCACTCCTTGCATCATCATCAGAATCGGCATCTAAATAATCTGGAATACCATCAGGAACAAGCGAATTACTATCGGTATCTACTGGTGTTAAACCATTAGGATAAGCTGTGTTAATACCTGTTAACGCATCTACTGTTGCTGCAATACTTAAATAATTTGCTGAAGTTTGAGCTTCAATATTATCTACAATACCATCGCCATCTGAATCGATATCTAAATAGTTTAAATTAGCGTCGGTATCATTATTTGGTATGGTGTAAATTATATTTGCCGCTCCATTATCAACATTTTCTAACGAGTTATCCAAACCATTAAAACCAACTGGGTTATTTGTTCTACCGTTACCAGAAGTATCTAAAACTCCATTACCAGCTTCTACAATATCTAAAATACCGTCGTTATCAGAATCTAAATCGAAATGATTTGGTACACCATCCATATCAAAATCAAAAGCATCAACAATGCCATCATTATTTATGTCTAATGCTCCAGCACCAACATCTCTATAATTTGGTATATTATCATTATCTGCATCTGAAAGAGGATCAACACCATTATACTCTAATAAATCTGGAATACCATCATTATCATCATCAATATCATTAACATTACTAACACCATCGTTATCTGTATCTGTAAAAATAGAAACAGGTACCGAACTTACAACTGGCGTACCAACACTTAAAGGCACATCTCCAAAAAATACTGCGGAATTATTACCAATACAGTCATCTTCTATTTCAATCTTAATACGAACATCTAAAAATTCGCCTGGATTTAAAATACCAGATGCACCATCAAAAATATTAACATCTGTATTGCCATTATATGCTGCATTTAAATTTGGGACTTCTTCTGGAATATCAGCAGCATCAGTTGGTATTATTAAACTTACGTCAAGTATATTTAATATATTACCACCACAGATGCCTAATAAATTATCGGTTAAAGTTACATCAGTTACTCGAACGTTTGAAGTTGCCTCATTACGAACCCTAATATTAAATGTTATTTCTTTGTGTTCTAAAATATTATCTTGAGCAGGCACTAAACTATTTGCTACAATCGTTTTATCCACACTTAGCGTCATGGAAAATTCAAAACGCATAGATGCCTGAACGCAAAGGCATTGATCATCTGAAGACGGAACGTCATCAATATTAGCACCTAAATAATACCTATCTAAATGCGAGCCATTTGCATCATCCCAAACAACATACGAATAATATTTTTCTCTTTGATTTATAGTCTCGTCAAAACCATCTGCTGCACCTTGCGTCATACTTAAATCAGGATTGAAAAATGAGCTATTATTTGTTTGAATTATGGTACCTATTTTATGATATATTTTTAAATATATTGTTTCACCAGAAGCTAAAACTTGGTTTGGATCTAATAATTTTGTATTATTAATACCGTCGTAATTGGAGTTTACTGTAAGTGTAGTAATTGGGTTACCTGCATTATCTACCTGTATTACAACTGGCGTTTGCACTTCTGGTGTTGCGGTATCGTTATCGTGATCTCCAAAAATAAAACTTACACCATTATTTATAAAATTTTGCAAACCCATATTATAGTTAACATTATTTGCTTGCGCAGTACCATCGTTAGTAATAATTACCGTATTACTATAATCGTAAGTACCATCAAAGTTTACAACTGGTGTTTCTTCTGGCACATAAAAATTAGCCGAAACAGTCGTTTCTGGTGTGTGAAAATCGGTTAATTCTAAATTATCAGTATCGCTACCTCTATCTGAAGTAACTGTAAGGATATTATCAAAGGCATAACCACTACCCGACATTGTTGGTACAACTCTTCCGCCACAATCTGGATTAACTAATAAACAAAAAGTTAAATTTATTCTTTGGTTAGGGTATAATTTTGAAGAAGATGTACTAAAAATACCATCATTCCCTGGCGTTGCATTGTCTTCGGTAAATTCATTGTTATTAAAATTAGAATTATCCCATTCTAATGGACGAGTATAAACCAAAAAACCAGCTACATTTTCTGTATACATACCTTTATTATCAATTCTAAAAATACAGGTATCTCCAAAAATTGCTTCTAAATCATCAAATAATTGGATATTGCTTATTTCGCTATTATCATGTTCTCCTCTTGTTATACTTTTATTATGTATTGTTATTGCGTATTGAATTTTATATTTTCCATCGGTTGTATAACCTTGATTACAGCTAGCAATACCTGAAATTTCAATAATACCACCATTCGTTTCTACCGTTAAAAATAGTGCAGAGATAGTCGTATCTCCATCAGCATCTTCAATTTCGTATAAAACACCTTGACTATCAGGAAAAGCGCCTCCAGGTACATAACCAGAATAATTATTCGCAGGAATAAAAGTATATGTTCCATCTGCATTGATAGTAATTGTACCAACTCCTGCCATATTACCTGTATTACCTACATTAATCCAAGTTGCTCCACCATCAACAGAAAACCTTGTTATAAACAAATCGGCATGAGTTCCGTTCGGATCTTCAATATCATTATCTAATAAATTTGCATAATTATCTGGATCGCCAGCAAATGGCACATTAAGTGTTGTATTTTGATCTGCAGTTGCAATATCAATATTTGCAGTTGGAAAAATACCTACTTGTGAAAAACCGCTTTGAAAAAATAAAGTACACAATAACAACAATGCGTATCTATCTATCTTAAAAATCCCCATATTTTTAATCATAGTTTGTATTTGTTTAGTTTTTAATATTCAAAAATACAATTTTTATTTAATTGACGTCAATAATATATATACAATTTTAAATTTGTGCTATATATTATTACAAACGTTTAATATAAAAAGATATTATGAAAAATTAATAGCTTTTGTTACATTAATTTTGCTGCAATAAAAGCTGTTGTCCAAGCGGCTTGAAAATTATAACCACCAGTTATACCATCAACATCTAAAACTTCGCCTGTGAAATATAAATTATTTACAATTTTACTTTGCATCGTTTTAAAATTTACACTTTCTAAACTAACACCTCCACAAGTTACAAACTCTTCTTTAAACGTTGTTTTACCACTAACGGAATACAAATCGTTGGTCAATACATTTACCAACTTATTCAAATTCTTTTTTCCGATTTCTTGCCAAGGTTTATCTGCTGGCAAGCCTACTTTTTGCAACAAATACAACCACAATCTATTTTGTAACTGATATGGTTTTATTGTTGACAATTGCTTTTTTGGGTTTTGGTTAACTATTTTTTGCAATTCTTGTCTTACCTCATCGTTATTTAGTGTATTTACCCACGATATTTGCACTTTAAATTCGTAATTTAGGTTACTTAAAATTCTTGCTCCAAATGCAGATAATTTTAAAATTGCAGGTCCGCTCATTCCCCAATGTGTAATTAATAATGGACCTTCACTTTTTAATTTTTGACCTTGAATACTTACCAATGCTTTTTCAACTACAATACCCATTAATTCGGTTATTGTTTCGCTTGGCATATTAAATGTAAATAACGATGGTACGGGTTCTTCAATTTTATGGTTTATTTTTTCTAACCACTCTAAGCCTTTTCGCTTTGGAGAACCACCTGTTGCAACAATTACTTTATTAAATAACAACTTCTTTTCTTGTTTATTAAAACTCAATTGCAACTTATCATCTACTTCACAAATATGAGTTACCGTCATTTTATATTCAATAATAATACTTAGCCTGTTAATCTCATTAAAAAAACAGTCTATAATACTTTGTGAATTTTGAGATTGTGGAAACACACAATTATCTCTTTGCACAACCAATGGTACGCCTTTATTTTCAAACCACTCAAAAGCATGCTTATTACTAAAAACACCAAAAGCTTTTCTCAACTTATTACCGCCTCTGGGATATGCGAGCGCTAATTCTTTAATCGAATTAACCCCATTAGTTACATTACAACGACCACCACCAGAAACTTTTACTTTTGACAAAACTTTAGCTGATTTTTCGAAAATAGTTACTTCTGCATTTGGATAATTTTCTTTTACATTAATTGCTGCAAAAAAACCTGCTGCTCCTCCGCCAATTACTGCTACTTTTTTTTTTATTTCTTTAACCATTTATTTTTAGGTTTGACTTTTAGCATTCAATTTATTTATTACTAACTAAAATTCCTATTTTTGTCAAATGTATAAATTTTTTATCCATTACGGCTTACATTTTATTTTCACAGCAATAATAGCATATACTTTTTTTAAAAAAAATTGGATTAAAGTATATTTAATTTTTGTTGCAACGATGATAATTGATTTAGATCATCTACTTGCCTTGCCCATTTTTGACCCAAATCGTTGTAGTATTGATTTTCATCCTTTACACTCTTATATTGCTATTACACTATACTTTATTAGTGTGTTCTTTAAAAAATTTAGAATCATTGGCATTGGTTTGTTACTCCATATTTTAGCTGATTTTGTAGATTGCTTTCTTTAATCCAAATTATTCAAAATGCTGTATTATTAAAAAATAAAAAACCTTCAAAATTTGTAACATGAAATTTTAAAGGTTATTCTAAATTAAATTGCTGTAAAACTATCTTATTAGCTTTCTATACTTAATACGTTTCGGAATTAAATCACCACCAAGACGTTTCTTTTTATTCTCTTCATATTCAGTGAATGACCCTTCAAAATAATACACGTTACTATCGCCTTCAAAGGCTAAAATATGTGTGCATATTCTATCTAAAAACCATCTATCGTGCGAAATTACTACAGCACAACCTGCAAAATTTTCTAAACCTTCCTCTAAAGCCCTTAATGTGTTTACATCTAAATCGTTTGTTGGTTCGTCTAACAACAAGACATTGCCTTCTTCACGTAAAGTCATTGCTAAATGCAACCTATTTCGTTCTCCACCCGAAAGCATCGAAACTTTTTTATTCTGCTCTGCACCACTAAAATTAAAACGACTTAAATAAGCTCTTGAATTAACCATTCTTCCACCCATCATAATTTGTTCTTGGCTATCTGCAAAGTTTTCCCAAATAGTTTTATCTGGGTTAATATTTGAGTGACGTTGATCTACGTAAGCAATTTTAGCAGTTTCGCCAACTTTAAATTCTCCTTTATCGGGAGTTTCTTCGCCCATAATCATTTTAAAAATAGTAGTTTTACCAGCACCATTTGGACCAACAATACCAACTATTCCGTTTGGAGGAAGACTAAAATTTAAATCATCGTAAAGTAATTTTTCTCCAAAAGCTTTAGAAACACCAACTGCATCAATAACATTTGTGCCTAAACGTGGTCCGTTTGGTATGTAAATTTCTAATTTAGCATCAACTTCATTTTGATCTTGATTTAATAATTTATCGTAATTTTTTAAACGAGCTTTCGATTTTGACTGCCTTCCTTTTGCACCTTGCCTAACCCATTCTAACTCACGTTGTAGCGTTTTTTGACGTTTCGATGCTTGCTTTTCTTCCTTAGCCATTCTGTCTGATTTTTGTTCTAACCAAGAAGAATAATTCCCTTTCCAAGGAATACCAGCACCTCTATCTAACTCTAAAATCCAGCCAGCAACATTATCTAAAAAATATCTATCATGCGTTACTGCAATTACAGTACCTTTATATTCTGACAAATGATGTTCTAACCAATGTACCGATTCAGCATCTAAATGGTTGGTCGGTTCATCTAATAATAAAATATCAGGTTGTTTTAATAATAATCTACACAAAGCAACTCTTCTTCTTTCTCCTCCAGATAAATTTTTAATTGGAGTATCGCTTGGAGGCGTTCTTAAAGCGTCCATTGCGATTTCTAATTTCGTATCTAATTCCCAAGCACCTAAAGCATCAATTTTATCTTGTAAAACTGCTTGTTGGTTCATTAGTTTTTCCATTTTATCGGCATCAGAATACACTTCTTCTAAGCCAAACATATCGTTTATTTTATTGTATTCGTCTAAAACAGCAACTGTATCTGCTACTCCTTCTTTTACAATATCGATAACTGTTTTATCTTCGTCTAATTTTGGTTCTTGAGACAAATAGCCAACCGTATAACCTGGAGCAAATACCACATCGCCTTGATAATTTTTTTCGAGTCCTGCAATAATTTTCATCAAGGTAGATTTACCCGAACCGTTAAGACCTAATATTCCTATTTTTGCTCCATAAAAAAAGCTTAAATAGATGTTTTTTAATACTTGTTTGTTTCCTCCATCATAGCTTTTGCTAATTCCTGACATGGAAAAAATCACTTTTTTATCATCTGACATGTTGTTTATTTTTAGAACTGCGAATATACTAAAAAAACCACGCTCTTACGAACGTGATTTTCAATAATTATGGTAAGTAATTATGTTTATCTTAACTATTTTTTAATTTTAAATCTTTAATTAAACCTCTTACAATACTCAAAACCTCAGAATATGTATAAATTAACGGAGCATCACTTTTCTTTTTAACTATAGACATATTGTTATCTAAATCTACGAAAGTACTAAAATCGTTTACTTGGTTTATGTATAACTGTAATGAATTTTCCATTTTTTGTTTAATTTTATAATACATGGTAAAGATACAACCAAAGCAAAGTTAAACAATACATCTTTATATATTCGTGACATATCTATTTATAACCGTAATAATTTTAAAAATATTTAAGATTTCTAATCACCATATTTATTATAAAAACCACTAAGCAACCAAACAAAAGGTTTTAGCTTTGAGCTCTTTTATTAAATTTAGTAAATGCTTTTTTAAATCTGTACGGTTTAGATTTTGAGGTGCAATTATTTTATCATTTTTATTAGCGTTATCAGCTTTTACGTTAATATTTTCAAAAAGTATTCGCTCCATTTGTGTTTCAATACTTTTCAATGGATTTTCTATTTTGTTTTTTGACATAATAATGTAGTTGTTTTTTTTACAAATATACACGCAAGTCATTTTGCAAACATGAGGAAAAACACCCTATTATTCTAAATTACAAAAAAAAGAGTGTAGATTTATGTTGGGGGAATCTACACTCAAAAAACTAACAATTATTTTTGTAATTCTCAAATTATTAATAATATTCACCAAAGATAAAATCAAAAATTAAAACAGCTACAATTAATACATATTCTAACACAATAAGTTTATAATTGGCAGGTTTTAATGTATAGATAGAATATATTAGGTGTCAATTCAAATATGTACCATATTGGTCATTTTATAAACTAAACTGGACAGATTTACATTCAAAAGCGATATTTTCTTAAATCTTTTTGTATTTTTATTTTTTAAACAGTAAACTATCCTCTAATGATAAAAGCTATTTTAATTGATGACGAACTCGATGCTATTGAAAGTTTAACGTGGGAAATTAATCAATTCTGTAAAGACATTCAAATTATTGATAGCTTTACAAATCCTGAAGAAGCAATTTCGGCAATTAATTATTTAGGCTCTATGTCGTTTATAATGGGTAAATATAAAAGTATTATTTTTGAATATGGGAAATTCAGAACAAATATTTGCTTTAGCCTTAGGGTTAGAAGAGCCATGGGAAATAGATAAAATTGTCTTTGA
>Ga0256840_1001131_pt1 | contig 25637 bp, 23 predicted proteins | sample 355202metaG_FD_185969 | JGI IMG/M metagenome (GOLD analysis project Ga0256840, IMG submission 185969) | Hydrothermal vent microbial communities from Mid Atlantic Ridge, Atlantic Ocean - 355-202 | ecosystem: Environmental > Aquatic > Marine > Hydrothermal vents | place: Atlantic Ocean: Mid...
GAAGATATAAAAAGCCTATACAAGTTTATAATGAAACAGTTGGTATGAAGAGAAACTCAATAACTGGCAAAAGGTATAGTGGTACTATCAAATACTACAAGCAAAGATTGGTAAGTGGAGAGACTTTTGAGAAGGTTTATCCAAAAGAGAAGTTTCCATTGACTGCTTTCTCCTTTAAATCAAATGTGATAGCAACTCCAAATGACGCAAGCGCAATTTTGAAAGAGATAAGATACACAACTTATGTAGATATAAACCCAAAAACTGCTGAAAAGTTTGGTCTCAAACATGGGGATTATGTCAAAGTATCATCAAATGATGGTCATACGGAGGGCTTTTTAAGGCTAAGACATGGCGTACATCCGCAAACCATAGGAGTTGAGCAAGGAGATGGCAGACGAGGTGGTGAAGCTATGGGTTTTGAGATAAATGGTAAAGCGATGAAGGGCAGTGTTGTTAGTAGATCTGGTGTCTTTTATGACAAAATCGGCTTACTAGATCCAAGCAGACCAACAGCACTCACAACAGACTTTGTTTGTGGTTCAAATGCCAGACAAGCGATACCAGTAAGTATAGAAAAAATCAAATTTACAAAGGAAGTATAAAATGAAGATTACAAAATTGTGTCTAAGTTCGTTATTGTTGGCAACTTTGGGAGTAAATGCTTTTTCAGCAGACTCCCTAAGCAGTGCTTTGAAAAATGGAAAATTTAATGGTGAATTTAAAACAGTAGCTTATGATGTTGATAAGACTACAAGCAAAGAGAGCATAGTTAGTTTAGGTGTTATGCTAAACTATGTAACAGCACCATTTTATGGAGTTAGTTTAGGTATGAGAGTTCAAGCAAGCAGCTCTCCTTGGGCAAATTCAGCTGAAAAAGCATTTTATAAAGGCGATTTGTATGGCCCTGGAGCTGTCTTGGAAGAGGCTTACTTAAAGTATCAGGTAAGTAAGACAACCCTAAAAGTTGGTAGGCAGTTTATCAAAACTCCACTTCTAGCCGGCAATGGTTCAAGAATAGTTCATGAAAGCTTTCAAGGAGTTACTGCAAACATAAAAGATGTGGCAAAAACAAGAATCTTTGTAGGATATGTAAACAGATACTTAACTAGAACAGACTTTTTAGAGGGAAATGCCAAAACAAGAATCGGAAACTTTGATAAAAATGTCTTTATGTATGGCAAAAAATACGCTTATAAGATGGGAGATGGTCTTTGGACTATATTGTTGCAAAATCAAAGCGTAAAAGGTTTGAAATTAACAGGGCAATATCTACTACTTAAAAATGCAACTACAAAAACCAATGCAGCAATGGGTGACATATCAGTGGCTCTAGCACAAGCTGAGTATAAGCTTCCTCTAAAAGGGTTACCTGTTCTTTTAGGCGTACAATACGGAACAAGCAATGTAGATAAAGATGACACTAGAAGTGGAGATTTATTAGGCTTAAAAGTCGCTACAAAATACAAAGGCTTGATGGCATCACTAGGCTATGTAATGGATAGCAATAAAAAAGGTATGCTTTCAGGTGTAGGAATATCATCAAACTGGGCATACGCAGGAGACATCATAGGGCTTGAAAACTATAATAAAGACACAGATGCTCTAAGCTTAAATCTAAAGTATAAATTCGCTAAAAACATAATGGTTTTAGGAAGATATACTGACTATATAACAGGCTCAACTTCACCGGTAAATGGAGCAAAAGATTTAAATGCATATGATTTAGTTGCTAGTTACGCATTTATGGGTAAATTAAAAGGATTAAGCGTCAAAGTTCACTACGAAAATGTAGATTTTGATACAAATCCAGTTACTAACTACAGACTATATGTAAATTATAAATTCTAGAGTAATGGGGTCAGGTTTTTGCCTGACTCCTTATACAAATCTTCTAACATAATTCTCTAATGATACTGGATCCATAGCTCCTGAGACTCTATCTACCTCTTTGCCATTTTTGAAAACTACTAGAGTTGGTATGCTTCTTATCTTAAATCGACTACCTAGAAACTGTTCATCTTGAGTATTGACCTTTGCAAATAGTGCTTTTAGTGGAAATCCGATAGCAACTTCAGCAAATACTGGAGCCATCATCTTACAAGGTCCACACCAAGGAGCCCAAAAATCAACCACAACAGGGATGTCAGAATTCTCTAAGATTCTATCGATATTTGAGCTTGTTAACTCTATTGGCTTTGCTTCAAGCAGGGATTTTTTACACTTTCCGCAATTTGCCTTTATATAATCATCTTTTTTTGGAACATTATTTATGGATTGGCAATGTGGACAAATAATTTTCATCTTAACCTCCAATTACAAAAAATCTGAGCCATATTATATCAATTTTTTACTTATTATTTTGTATCTTATCCCTAGGTACAAAATCCAAAACAGTTGCATTTATGCAAAATCTTTGCCTTCCTCCGGGAGCATCATTAAATACATGGCCTAAGTGGATCCCGCTTTTTTTGGCTATTACTTCAACTCTATGCATGCCATAACTATTATCCTCTTTTTCTATCGTTGAGCCATCCACAGCTTTATAGAAACTTAGCCAACCTGAGTGAGAGTTAAATCTGTCTCTTGTATCAAAAAGTACATCTCCGGAGAGTTTATCTACAAAAACCCCATCAGGTGTATCTTTAAATATATCATACTGCTTGCAAAATCTTCCGTCAGTTCCCTGCGCAAAGGCAACTCTATAAGCTTCTGTATCTTCTCCAAGTTTGAAACTTCCTAATGCTTTGTAAAACTCTTTTTTATCCATATACCCTCTATGAGCAAAAAGCTCTTTGCCGTCTTGTATGAAAAGTATAGTCGGCGTTGCATCAAGATTTGTAGATATACTAAAACCCTTGAGTTGCTCTTTTTGTACACTTCTAAGAGGCAAACTTCCTCTGTATGACGAAGTTACATCTTTTTTAAATTTTTCGCAATATGGGCAAAATGGCGCATCTATGACTACGATCTCTTTTCCTTTAAGCGGCTCTATGAAGTGTAAAGCTTTTTTCTCTTTTTCAAACTTTACCCCAGTTGCATGGTTAGGACAGTAGCCGTTTGGATTTTTTTGTAGATAATTTTGATGGTAATCCTCAGCATCATAAAACTTATCCAATGGCTCGATCTGCGTAGTGATTTTTCCGTAGCCGGCTTTGTTAAGTAGTTTTTGATACTCATCTTTGGTTTCAAAAGCTATGCGTTTTTGTTCCTCATTTGTATAAAATATCGCACTTCTGTAGTTGTTCCCAACATCATTTCCTTGTCTCTCACCTTGAGTTGGATCATGTAGTTCCCAAAACTCTTTGATGATGTCTCTTGCAGATATTTTTGTATCATCAAAAGTAACCTTGACTGATTCTGTATAATTTACCAAACCTTTTGGCGTGTAGTTTCTGTACTTCAGAACTGTGTCATAAGTTGGATTTGGGTAGTTTCCACCGGCATAGCCTGACTTTGCATCTATAACTCCTGGCAGTTGTTCAAAATGTTTTTCAACACCCCAAAAACATCCCGCACTCAGAACGATTGTTTCAGTTTTTGCATATATTGACACGATAACTCCTAGTATTAAAATCAATTTTTTCAATTTTTTCTCCTTCGATAAAATTTATTATATGATAATTTTATAAATAATTTATGGAGATTCTATAAAGATGATATAATTTCGATAGATTTTTTCAGAACCATTTCTTAGAGACAAATCCTCCCGTTGCTCACGAGTCTCACGAAATGGTTCTGAAAAAATCTATTGAAAAAAAGGAAAGATATGTTAGAAGTAGGTCAAAAAGCACCAGAGTTTTGCTTGCCAAATCAAGATGAGGTGGAGATTTGTCTTAGAGATTTGAAGGGCAAATGGATAGTTTTATACTTTTATCCAAAAGACAATACTCCCGGATGCACAACTGAAGCTTGTGATTTTACAACCGAATTTGAAGAATTTGAAGAGCTAGATGCTGTTATCATAGGCGTTAGTCCAGATAGCCCTAAGAAACACAGAAATTTTATAGCAAAAAAAGATCTCAAAATCACACTTTTAGCCGATGAAGAGAAAGAAGTTCTGCAAAGCTATAGTGTGTGGCAACTCAAAAAGATGTATGGAAGAGAGTATATGGGTGTAGTCCGTTCAACCTTTTTGATCAATCCAAAAGGGGATATAGAGGCTATTTGGAGTAAAGTAAAAGTAAAAGGTCATGTGCAAGAGGTGAAAGAGAAGTTAAAAAGTTTTAAATAAGTTTGTAAAAAAGACACTTTCAGGACACTATTAAGATATAATCTTCTAAATACTATTTAGTGAAAGTTAAAATGAGAAAACTGCAAACATATTCGGCACTTATCGTTGATGATGATAAAAGCTCTCTTGAGGAGATGTATGAGTATCTTGATATACTTTTTCTAAAAGTGTATAGAGCGACAGATGCGATGAGTGCTTTGAAGCTTCTAAAAGAAAACAGGATAGATATAGTTTTTACAGATATCAAAATGCCTACTACGGATGGTTTTGAGCTAATCTCACAAATAAAAGCACTAAATGAAAAAACTCTTGTAGTTATCATAAGTGCATATGATGACAAAGAAAAACTTTTAAAAGCAATAAAGCTTGAGATTTTGGATTATATCATCAAGCCTTTAAATTCGAAAAAATTACAACATGCTTTGGAGCTTTGCACTAAAAAACTTAAACAAAAAGATAAGTACATATGCTTAGATGGTGATATTTGCTGGGATTCCAAAAATTATATGCTCTTTAGAACCAAAGATCCTATCAGCTTAACACCAAGCGAAACAAAACTCTTTGGATTGCTTATAGAAAACATCAACAAACCGATAAAAAGTGAAGATATTTTTTACTATTTGTGGGGAGAGACAGAAAAAGTTTATAATTCAAAAAATGTAAGAAATATTATATTTGGATTAAGAAAAAAACTAAAACCGTTTGATATCATTAAAAATATATATGGTGGTAGGTATATGATAGTCTCTAAGGTTCAAAAGTGAGCTATTCACTACTAAAAGAGATAACGATTTTGATCGTTGAAGATAATGAAAGTGAACTTGAAGAGATGGGCTCGCTTTTGGATATATATTTTAAGAAGTGTTATCGTGCTAAAGATGGCGAAGAGGGATATGAGCTTTTTACTAAAAACAGGGTAGATATCGTCATGAGTGACATTGGATTGCCTAAGCTTGACGGGTTTGGTATGATAAATAAGATAAGAACGATAGATAAAAGCGTAGCCATCGTGATACATACTGTTTTCACAAATATAGATACTTTTTTGAATGCTATCAAGTATGGAGTTTCGGATTTTGTACTTAAACCAGCAACCGCTACAAAAATTTTAGATACACTATTGAAGGCATCGGCAAATATCATCAGAGATAGAGAGTTAAAAAAAGAGCAACTGCTAACTCAGATTATTTTCGAGAAGTTTCCATATAAAATTATGATTACAGATTTGGAAAATAATATTCTCCTAACAAACAGTCCGTTTAAAAATAGTTTGCATCTTGATGATACGAAAAGGGAAAAGTGTCATGAAGTTTTATATGGACTGAAAGAACCATGCAATACGCCACAAAGAGTTTGCAATAAAGGACGCATTATCAAAACTGGTGTAGGAGATACTCAATGGCATGCTCAAATTAAAGATGGAAATAAGTCATATCTAGAGGTAGAAACAGTTCCATTAAAAGATGAGGATGGCAAGGTATATTCACTTTTAAAGATTATCAAAGATAGAACAGAGGAAAAAACAAGAGAGATTAAGCTTGAGAAAATGGCAAATTATGATATATTAACAGGTTTGCCCAATAGAATTTTACTATATGATAGACTAGAACAGGCTATGCTAAGAAGCAACAGAAGCAGAGAAGAGTTTGCATTTTTATTTATAGATATAGATGATTTTAAGAGTATAAATGACAGGTATGGACACCGTTGCGGGGATATTTTACTTAAAAAAATCTCAAAAAGAGTGACTAGTGCTATAAGAAAGATAGATACGCTTGCTAGATTTGGTGGCGATGAATTTGTATTGATTTTAGAGAGTGTATCGAGCGTAGAGCAGTGCAGAGTGATAGTCGAAGAAATTTTCAATAGACTTAAAAAAGGATTTAAACTAACAGATGATATCATAGTTAATGCTAGCTGTTCTATAGGTATAGATCTTTATTCTCCACTTAAAAAGCATAAAAGCAAAGAAGAGTTGATTCAAAATGCAGATATAGCTATGTATGAGGCAAAAAAGAGTGGAAAAGATAGATTTCAGTTTTTTGAAGGAAATTGATGCTAAAAGATGAAGAGAAACTGCTTAGATTTATAAAAATTACTCCTATTTTCATTGTTTCGCTGCTCTTTTTGCTTATACTCTATATAGTCATAAATAGTTTTGTAGTTCAAACACAAAAAGAGTTACAAAATATGAGAAAAACTTCACTTCAAACCAAAAAGAATTTGATAAAAAATAGAGTTTTAACTTTAATAAAACATATAAATTATGAGAGATCTTTAGCTGAGATAAATTTAAAAAAAGAGTTAAAAAACAGAGTTGATGAAGCTTATGAAATCGCACTAAATATATATAATCAAAACAGAGAAAAAAGCAAAAAACAGATAGCCAAAATGATAAAAGATGCGATAAGACCTATGAGATTCAATGATGGCAGGGGGTACTATTTTATATATAGCATGGATCTAAAAAATGTCTTACTGCCTATCGCACCACAGTTTGAAGGGAAAGATTTTTCAAATTATAAAGATGTAAAAGGCGATCAAGTAGTCAAAAATGCAGCAAAAATTTGTAAAAAATACGGCGCAACCTACTATACTTGGTATTGGCGAAAACCAAATGATAAAGTTGTAACTCATAAAAAGATAGGTTATGACAGGTACTTTAAGCCTTTGGATTGGTTTATAGGAACTGGTGAATATGTAGATGATTTCAATAAAAATCTACAAAAAAAGCTTCTAAATGAAATACAGATGATAAGATATGGCACAAATGGTTATGTATTTACCTATGACTATAGTGGAACAACTTTAACGCATATAAAAAAGATACTTATCGGGAAAAATCGTATAAATCTTCAAGATAAAAAAGGGCATTTTTTAGTTAAAGATGTAATCAGCCAGGCAAAAAATGGTGGTGGATTTTTAAAATATGAAGCAACTATAAATCCAGATACCAATCAGCCTGCAGAAAAGATATCTTACATCGGAGGTGTCAAAGAGTGGAAGTGGGCTATCGGAACAGGGGAGTATTTAGATGACATCACCAGAATGATAAAAACCAAAGAAGAAAAGTTAAAATCAGGTTTTCAAACTACTCTAATCAAGATCATTATCGTGTTTTTATTTATGGCTATAGTTTTGTCTCTCTCTTTATATATATTTATCAAAAAAAGTGAAGCTCTGTTTCAAGAGTATAAACAAAAGATAGCAAAAGAGATAGAAAAAAACCAAGAGCAACTGCTTTTGGTGGAGCATCAGAACAAATTAGCATCTATGGGTGAAATGCTAGGCAATATAGCACACCAATGGAAACAACCACTCAATGCACTGGGTATCTCAGCTGGTAAATTGATACTACTGCAAAAAAGTGGTCTATTGGAGAGTTCAAATTTAATAGATACTTTAGGTAGAATGGAAAAAAATATAGAGTACCTCTCTTCTACGATAGATGTTTTTAGAGACTTTTTTCAGCCAATGGTTGCAAATGAAGAGTTCAATCTCAAACAAGAGATAAATGATATAGTTTTGATATCCAAAGACTCTCTTATCGATAGATCTATAGAGTTGAGTTGTAGATGCGATGAAGATATAAGGCTAAAAGGTGACAAAAAAAGACTCGAACAAGTTCTCATAAATCTACTCAATAATGCTAAAGACGCTATAAAAGAGAAAGAAATCTCAAATCCTAAAGTCCATATAGAGGCGAAGAGAGAGTCAAATCACATCGTTATAAGGGTGATCGATAATGCTGGCGGTATCCCAAAAGAGATAGAAGATAAAGTATTTGAGCCATACTTTACCACTAAGTTTAAAGCCCTCGGCACCGGAGTTGGTCTATATATGTCCAAAATGATCATCAAAAACAGTTTTAACGGCACGATAAATTTCGAAAACAGAAACGGTGGCGCAGTCTTTATAATCACTCTTTAAATCACAATTTCAAGTTTAGTCTCTATCCATCTATCCCTTTTTGCTTTTTGCTGTATCGGTTTTGTGATTTTGATTCTTGTTGCGTCGATTTTGTATTTTTTCACTAGAGTATCTTGTATATTTTTAGCTCTATGATTTGCCAAAGATATAAGCTCCTTCTCTTCTACTTTGATATTTTGAATTAGCTCATTTTGCATCTTTTTGTTAAATTCTGTTCTGTTTAGTGTTGATTTTTCAACTTTTTTCTTATTTTTTGTGATTGTCGTGTAAACTTTTTTTAGTTTGTTGTATTGTTCTAAAGAAAACTGTTTTGTATATAGTTTTTTTAGTACGATGCCATATGCATCTACTTTTGCTTTACTTTTTTTCTTTTTAGCTTTTGATAATTTTGATTTGATTGTAGCTATAAATTTTAATTTTTGCAACTCTTTAGTGTCATAAATCTTATCATATCCGCCACTGATTTTTATCTTTATGCTAGGTCTTTTATCCAAAATCTTTTTTAGATTATTCAATTTTTCAAGTTCTGTAGATATGATCTTATATGAACCCTTTTCAAAGTCTATAGCTTTTAAATCATCACCTTTGATTCCCAAGATGGAGCCCAAAAATCTAAAAGGTGCAGTTACGATGCCTGTAATCATATTGCCAATAGCTCTCCAGACAACACTCCCATAGCTAAAGTCAGGATTGTTCATGTCACCAGCAACTGGCAGATCTATATCTATCTGTCCATTTGAATCTTTAAGCAAAGCGATGGCTAGAGATAGAGGTAGATTTACCGCATCAGGACTTTTGACCTGTTCTCCTAAAGTGAGGGTGTCTATATTTATCTTATTTGAGCCTATTAGTTTTGAGTTTGAAATTTTATAATTCAAATCCATAGAGAGCTTTCCGTTTTTGATTTTGTAGCCTAGAAATTTACCCGAGTATGGAGTTAGAGAGCTAAGATTTATATTTTTGAAAAGAACATCTATGTTTGCGCTTTTTTTGATTTTAAACGGCAAGAGAACACCGCTTATCTGCGCATATCCGTACCTATCTATTTTCCCTTCAAGCTTCATGATGGATGGAACGGTAGAGTTAAAATTTAGAGTAGATACATTTCCATTTAAATCATGAATATGTGTTTTAAACGGAAAGGGGAGACTAAAATCACTATAATCAGTAGCTCCATTTACAAGTTTCATAGGACCAATCTTTAGTTTTAGGTGAGATTTTTTACTCTTATTTTGCTCTGTTTCTTTTTTGCTTTTCTGCTTCTTTTTTATGAGATTTGCAAAATTTGCCGAGCCATTTTTTGCAATCGCAATTTTTATATATGGCTGCATGAACTTAATGCTTTTTATCTCTGTAGAGTTAGGTTGATTTGTGTATCTTATGCCGGTAATCCTTAAATCTTTCCACTCTAAAAGTTTTTGTTTTTTAAGTGTCTCAATGCTTAGGTTTTTGATATCACTGTTTGCAATTATATTGATATAGAGTTTCTTATCTAGTTTTGCTGTTATCTTTGCATCCATATCTATATCTGTATTTTTTATCTTAAAGTTTACATATGGTGAAAGATAATCTACAAAATCATTTGAAGATAGATTTGTAAGTTTTAGATTTGAAGTCAATGATATTGGCGCTTGATGTACTTCTCCTTTTGAGCTTATCTTTGCATTTTTGTTCAATGAAGTTGCAAGATTGTAGCTTATAGGCAGACTTGTATCTGAGCTTATATTTTCTACATGTAGAGTTATTTTTTTCAGTTTTGTTATTATCTCTTTTGGTTGTGAGTAGTCTGTAAATGCGATATTGCTCTTTGTTATATCTAGATTTTTTAGCAAATATTTCCAAGGATTATTGGTTTTTGGATTGCTTTTTTTCTTCCCTTCTGTTTCTGGTATAAAAGCATCTGTAAGGTTTGTTGTGCCACCCTTTTTTAGTTTAGCATTTATGTTTACACCAGAGAGTTTGATACTGCTTATGGAGGCAAATTGCTTTGGATATGCGAGGTTAAACCCATCTATGCTCAGAGTTGAAAGTTTTACCAAACTCTCTTTTGTCTTTTTTTCTTCTATGTTTATTTGTGTTAATTTCGTCTTTGCATTATTTATTTTTATGTTAAATCCATTTTTAAAATCGATTTGAAAAGGGATATCTGTATGCAAAAATCCAGACTCAAGAGAGGCTTTCATATCTGGTAAAATGTAAGAGTAGAGATATGGCAGTTTGAGTTTATCTATAGTAAGTTCACCATACAGTTTTAGAGGCTCTATGCTCATACCTCCTGCAAATTTGAGTTTTGCTTGATTTTGGATAGATGTTTTAAATGTATATGAGTTTATATTGTTCGTTTTAGTGCTTATATCATGTGCATCAAAGTTGTATGGACCAAAATCTAATTTGAAGTTTTTATTTTCTCTTTCATCTTTGAAGGAGATAGCACCGTTTTGTATATTTAATTTATCCAAAGTGAAAACAAATGATGAATTGGCAGATTTTCCCTTCTTAGCAGTGGCATTATTTTTTGGAAGAATTAAATTTTCCAGATTTACTTTAGAGTTCTTTTGAATTTTAACATAGAGTTTTGGAGATTGTATATCTATGTTGTGGATTAAGATTATTTTATGAAAGAGCCCCAAAAAAGTATAGTCAATATAAATCTTTTTGATGCCAATCGCAGGTTTGCTATCCAAATCATTTAGCACTATATCATTTAGAGTCAGCTCAAATGTAAAAGGGTTAAATTTTGCTTTTTTGACAAAAAGATTGATGCCAGCTTTTTCCTTTAAGAGTTTGTGCGAATAGTTCGTAATCATCCAATGAAGAGCTACAAAAACCCAAGAAACTGTACAGCGCAACAACAAATATAAGCCAAAATTTAAAACTTTTAAATAATCTCATCCAAAATCCCTAATCATTAGTTTACAAAATTATACTATAATTTTGTATAAATAAATTTAGGATTAAGTATTGTTAGTACATATCTGTTGTTCAGTTGATAGCCATTTTTTCTTACAAAAACTCTCTCTTGCGTATCCTGATAAAAAACTCATAGGTTACTTTTATGACCCAAATATCCACCCATATAGCGAGTATAGACTCCGTTTTATGGATGTAAAAAGGAGTTGTTGCAAGTTAGGTATAGATTTGATTGAGGGAGAGTATGATTTTGAGGGTTGGATAGAGGCTGTTAGAGGTTTGGAAGATGAGCCAGAAAAAGGCAAAAGATGTTCCATTTGTTTTGACAACAGGTTAGTTAGCACTGCTATAAAGGCTTTGGAAATAGGAGAAGATGAGATAACAACAACGCTACTAACAAGCCCAAAAAAATCGATAGAACAGTTAAGAGCAAATGCACTTGAAGTGGAAGAGAAGTTTGGAGTAAAAGTCTTTACACCTGATTTTAGGAAGGGTGGCGGCACGAGCGAACAGTTTGCTCTAGCAAAAAAAGATATGCTTTATCATCAAAACTATTGCGGTTGTATCTATGCGCTAGATATCCAAAGAGAGCAGCAAAACAGACTAAAAGATGAACTTATGTTACCCATAACAAGGCAGATACTCCCCTCTTCCATAGAAGATAGAATCGCACTTTATGAGAGTGTCATAAGGCTTGAAGAGGAAAATATAAAATTTAGACTAGTTAGAGAAAAATTTTTAAATTACAGAGTTTTAAGGGCATTTGTCAAGGATGATAAAAAAAATGTAGTGCTGAGCTATTTTCTGTTTTACTCCAAATTAAATCGAGAATTTACGCGTGGCAAAGTAGAGTTTTTAAGTGATGGGGTAGGGTATTTTAGTAAAGAAGAGGCACTATTTATATCTATAAAAAAGCTAAATAAAATGGCAGGCACTTGCTATCATAGTGTGCAAGATTTGATGAAATCTCCTCTACATGTAGAGGGCGAGATAGAGATAAGAAGAAAACTCTCAAACTCCCTATTGCCAACACTAAACCCTATCATCGTACTAGATAAGATAAATCTTGGCAAATATGAAATATATCTAAATTCAAAGATATACAAAGATGTTAGGGAAAATTTAGTAAAAATAGGATAAAATAGCTAAATTTTATAAAAGGCAAAAATTTATGATTGATGTTGTAGAGATTCAAAAGATACTTCCCCATAGACCTCCTTTTTTGTTGGTAGACAGAGTTACCAAATTGAGTGAAGGAGAGTCTATCGAAGCATTTAAAAATGTGACTATCCAAGAGCCAGTTTTCTTAGGTCATTTTCCAGGACATCCGATATATCCAGGGGTTATGATTATAGAGGGAATGGCGCAAGCAGGTGGGATATTGGCATTTAAAAGTGTTGATAAAGCTACTCAAGAAGAGGCAAAAGAGAAAGTTGTTTACTTTATGAGTATAGATAAAGCAAAATTTCGCTCACCCGTCAGACCTGGAGATAGATTGGAGTATCATCTTAAAGTTATAAAACATAGAGGAGATATCTGGGTTTTAGATGGTAAAGCTTTAGTTGATGGCAAAGTTGTTGCTCAAGCAGAACTAAAAGCGATGATCGTAGATAAATAGAAGAAAATATGTCAAATATCCATAAAACTGCTATCATAGAGAATGGTGCAAAGATAGGAAATAGTGTGACAATAGGTGCTTTTGCGCACATAGGTGCAAAAAGTATCCTAGAGGATCGCGTAGAGATAATGCAAGGTGCGGGTATATATGGAGATACTGTGATAGGCGAGGGAACCAAAGTCTATCCATACGCTATCATTGGTATGCCACCACAAGATATAGGCTATAAAAGCGATGATGCTGTGAGAGTTATCATTGGGAAAAATAACACCATAAGAGAGTTTGTAACGATCAATGCGGGAACCATGCATGGTGGTGGAGTTACGAGAGTAGGAGATGAGTGTTTTATCATGATTTACTCTCATATTGCTCATGATTGTCAAGTGGGAAACCATGTGATTATGGCAAACAATGCCACACTAGCTGGACATGTGGAGATAGGCTCCTATACGGTCATAGGTGGGATGACTCCGATTCACCAATTTGTAAAGATTGGTGAGGGGTGTATGATAGGTGGAGCAAGTGCAATCAGCCAAGATATACCGCCTTTTTGCCTTGCAGAAGGGAACAGAGCGGTAGTCAAAGGGCTAAATGCCATTGGTATAAAAAGAAGATTTGAAAAAGAGGACATAAGAGCGCTTCAACGAGCATATAGAAAACTTTTCAGATCAAGCCAACCCATAAAAGATGTAGCACTAGAGATGCTAAAAGAAGAAGAAAACGAAAAAGTAAAACAGATGTGCAGTTTCATAATAGAGACAAAAAGAGGCATACCGTATGAGAGGAAGAGTTAATATGATAAGAGACAGAGGGGACAATTAAATGATATATAAAGAGTGTAGTTTTTGTGGCACTAAAGAGAGCAAAGATACTAGATTGATTGCAGGCGAGAGTGCTTATATATGTGAACATTGTATCGTTTCGGCATATAAGATATTTTTTGGTGAAAGCGAAGATAGTGCAAGTTCTCAAAAGAAATTAGATTATAAAATGCTTATACCAAAAGAGTTGACTGAGGCTTTAGATGAGTTTGTTGTAGGACAAAATAGAGCCAAAAAAGTTTTTGCAGTCGGAGTTTATAACCACTATAAGAGAATCTTCAAAAACAGTGATATAGAGGATGATACAGAGATTTCAAAATCAAATATACTACTTGTCGGACCGACTGGAAGCGGAAAAACTCTGATGGCTCAAACACTATCAAAGTTTCTTGATGTTCCTTTAGCTATAGCGGATGCAACAAGCTTGACTGAGGCTGGTTATGTTGGAGAGGATGTGGAGAATATCTTGACAAAACTACTCCATGCGGCAGATGGAGATGTAAAAAGAGCAGAACAGGGTATAATTTTTATAGATGAGATAGACAAAATCGCCAGAATGAGTGAAAATCGCTCCATCACTAGAGATGTAAGTGGTGAAGGCGTGCAACAGGCACTTTTAAAACTGATAGAGGGCAGCCTTGTAAATATACCTCCAAAAGGTGGAAGAAAACATCCAAATCAAGAGTTTGTACAGATAGATACTTCTGGGATTTTATTTGTTTGTGGAGGCGCATTTGATGGCTTGGAAGATATCATCAAAAGAAGAGTAGGAAAAAATGTTTTGGGCTTTGGGCAGGAGAAGAGAGCAAAAAGTGAAGATTGGAAGTTGATAGATATGGTAGAGCCTGATGATTTGGTGCATTTTGGTTTGATTCCAGAACTAGTAGGAAGGCTACATGCACTAGCAACACTGAATGAGATCACAAAAGAGGATATGGTGAAGATATTGACCGAGCCAAAAAATGCCATCTTTAAACAGTATAGAAAACTTTTTGCTATAGATGGAGTTGAGCTGACTTTTGAAAAAGAGGCGCTAGAAGAGGTAGCAGAGTTAGCTATAAAAAGAAAAACAGGAGCTAGAGGTTTGAGGGCCATCATGGAAGAGACTATGATTGACATCATGTACGAACTGCCTGAACTTGCTGGTTATGAAGTGGTGATCACAAAAGATGTTGTAAAAGATGGTGTTAAGCCGTTGTATATAAAAAAAGATAAAAAAAGCGCATAAGCCGCAAAGGAAGATTTAATGATTCTAGACCAGTTGATAGGATTTTTTTCGAGTGATATGAGTATAGACTTAGGTACGGCAAATACTTTAGTGTTGGTAAAAGGCAAAGGAATTATCATAAATGAGCCCTCTGTTGTAGCCATTCAAAGAGATAAAAATGGAAAAGAGAGGATTTTAGCTGTTGGCTCTGAGGCTAAAAATATGCTAGGAAAAACTCCAGGAAGTATAGAGGCGATTCGTCCGATGAAAGATGGGGTTATAGCTGATTTTGATATGACAGAGAAGATGATCAGGTATTTTATAGAAAAAGCTCATAAAAGAAAGAGTTTTTTAAGACCTCGCATCATCATCTGTGTACCGTATGGTTTGACTCAAGTTGAGAGAAAAGCGGTCAGAGAGTCAGCCATGAGTGCTGGAGCTAGAGAGGTTTTTCTTATAGAAGAGCCTATGGCAGCTGCCATAGGCGCAGGTCTGCCTGTGCGTGAACCAAAAGGTAGTTTGGTTGTTGATATAGGTGGTGGAACAACAGAGATAGGCGTTGTTTCGCTTGGTGGATTGGTTATAAGCAAATCAATCAGAACGGCTGGTGATAAGATAGATATGGCGATTGTGGATTATGTTAAGAAGAAATATAACCTTTTGATCGGTGAGAGAACAGGTGAAGAGATAAAGATAGAGATAGGAGCTGCGATAGCGTTGGAAGAGCCACTCATTGCTATCGTAAAAGGAAGAGATCAGGTTAGCGGACTTTTAAGCAGGATTGAGTTAACAAGTGAAGATGTTAGAGACGCAACCAAGGAACCGATAAAAGAGATAGCGGACGCACTAAAAGATGTGCTGGAAGTTATGCCTCCGGATTTAGCAGGAGATATTGTTGAGAATGGTATAGTTCTAACAGGTGGAGGAGCTCTCATAAGAGGATTTGATAAGTATCTTTCAGATATAGTTAAATTACCAATATTTGTTGCAGAAGAGCCACTTTTGGCAGTTGCAAAGGGGACAGGTAGAGCTTTAGAAGAGATAGAATTACTCCAACATTTGGCAAATGAATAGACTGAAGCTTCTACTATTTTTAGCTTTTATTGCATTTGTTTCAGTAAAATTTACTGATATCGGTAGAGGTTTTGTGATCAGCTTAAATAACTCCGTTCTTGAGAGTTATTTAGATGCAAAAGAGTATGTAAACGACAAGATAAAAGAGCATTTTTCTCAGCAAGAGACGATACTAAAACTAAGAAAGCAAAACAAAGAGTTGGAAAAATCAGCTCTTTTATCTATCGCTTTTGCAGGTAAATTAAATGAGATATTAAAAGATAATAATCTCTCTGCTTATACACCTGATGTCAAAATGATAAGGGCGATTTCATACTCTAACTTAAATGATTATGATAGAGTTTGGTTGGATTTTAAAGATTTTAATAAAAGCAAGATATATGGATTGCTATATCAGGGTTATGCTGCTGGTATAGTAGTAGCTAAAGATACACATCCATTGGGTTTGCTTTTGGCTGATAGAGATTCAGTATTTTCAGTGTATGTTGGAAAAAGTAAGATACCAGGTGTAATTCAGGGTGAAAAAAAAGATATAGTTGTAAAATATATTCCTCTTTGGATGAATCCAAAAATTGGAGATGTGGTAACGACAAGCGGGCTAGATGGTATCTTTTTTCAAGGAGTAAGGGTTGGAAAAGTGATAGAAGTGAGAGAGGAAGAGTCCTCTAAGACAGCAGTTATACAACCCTTTGTAGATATAAAAATTCCAACATATTTACATGTAAATATAGAACCATAATAAAAAAAATTAGGAGATATTTTATATGCCAAAGAGAAGCGATATAAAAACCGTACTATTGATAGGCTCTGGTCCTATTGTTATAGGTCAGGCGTGTGAGTTTGATTACTCAGGTACTCAAGCAGCAAAAACACTGAAAGATCTTGGATATAGAGTTGTTTTGATAAATTCAAATCCTGCTACCATCATGACTGACCCTGAGTTTGCACATAGAACTTATATAGAGCCGATTAATGAAGAGATTATCGCTAAAATCATAAAAAAAGAGAGTGTAGATGCGATTTTGCCAACTATGGGTGGGCAAACGGCACTAAATATCGCTATGAGTATGTATGAAAAAGGTATGCTTGAGGGTGTAGAATTTTTAGGTGCTAAACCAGAAGCGATAAAAAAAGGTGAAGATAGACAAGCTTTTAAAGAAGCAATGATCAAAATAGGCATGGATTTGCCAAAGAGTAAATATGCTTACAACCTAGAAGAGGCAGAGTTAGCTGCTAGCGAGATAGGTTTCCCACTTATCATCAGAGCTTCATATACTCTAGCAGGCGGCGGAAGTGGAGTCGCTTACAATATAGATGAATTTAAAGATTTAGCAACAGGAGGTTTGGAGGCAAGCCCGATAAATGAGATACTCATAGAAGAGTCACTTCTTGGTTGGAAAGAGTATGAGATGGAAGTCATCAGAGATAGCAGTGACAACTGCATCATAGTCTGTTCTATCGAAAACTTTGACCCAATGGGTGTGCATACGGGAGATAGCATCACTATCGCACCGGCACTTACTCTTACAGATAAAGAGTATCAAGCTATGAGAAATGCCTCTTTTGCAATTTTGCGTGAAATCGGAGTTGATACAGGCGGAAGTAATGTACAGTTTGCCATAAATCCAAAAAATGGCAGGATGACAGTCATCGAAATGAACCCAAGAGTCAGTAGAAGTAGCGCTCTTGCATCAAAAGCCACAGGGTATCCTATAGCAAAAGTTGCAACTCTGCTTGCAGTTGGTTTCAGGCTAGATGAGATAACAAACGACATAACAGGAACGGCAGCTAGTTTTGAGCCAGTTATCGACTATATAGTAACAAAAATTCCAAGATTTACATTTGAAAAATTTCCAGTAGCCAACTCAACTTTAACAACATCCATGAAGAGCGTAGGTGAAGTCATGGCGATAGGTAGAACTTTTAAAGAGTCATTTCAAAAAGCTCTATGTTCACTTGAAGTTGGACTCAGCGGATTTGACGAGATAAAATATGATGATGAACTCCTCAAAAAAGAGATTCGTCGTCCAAATGAACACAGAGTATTGTGTGTTATGGAAGCTCTTGGAAGAGGATTTAGCGTAGATGAGGTATATGAATTAAGCAAGATAGACAAGTGGTTTTTACATCAATTTGAGGATTTGGTCAAGTTTGAAAAGAGGCTAGATATGTTTGCATTAAATGATGAGAGACTGTTAAGAACAGCAAAGAGTTATGGCTTTTCAGATAAAAAAATAGCTTGGCTGATAAACAAATATGACAATCTTGAATTAACCCAAAACGATATATATTTTGCGAGACAAAAGCTAGGAATCGACCTTGAGTTTAACGAAGTAGATACATGTGCAGCAGAGTTTAAAGCACTAACACCATATCTATACTCTACTACAAATATCACAAAACTACCAAAAGTAAAAAAAGAGCCAAAAACTGATAAAAAAGTGATGATTATAGGTGGTGGACCAAACAGAATAGGTCAGGGAATCGAGTTTGACTACTGTTGTGTTCATGCTGCTTATGCACTAAATGATATGGGCATAAAAACCATCATGTACAACTGCAATCCTGAGACAGTATCTACGGATTATGATACAAGCGACATACTCTACTTTGAACCTATAGATTTTGAACATGTAAGAAGTGTCGTTGAGTGCGAAGAGCCAGATGGTGTGATAGTGCATTTTGGAGGACAGACACCACTTAAAATCGCAAAGAGATTGACTGTTATCGGTGCAAAAATCATAGGTACAACAGCACGAGTCATAGATGAAGCAGAAGATAGAGAAAAATTTTCAGCTTTTATAAAAGAGAACAAGCTTTTGCAACCTAGAAATGAGACTGCGGTCACCAAAGAAGAAGCTATAGAGAAAGCTAAAGAGATAGGCTATCCCGTTCTTGTAAGACCTAGTTATGTGCTTGGTGGAAGGGCGATGAGAATCGTCTATAATGAGAGTGAATTAAGAGAGTATATGGATGAGGCAGTGAGTGTGAGTCACAGCTCGCCAGTCTTAATAGATCAATTTTTAGATAATGCCATAGAGATAGATGTAGATGCAGTTTGTGATGGAGTCGATGTCTATCTAGGAGCCATCATGCAGCATATCGAAGAGGCGGGTATCCATAGTGGAGATAGTGCCTGTTCACTGCCACCTGTGAGTTTAAGCAAGAGACTCATAAAAAAAGTAGAACAGCAGACTAAAAAGATAGCTCTAAATCTAGGTGTAGTAGGGCTTATGAATATCCAATTTGCCATATATGATGATGATGTATATATGATAGAGGTAAATCCAAGAGCAAGTAGAACCGTGCCATTTGTTTCAAAAGCGACTGGAATTCCACTTGCAAAAGTTGCAACTAGAGTGATGTGGCAGGGAGATTTGAGAGAAGCATTGAAGTTTTATGATACATTTGGTGTTGTTATGGAAGAAGATGGACTTTTAAAAGCAAAATCAAAAGGACATGTAGCCGTAAAAGAGGCAGTTTTTCCATTTAATAAGCTTCAAGGTGCAGATCTTATACTAGGTCCAGAGATGAAATCAACAGGTGAAGTTATGGGAATCAGCAAGGATTTCGCGACATCTTTTGCAAAGTCGCAAATCGCATCAAACAATATACTCCCAAAAAGTGGAACAGTCTTCATATCTTTGACAAATAACGACAAAAGATTTGCAGCAAAAATCGGTAAAAAATTTAATGATTTAGGCTTCAAAGTTATAGCGACGGGTGGAACGCATAAAGCATTTGAGGAGTCTGGAGTGCAGAGTGAATTTGTATATAAGATTAGCGAAGGAAGACCAAATATAGAAGACAAACTAAAAAATGGAGAGGTAGATTTAGTCATAAATACAAGTGATAACAAGTCTAGCAAAGATGATGCCAAGAAGATTCGCCAATCAGTTTTGAGATTTAATATACCATACTTTACCACTATAGCCGCGGCTTCAGTGGCAGCCCGTAGTTTAGCTTTCATACAAGATGAGAGTGTATATGAGCCAAAAGCATTGCAAGACTATCTGAGTTAAGTTAATGAATCCAGCAGTTGTATATCTTGTTCAAACAGATACGACTGCCGGATTTTTATCTCAAAACAAGGAGAGACTAAGGGAGATAAAAAATCGAAATAGTTCAAAAAAATTTATAATCAGTGTTGACTCCTTTGAAACTTTGAAAAATTTCACTAGAGTTCCTAAAAAACATAGAAAATTTATAAGAAGAGCTAGAAAAACTACGATAGTTTATCCAAATTATCAAGCTATCAGAGTTGTAAAACCCAAGAGACATTTGAGGTTTTTGAAAAGAATCAAATGGGCATACTCTACATCATCAAACCCCTCAGGAGAGGCATTTAGCGAAAGATTTGCCAAAGACAACGCGGATGTTATTTTGTATGATAAGCACGGCTTTGATGAAAAAAATCCCTCAAAGATAATAAAATGTGGTAAAATAGCAAAAAGGAGGCTGAGATGATTTATAAGATTTTCAATAGCTTTTTCCTAGGTATCGCATTTGTATCTTTGATAGATTTTTTATACTTTATAGGTGTAAAGCTTAACTATTTTGATTATTATAAGATACATGAGTATTTTAATGTGATTTTTATAGATAATCAAAACTTCTATCTTTTGATCCCCGGTTTTTTCATAACAGGCTATCTTATCTTATACTCAAAATTTACTAAATTTTTTACGAGATTGTACTTGTTGGTTATCATCTTGGGACTCTCTTGTATATATCAGCCGATAGGCAAATATCTAGGAGAGATGCAGTTTATGAGTCCAAACAGAGTGTTCATGGTAGGAGCTACAAAATTCGACGGAGATGAACTCTACAAAGGAAGAAGATATATCTATATATACAGAAAAGATCTCTCAAAAACAGTAAAAATAATAAAAACAGAAGTTAAGGAGATACCGTGATTATAACATTTAATGCTTTTTCATTTTTGAGAGGAAAACTTGAAGAAAAAGGGGTGGTTTGTGGTAATAAGCCGATGGAGATTTTGGAAGATATCTCTATAAATCAGCTTATAAAATCACTTGGTTTGGATGAGAGTGAAGTGGAGGCGGTATTTGTAAATCATAGAGTTTTATCAAAAGAGACTGTTTTAAAAGAGGGTGACAGAGTGGCTTTAGTTCCACCTGGTGGCATACCAAATCATGTTAAGGCTTATGTCGGGACTAATTAATTAATTTTTTTATTGCCAAAGATGCAAGTGCTAAACCGAAGCTTCCTGTAACACCAACGAAACTGCCTAGTTCTCTGCATTTTGGGCTTTCTGGCGAAAAGACTACGGTAAAATCCTCACTGAAGCCACTTTTTTTCAGTTCACTTCTGAACTTTTTAGCGAGCCCATCCCCATAAGTTTTCCAAATAGAGCCAATTTCTATAAGGGTAGGGTCTAGTTTTTTTGCTCCTCCCATTGAGCTGATGAGTTTGGAGTGGCATCTGTTTGCAAGTGCGACTTTTGCACTCATGTCGTCTATGGCATCAATCACCAAATCAAACCTAGAAAAATCAAAATCTTCTACCCATTTGGGAGTTACTTTTTCATTGATTGCCTTGATACCGTTATATCTCTCTTGTATCACAAAGACTTTAGTTTCCTCGATATTTTCACTTCCTATCTGCCTGTTTTGGTTTGTGATTTCAAAACTATCAAAATCAACAATAGTTATATCTCTAACGCCAGTTCGATGCAGAGCATCCAAGCAAAATCCGCCAACACCGCCAACTCCAAGAAGCAAAATCTTTGCATTTTCTATTTTCTCAAAATCCTCGCCAAAGAGAATTTTAGAGCGAGCAAATCTACCCATTTTCTATCCATTTTGATAAATTCTCTATCTCTTCATGAGCTGTCATATCTAGTTTGATAGGCGTTATGGAAACATAACCATCCTCTATAGCACTTAAGTCACAATCTTTAGTCTTGTTCTCTTTGTGCCTAAGCGTATGAGTTCCTAGCCAGTAGTACTCTTCACCTCTTGGGTTTCTATGTAGATGAGCATTGTTGCCATATATTCTGTATCCAGCTTTTGTGATTTTATAGCCTTTAAATTCGCTACATGTAGGCACATTTATATTTAAAAATCTTCTCTCACCTAGTGGAAAATTGGCATCAAAAATCTTCTTGACTATGTCTTGTATGACAAATTTTGCTACGACATAGCTATCTTTACCCAAGCTATTTGGAGTCTTGTCATAAACTTGAGATATAGCGATAGCAGGAATCCCTTGCAAAACTGCTTCCATCGCTGCACTTGCTGTTCCACTGTATGTTATATCTTCACCCATATTTGAGCCTCTGTTTATGCCGCTTACTACGATATCAGGTTTGGAACCCTCTTTAAAAAGCGCATTTAAAGAGAGATATATGCAATCACTCGGAGTCCCATCATCTAGCTTAAAAAAATCATCCTCTATAGCGATAAACCGTAATGGTCTAGTCAGTGTCAAAGAGTGTCCGCAAGCTGATTTTTCGCTACTAGGAGCTACGATCGTAACTTGACCAAGAGGTTTTAATGCCTCAACTAAAGCTTTGAGTCCATCGGATTCAAATCCATCATCATTTGTTATCAAAATTCTTTTCATTTTTTAATTACTACCATTTTTTCAGAGCCATTCTTAGCAAAACCCATATAGTTGATGCTTGTTACTTCGTATAGCACAATCTCTCCTTTTAAAAAATATATACTACACTGTTTTTGCAAATTCGTCAACCTAGATATATCTTTCTAACTGACCTTACGCACTATAAACACACCTAGGCAGAATGAGAAAGCATCATATGCGAGGCAGTTTGCTTTTAGCGTAGCCAAAGCTACGGTGAAAGTGAACTAACGAAGCAGATGGTGCTTTATCATTCTGTCCTACGGATGATAAAATTTGCACCCTACTGCTGCGTCAGCATAGCTTCATAGTAGAATAACTACAATTTTGCTATACTTCCTTGCATTAGAGTGCAACTTTTATCACCTAGGTGTGCTTATAGTGCGTAAGGTCAGTTTTTAAATTATAATCGTATGTCTTTTAGGCTATTTTCAAACTCTATGAAGAGTTTGCTTTTGTATTTGTTTTTGTGGTAGATTAGGTAGAGTTTTCGCTCTATCGATATGTTTTTTAGTTTTACTTCAAATAACTCTTCTCTTTTTAGCTCCTTTTGTACGACGAATTTTGAAAGACAAGTGATGGTCTCTGGATTTTGAAAAAGTATGGTTTTTGCCTCTTCAAATTCATTAAATTCCATAAAAATTTTTAACTCTTTTGTTGTATTTCCGATAGAATTTAGAAATATATCTCTTGTACCGGAGCCTTTCTCCCTTAATAGCCACTTTTTATCTAGTATCTCGTCTATGTAAAAAGTTTTGTTTTTTAGTTTTTTGTCGCTCGTTACTACTATCAGTTTATCGTTTTTTATCTCTTTTTTTATGATCTCATCGTCGTCACAAACCGACTCTATGAAGCCCATATCGATTTCGTGGTTTTTAACCAATTCTATGATATTTTTAGAGTTTTGTATATCCTTTTTTATCTCTACATGTAGATGTGAATTTAAAAAGTCAAATATGATTTGAGGCGTGATGTAGTCGCCGATAGTCTTGCTTGCAGTGATATTTAAAATCCCAGAAATTTTATCTTTTTTAAACAGATTTTTAGCATCATTTAAAGCTATAAAATGTGGCTCAGTTTTTTCTCTAAAATATCTCCCTCTTTCGTTTAAGACCAACTTTTTGCCCAATCTGTCAAAAAGTTGTTCATCTACCTTTTTTTCAAGTGATTTAATAGCCAAAGATATAGCTGATTGCGTGATACCTAGTTTTTTAGCCAAGTTAGAGATGTGAGAATCCTCGCATAAATGATAAAAAATAGTTAGCTCTTTAAGTGTCACAATATATTCCTTATGAAAAATATAAATGATTATATCATATTTAATTTATTTTACTTATATGATAAATAGTTATATAATCACAAAAATTAAAATAAAGGTACAAAATGTTCAATAAAGAAAACAGAGCAAATACACTAAGTGGCATACTATTTGTTGCCCTTTTTGCGATGTCTGCTACATATCTAGCTGATTTTGCAGTGTTTAAAAGGTTGGCGATTAGTCCGCTGATCATCGGTATAGTTTTGGGAATTGTTTATGCAAATACCCTAAGAAACAGACTCCCTAGCGAGTGGGTGCCGGGCATCATCTTTTCTACCAAGATTTTGCTAAGAGCTGGAATCATATTTTATGGTTTTAGGCTTACTTTTCAAAGTATCGAGGCAGTGGGAATTGCGGGGATTTTCACAAGTGTAACGGTGGTTACCCTTACTTTTATACTTGGGTATTTTATCGGAACTAAAGTTTTGAAGATGGACAGAGACACTACTATCTTGGTGACAGCCGGAAGCTCTATCTGCGGAGCCGCAGCAGTTCTTGCGACTGAACCAGTTGTAAATGGCGAGCCATATAAAAGCGCCATAGCAGTTTCAACAGTCATTATCTTTGGAACAACAGCCATGTTTTTGTATCCTTTTTTATACAGGATGGGTTACATTCCTCTTAGTCCACAAGAGATGGGCATATACATAGGTGGAACTATCCACGAAGTAGCTCATGTGGTAGCTGCTGGAAATGCAGTGGGTCCAGAAACTGCCAAAACTGCTGTGATAGTCAAGATGATAAGAGTTATGATGATCGCTCCATTTTTGTTGGTTTTGGGATTTTGGTTAGCAAAAACTAGTAAAAATGTTGCAAATAAGCAAAAAGCAAAGATCGTGATACCTTGGTTTGCAGTCTTCTTTATGGTGGTTGCGGGATTTAATTCACTAAATCTTCTACCTCTACATGTAGTAGGTGACATCAACTCCATAGATACCTTTTTGCTTACAATGGCGATGAGTGCCTTAGGGATGGAGACAAGTATAGATAAATTCAAAAAAGCAGGAATGAAACCGATATATCTAGCATCAATCCTTTTCATCTGGCTTATTTTTGGTGGGTTTTATATAGTAAAAATTGCTATGGCACTCTAAACACAAAGTACACAAAATTTTTGATATAATATCAAAAACGAGGAGTATATTATGTGTATTATGCATGCCCCAATAAATAGAAAAACTATAAATGTATCAAATAGAAAGCACGAAAAAAAGCAAAGAGTTCCTTTTAACGAGGAACTCTTAAAGCCAGACCCAGACTTTAAAGATGAGAGAATCATTAAAACTAAAGTAGAAAAAAAAGGATTTTTCTCGAGACTGCTAGAGTAGCCTCTGAAGACAAAATATAGTTTTATTCCCGTCACTTTGCTTGAGATAGCAGTCATGATTGTTATTTTTGCATAGATTTTTTACTATGGATAACCCTAATCCAAAGCCGCTTGTTTTTCTGTTTTTGCTTTTTGATATGGTAAAAAATGGCTCAAATATCTTTTGTCTGTATTTTCCCTCTATCTTTTCACCATTGTTTTCAAATAGTATATTTTTGTCTTGATTATAAATTTTAATATTACCCTCTTTTGTGTATCTAATGGCATTTGAGAGTAGATTTATGCAAACTTTTTTTAGGTCGGTTTTATTGAACTCTACAGTAAAATTATCATCTATTAGATTTGTCAACTTAATGTTTTTTTTATTTGGAAGAAGGCTTAGAATTTCATTGTTTATGAACTCATATAGATTAATTTCACTTATATTTTTTCCATTTTGCATCGAAGAGATAAACTCAAGCATATCTGTGGTCAATTCATTTAGGTATTTTATCTCATTTTTCATATGCGTTAAGATAGCGGGCAACTCCTCTTTTGGGATAAATCCATCTTCTATCTCCTCTAAGTAACCATTTAGAATTGTCAAAGGAGT
>Ga0256840_1001132_pt1 | contig 25609 bp, 28 predicted proteins | sample 355202metaG_FD_185969 | JGI IMG/M metagenome (GOLD analysis project Ga0256840, IMG submission 185969) | Hydrothermal vent microbial communities from Mid Atlantic Ridge, Atlantic Ocean - 355-202 | ecosystem: Environmental > Aquatic > Marine > Hydrothermal vents | place: Atlantic Ocean: Mid...
AACACACCGGACAATATCTCCACCCGATCCGGTTCCTTCCTGGAAGTCTCGGCTGGACCACCCTTTCCCGGCCGTCTCTGATCCAGGGCATCCTGTATCCGTTCTGCGGAAACAGGAATACGGGGAGGACATCCATCTATCACAACACCAAGGGCTGGGCCATGTGATTCACCCCACGTGGTTATACAAAAGGCCTTTCCGAAACTGTTACCTGGCATACTGGAACTCCTGATAGATCTCTTCTGCTATCTCGTGCGGGCTCTTATCCGCAACATCCACCTGAAAATGGCTGAACCGCTGATAGGCAGGGAGCCGGCTATCCAGGACATCCTGAACCTCCTGGAATATATCCGCTCCGGTTATACTGGGTCTTGTGGCCCCTGTCCTGGAATCCAGGGCCATACGTTCACAGATCAGGGACACAGGCGCAGAGAGAAACACCACGAAGGAATCCTTCATGGCCTGTTCCATCAGATCCTCATGCAGTACAGCGCCGCCTCCAAGGGCCACAACCAGGAGATTCCTGCAATCCTGCAACACCTCTGAGATTGCTGCTGCCTCCAACTCTCTGAACCGCTTCCATCCCTCCTGTTCCACAATCTGTTGAATCTCCCTGCCGGCCATCTCCTCTACCATCCTGTCAGTGTCCACAAAGGGAGAGCCAAGACGCCGGGCAAGCTCTCTACCCACAGAGCTCTTGCCAGTAGCCCGAAATCCCAAAAGAAATATCTTTCTCTTTTTCCGTGCCACAGCTATCCTGTGCCAGAAATGGCAGAAACAACCCGACCCCAATCCTCCCAGAAAGATGGATAGGACTTGCTGACACACTCAGGGTCCTGAAACGTGATATCTGGAACCCTGAGAGAGGCCACTGCAAAGGACATTGCTATGCGGTGATCATCATAGGTGTGGATCATTGCAGGTCTAAGAGCAGAAGGATCACCCTTGATCACCATCCCATCATCAAGCTCAATGGCATCTATGCCGATCCTGCGTAATTCAGTCACCACCGCACTTATCCGGTCGGTCTCCTTGATGCGAAGATGGGCAACATTTCTGATAACTGTCTCTCCCTTTGCAAAGGCGGCTACTACTGCCAGCGTAGGGACTACATCGGGCCATCGGCTCATATCAATCTCTATGGCTGACAGGTTCCCAGGCTGCGGGCCGATGACGGTAGTTCCTCTCTCCTGGTCACTCACCACTTCACACCCCATCCTCTGGAGAATATCTCTGAACCCGGCGTCCCCCTGCATTGAACCCGGCGGAAGATTTTCCACTGTAACAGAAGAGCCTGTTACCGCTGCAGCAGCCAGAAAATAGGAGGCACTGGAGGCGTCACCCTCTATCTGATAATGACGTCCTGTATAACAGCCCTGAGGAACTGTGAATCTGTTCTCGATCTCCTGAACAGTTATCCCAAAGGCAGCCATAACATTCAGGGTAATATCCACATAGGGTCTGGAGATGAGCTCTCCATCAAGAATGATCCTGGCCTGCCTTCTGGCATAGGGTGCAACCAGGAGCAGTGATGATAGAAACTGACTGCTCATTGATGCAGCAACCCTGGCATCCCCTCCCAGGATCCCTCCCCCTCTCACCCGTACAGGTGGAGCACCGGTTCCCTTGACACTCTCGGCTGCAACACCCCACTCCTGCAGGGCAGAGAGCAGGGGAGCAGCAGGTCTCTCCTCCATGCGCCTGCTACAGGTGAGCACGGTCTCAGAATCTTCAGGAGCAAGGGCAGCAACAGATATCATGAACCTGATTCCTGTGCCGTTGTTGCCCATATAGACAGGCCCTGACGCAGCCCCAAGGATCCCCTTCCTTCCACTGACCAGCCATCTGGCCGGATCGGAATCATCTATATCCAGGTGAAGGGCCCTGAGGGCAGACCTCAACAGTTGAGTATCCTCACTATCAAGGGGACCAGACAGTATGCTCTCTCCTGATGCCAGGGCAGAACAGACCAGTGCCCTCTGTGTGATACTCTTGGAACCTGGCACCTTTACCCTTATCCGGTTCATGGAACTACTCCTGTTATTCCTCAAGATCCCTGGATTCAAAGACCTGATAAAGGGCCTTCTCCATAGTCTCAATTGGCGGCTCCATCTGGAACCAGTAACGGAACTGGGCAGCAGCCTGAAACAGAAGCATGCGTAGCCCTGTAATGGTCTGGCACCCCTGTTCCTTAGCGTCTCTGAGGAGCCTGGTCTCTATAGGAGAATAAACGATATCCATCACCACCCTGAAACCGGACAGACTATCCCGATGAACCGGACTGATTCCAGCCATCTTTCCCATACCTACCGAGGTAGTGTTTATTAGAATATCCCCTGTGGGGATGGATCTCTCATCCAGACCCGAAAAGGTGCATCCAAACTCCTTGGCAAGCCTCTCCGCCCTCTCAAGGGTACGGTTTGCAATATGGACAGAGGCACCCTTCTTCAGCAGCCCGAAGACCACGGCCCTTGCAGATCCACCTGCTCCAAGGACGACGGCGCGGCTGTCCTGGATCTCTATCTTCTCGTCCAGAGCCTCTACGGCACCAAGCCAGTCGGTATTGGTGCCATGAAGCACACCTTCAACATTCTTTATGGTATTGACAGCCCCGATTGCCTCTACGTATTGATCCGGCTGATCAAGGTACGGGATTAGTCTCTCCTTGAATGGAATGGTTACAGAGACTCCCTGTACATCAAACTCCCGAATGGCCTCTGCTGCCCCTCTGGCTGAAGATGGACAGAATGCAAGATATACGGCATTCACCCCGAGTTCCCGCATGGCAGCATTGTGCATTACAGGGCTCAGACTGTGTTCAACAGGATTGCCAACTATGCCATAAAGCTGCGTCCTTGCATCGGGCAGATATGCCTTCTTGTCAACCATATAGAATCAACCCTTCCCTTAACCCTTGTTCAGCGCTTGTTCTCTCTGTAATCCTTCTACTCTGCAGAGAGCTGGGCCTTGACCCAGTTGAGCAGACCGCCTGCCCCGAGAATGAACCTGTCCCTCTCAGAGAGATCCAACCTTACAACAAAGGTATCTCCAGATGGTCTCTTTACAGTGACCGAGTCTGCACCTGACAGCAGGGCCTGCCTCAGACCTGGTATCACCAGCTCCTCATCCTGCTGAACCTTATGGTAATCTTCAGGATCCTCAAAGGTCATGGGAACAATGCCAAAGTTTATCAGGTTTGCCTTGTGAATCCTGGCAAAACTCTTGACTATCTTTGCCCTTACCCCGAGATAGCGTGGCGCTAAGGCAGCATGTTCACGGGAAGATCCCTGGCCATAATTTTCTCCCCCGACTATGATCACATTGCCAGCCTCTCTCGCCTTGATAGAAAAATCAGGATCGATGGCAGAGAAGACATATTCACTAATTGCCGGTATATTGCTTCTCAACGGTAGAATCTTGCTGCCTGCAGGCATTATGTGATCTGTAGTGATATTGTCCTCCACCTTCAGGACAACCTTGCCATGGAGATCTTCAGGCAATGGCTCAAAGTCCGGGAGCGGTTTTATGTTGGGCCCCCGGATTATTTCCACACTGGAACCATCCTCTACAGGGGGAATAATACCATTGTCATTCACTATATACTCTTCTGGGAGAGAGACTTCAGGGGCAGCACCGAGATCCCTGGGGTCTGTTATCACACCCTTGATGGCAGAGGCCACTGCGGTCTCAGGGCTGCAGAGATAAACCTGATCATTTTTGGTACCGCTGCGCCCGGGAAAGTTCCTGGTGAATGTTCGCAGGGATATGGTATCTGTGGCCGGTGCCTGGCCCATCCCAATACACCCGAGACAACCGCACTGGTGAATTCTTGCACCTGCATGGATGAGATTCTTCAAGGCACCTGCTACATCCGCATTCTCCAGTACCTGACGAGAGCCTGGATTGATCTCGAAGCTAACATTTCTGTCAATGGAACGGTCCTGAAGCGCCTGGGATGCAACACAGATATCCCTGTAGGAGGAATTGGCACAGGAACCGATAATCACTTGAGATACCGGCTTTCCTGCCACATCCCTCACCCTTACCACTTTGTCAGGAGAGGAGGGACAGGCAATCATGGGTTCCAGGCTGGTAAGATCTATCTCTATTACCTGGCTGTACCGGGCGTCTTCGTCTGCTACCAGCTCTACCCAATTATCCTCCCGCTTCTGTGCCTTGAGAAATGCCTTCGTGACCTGATCAGACGGAAAGACAGTACTGGTTGCACCAAGCTCTGTTCCAAGATTTGCAATGGCACCCCTGTCAGTAACGCTCAAGGTCTCCACTCCAGGCCCGAAATACTCCATCACCTTGCCTACCCCTCCCTTCACAGAGAGCTGACGCAACAACTCCAGGATCACATCTTTTGCAGATACCCAAGCCTGAAGCTCTCCTGTAAGATATATGCCCACAACCTCAGGCATATTGAGATGAAAAGGCTGGCCTGCCATTGCCATAGCCACGTCCAGTCCGCCGGCCCCTATGGCCAGGGCCCCGGCCCCGCCTGCAGTAGGAGTATGGCTGTCAGAACCCAGCAGAGTCTTGCCTGGGGCGGCAAACCGTTCAAGATGGACCTGGTGACAGATACCGTTACCCGGCCGTGAAAAATAGAGACCATACTTCTCGGCTATGGACTGCAGAAAACGGTGATCATCAGCATTCCTGAAATCGGACTGCAGCAGGTTGTGGTCCACGTAGCTCACAGAAAGTTCCGTACGCACACGGGGAATGCCAATGGACTCGAACTCCAGATAGGCCATGGTCCCTGTGGCATCCTGTGTCAGGGTCTGGTCAATCCTTATCGCAATAGGTTTACCCGGGGCCATTTCACCCTGGACAAGATGGTTTGCTATGATCTTTTCAGTAACTGTAAGTCCCATATATTTCTCCTCATCAATATTCTTCGTTGTGTACAACTCTGCTGACAGTCCTCTCGCATCAGAACAGATATGGTGAAAAAGGAGGGAAAGCCCGCAGGTTTCACTCTGGGAATAATAATATCATGAAGGCCCTGTTGCCAATAATTCAGGCATACAGAATGAACCAGACAGGAGGATACAGGCTACACCTTCAGGATGGACAGAAATGCCTCCTGGGGGATCTCCACTGTTCCCACCTGTTTCATCCGCTTTTTACCCTCTTTCTGTTTCTCCAAGAGCTTCCTTTTCCTGGTTATATCCCCGCCGTAACACTTTGCTGTAACATCCTTCCTGAGGGGAGGAATCCTCTCCCTGGCAATGACCTTGCTGCCTACTGCGGCCTGGATCACCACCTCGAACATCTGTCTCGGGATAATCTTTCTGAGCCTTGATACCAGCTCCCTGCCACGGTAATAAGCCTTCTCCTTATGAACGATGACAGAAAGGGCATCTACCGGCTGCTTGTTTATCAGGATATCCAGCTTGACCAGTTTTTCCGGCCTGTACTCAAGAAAATCATAATCAATGGAGGCAAACCCGCGGCTGATGGACTTGAGCTTGTCATAAAAATCCAGGACTATCTCGTTGAAGGGCATCTCATATTTCAAAAGCACCCTTTCAGGACTGATATAGCGCATATCCACCTGGTGGCCACGTTTCTCGTCACACAGCTTCATAACAGGCCCGACAAAATCCTTGGGCACATATATCTCCATTGTGACATAGGGTTCAGCCACGTATTCAATCTCGGCGGGATCAGGGAGGTCTGCCGGATTGTGTATGAAAAGAACCTCTCCTGACTTCAGGTGCACCTCGTATGCGACAGCAGGTGCAGTAGTTATCAGTTCCAGTTCAAACTCACGCTCCAGTCTCTCCTGCACTATCTCCATATGGAGCAGGCCGAGAAAACCGCACCGGAATCCAAAACCCAGGGCTGTGGAACTCTCAAGTTCATAGGAAAATGCAGGATCATTCAGCCAGAGCTTCTCAACAGCCTCCTTGAGCTGATCATACTTGCCTGAATCTATGGGATATAGCCCGCAAAACACCATGGGCTTGACAGGCTTGAATCCTGGCAGGGGTTTGGAAGCTGGCCGTTTTACCTCGGTTATGGTATCGCCGATCTGGGTGTCCCGCACATTCTTGATACCTGCCACGAGAAATCCCACTTCGCCTGCCTTGAGCTCATCCAGATCCACAGGGGCAGGAGTAAAGGCACCAAGCCTCAGCACCTCATGCCTTTTTCCGTTGGACATAAACATTATCTGGGTACCCTTCCTGATAGTGCCCTCTACCACCCGTATCAGCACCACAGCCCCCTGATAGGAATCATACCAGGAATCAAAGATCAGGGCCTTGAGAGGTGCCCCGGCGTCACCCTCAGGAGGCGGAATCCGCTCTACAATGGCCTCCATAAGGCCTTCCGTGCCAATCCCCTCCTTGGCACTGACCTGAATTGCGTCTGATGCATCCAGACCGATGACATCCTCTATCTCGCCAGCCACCCTGTCAGGATCAGCACTTGGCAGATCGATCTTGTTCAAAACGGGTATTATCTCCAGATCGTTTTCAATTGCCAAGTAAACATTGGCCAGGGTCTGGGCCTCAACTCCCTGGGTGCTGTCCACCACCAGGATAGCGCCCTCACAGGCAGCAAGACTCCTGGACACCTCATAGGAGAAATCAACGTGGCCCGGGGTATCGATGAGATTGAACATATATTCCTTTCCATCCTTTGCCCTGTATCTGATACGTACAGTCTGGGCCTTGATGGTTATCCCGCGCTCACGTTCCAGATCCATCTGATCCAGAAACTGTTTCTTCATCTCCCGCTGGGACACACTCCCGGTATATTCCAGGATACGATCGGCCAGGGTGGACTTGCCATGATCTATATGGGCAATAATTGAAAAATTGCGTATTAAGGACTGATCAACTGCCATAATTGAGACTCAAGAATCCTGTCAAAAAGGATAGTTAAAATCACACTGTTATAAAATCTAATCAAACGATGAAACTTCATCCAGGCTTTTAATTTGTTATTCCTCCAAAAAAAACATCTCCATTCCTTCCCAAAAAACAGCTTCTATTCTGTTAATCCTCCACTGCAGCCACATCTTTTAACATGAAGAGGGGTCCAATTCTAAAGATTTTTTTCCCGTGGCCGAAATAGAGAATATCGGACAACGCCGGTTCAAACAGATTAGGGACGATAAACTGGAAAGATAATGAAAAAAATCCACTTCAACCAGCTTTTCAAGGCCAAGAGCAAGCCAACCGTAGGGATCGATATTGGCTCAAACTCCATCAAGATAGTGGAGTTTCAGGGAGAGGGTGCCGGACGCACACTGAAACGGATAGGCAGGGCCGGAATCCCTATGGACTCCATCGTGGATGGAAGCATAAAGGATTCCGAAACGGTCTCAGCAACCCTGAAACGGCTTCTCAACAACCTGGATATCAGGACCAAGAGGGCATCAGCAAGCATCTCCGGATATTCGGTGATTGTCAAGAGGATCACTGTGCCATACGAGACAGAAAAAGATATTGAAGACAATCTGCTTGCAGAGGCGGAGAAATATGTGCCCTTTGAGATAGACGAGGTCTATATCGATTTCTATATCCTGTCCGGGCCGGACAAGGAGAAACCGGGCTCTGACATATTTCTGGTGGCTGCCAAGAAGGAGATTGTGGACCAGTATGCCGGTCTGCTGGAGAGTGTGGGGCTGACGCCGGCAGTAATAGATGTGGATGCCTTTGCACTGGGAAACTCTTTCGAGCTGGCATTTGGCAATGTAACTGAACCGGCTGCCCTTGTAGATATTGGCGCATCCAAAACCAACCTGAATGTGATCATCAACGGCACACCGATATTTGCCCGGGACATGGCCATTGGCGGCAACCAGCTCACCGAGGCCATATCTGACACCACAGGGCTGGACCGGGAGGAATCTGAGCGGCTCAAGATATCAGGAAGCAAGGACGACTCCCTGAGGCAGGAAGCGGCAGGGCTGATCAGGGAATATATGGAGTTGTGGGCCGATGAGATAAAAAAGGCCATAGACTTTTACAGATCAGGATCACCTGTCGAAGAGCATCCCAAACACCTGTTCCTCAGTGGTGGCTCAACCCTATTCAAAGGCATAGAAAACCAGTTCCAGCAAAGGATGAAGATGGATGTCAGCAGGCTCAATCCATTTGCAAGACTTGGTCAGGTCAAGGAGATAAATCCAGAATACCTGGACGAGGTAGCGCCTCAATTCGCCATCGCCTCAGGACTTGGAATCAGGAGCAGCGAATAGTGATTACAATCAATCTTTTACCAGTAAGGGAGTGGCGGAAAAGGGAGAATGTGAGAAGACAGTTCTCCATCTTTGTTCTCTCACTTATCCTCCTGGGTTGCATCCTCTTTGCAGCAGGAGCATCCATCCAGGCAAAGGTTGCCCTGCAAAGGCAGGAACTCAATCAGCTTGAGGATCAGAAGAGAAAACTGGCCTATGTGAACAAAAAGATCCAGACGGTCAGGGCCAAGGAAAAGGAGGTGGAGGAGAAATTCAAGGCCATTGAGCAACTCCAGCAGGGCCGCACCAGGACAGTGAAGATACTGGATGACATCGCCAGTTCCATCCCGTTGGATCGGGTATGGTTAGACCGTCTCAGCCTAAAGGGAAAAACTCTTTCCCTGTCTGGCACTGCCCTGGACAACCATACAGTAGCCCTGTTCATGCAAAGGCTGGAATCAACGCCCGTCTTCTCCAAGGTCTATCTTAAAAACACGAAAAGCATCAACTATCAGGGTCACAAGCTGATGAAATTTGATCTGAGCATAAATATTGCACAGTAGGGGGGAGGCACAGTGAAAAAACCAAGCATAAACTTCAAGATCCCGCCCTATGTATTCGATGCAGTCTACAGGATGCCTGCATGGCAGAAGGCACTGATCTTTGCGGCCTCCTGGATCATCCCCATTGCACTCTTCTGGTTTCTCTTCTTCTCAGGAAAGATAGGGGAACTGGATTCCATCTCCACCCGGATTCCCAAGCTGAGACAGGAGGTAAAACAACTGGAGGCAAAAAAGAAACTCCTGCCGAAACTGGAGAAAGAGCTTGAGGGGCTTCAGGAGATATTGAAACAGGCCATGAGACTCTTGCCGGAAAAGGAGGATATTCCGTCGGTCCTCACGGAGATCTCCTCTCTGGGCAATGAGTCAAGACTGGAATTCAAGTCGTTTCGTCCAGGCAAAGAGGTTGTCCATGATTTTTACGCCTCTATTCCTGTATCCTTAGAATTCCAGGGTCCATTCCACAACACCCTGGTCTTTTTCGATCATATCGCCAAGATGGCCAGAATAGTCCACATAACAGAGGTGAATATGGGAGGAGCAAAACAGAGTAAGGCCATCTTCAGCCAGACTGCCAACAACAGCGGACAGGGGGGGAGTGGCGCTGCCCAAACTTCAGGAGGAAGTAATGGAGAGACAGGTGGAGATGCAGACAGCCTGCTCAGGGGGAGCAGCTGGGTCATCAACACAAAATGCAATGCAGCCACCTACAGGTTTCTCACACCTGAGGAGATCAAGGCAATAGAAAAACAGAAAAAGGGCAGGAAGAAACGGAACAGATAAGGATCAGCGGATATGAAAAAACTCTTATGGATAAATATCTCGGTCCTGGCAGCATTCAGTCTCCTGGTTCAGGGTCATGTAATGGCAAAGAATACTCCTGCTGCTGCCACCGGAGCCAAGAAAGACAAGGTGGAACAGTACAGGGAGAGGCTTGAGAAGATCATTGCCCCTGTAACCTACAGCTACAATCCTCTGGGGAAACCGGATCCATTCTGTCCCTTCCTGAGGAACAGCAGCAGAAGCAAAGCAAAGCAGACCAGGCCCTTGCGCACCAGAACTGTAAAGCCACCGGAAAAGTGTTCCTCTCCCCTGGACTGTATCGAGGTGGGTCAGTTGACCCTGGTGGCAGTGGTCATGGAACCCAACGGGAATGCCGTTGCCATGGCCCAGGATGCGTCAGGAATCGGATATACCCTCAAGAAAGGGATGAAAATTGGATACAGGGGAGGAAGAATTGTGGCAATCACACCGGAAAAGGTGATTATCAGAGAAAAGATTGAGGACCTGAAGGGAAATTTCGTCAACAGAAACAGGGTACTCTATCTCCATCCGGAGGAACAGAAATGAACAGGAACTTAGGAAGATACCTGAAAAACAGGCTGGCTATCCTGGTGGCTTCCATATTGTTGGCGTCTGGATTCATGAGCAGCGGGATGGTTGCCCATGCTACAGAACAGAATAGTGGCAATAAAGACACCAACATCGACAACTGGATCTCGCATCTGCAGAAACAGACCAGACCAGACATTAGTCCAGAGAAGCATGACACTCCTCCAGAAGCTGCCATGAACAGGGAAGAAACCGGAATCTCCCCTGCTGCAAAGGTCCGGAAAAAAAAGGGACCCGAAAAGATCAGCGTGGATTTCTACAAGGTGGATCTTCACAATGTGTTCAGGCTCCTGGGCCAGGTAAGCGGCAAAAATATAGTAGTGGATGAGGGGGTAAAGGGTACCCTTACCCTGGCCATGAAAGATGTCCCCTGGACCTTTGTACTGGAAGTAATCAAGAACCTGAAGGGTCTTGAGAGCACAGAGAGATACGGCACAATAATGATCTATCCTGGAAACAAAAAGATCTCTTGGGCCAAGGAGCAGGGCTCTGGAGGGATGCTGGAGATGGCTGAAGTGGATGAAGCCACATCAATGACGGTATCCCCGCTTGTTCCATCCAGTTCTCTCGCTGTAAGCAGGGTCAAAAGATCCAAGACGCCTGTCAAAAACATTTTGAAGGCAGAAAAACTGATCAAGGATGCTGCCCGATATGAAAAGGCCGGACAGATAGAGGATGCATATTTCCGCCTGGCCAAGGCCAGCGAACTGTGGCCGGACAACATAGCGGTATTGAAAAAACTGGCAAGCCTCTCCTTTAAGAGCGGTCAAACACTGCAGGCATACAACTATGCCAGGGCAGCAGAAAAACTTGATCCAAAGGATCCTGAGGCTGCAATGCTGACAGCCATCTCTCTCGCATCGCTTAACCGCCCAAAAGAGGCAAAAAATTTCTTCGAAAAGGCCCTGAATACCGGGAAAATGGACAAGGACGGGCTTTGGAACTATGCAGTATTTCTCTTCTCACAGGGCGACTATAGAGGTGCGCTGAGACTGGTCAACAGAATAGAGGCCAAATTTCCTGTAGAACCAGAGATGATAATGATGAAAGCACAGTGTTATGAGCATCTCAACAAGATAAGACAGGCAGCGGCTGAATACAACACCCTGCTCTCTGCCGGGAATCAGGTTCCCCCCAACCTGACTGAATATGCCAGGCTACGACTTGCGAATATCAAAAGATCCAATGAAAACTCCATAGCACAGGAGGGGAGATAGACCATGCAGGAGAAAAATACCTATAGAGACAGAACCTCCTTTTTCTTCCTCATAGTTGCCGCAATCCTGCTCTGTTGCATGGCAGGATGTGCTCAGCATACCAAAGGCACTACCGATCCAGTCAGGGCAACCGCTGCACAGAAGGAAGCAAAGCAGCTTCTTAAAGAGAGACATGCCAATCTTTCCGGCAGATACAATCCAGCCATCACCTGGAAACCCAGCTTTACCCTGAAAGACACCCCGATAGAGGGCAGAGACAACAAGCTGCCGGACATGAAGGTTGGTGCGGAAATCAACACCCATGGAGGCAAGGTTCCCCTATATCAGGTAATCAAAGGACTGGCTGACCTGAAGGAGATGAGTGTCAGTTGGGCCAATGATGTGGATCAAAATGTTCCGGTTTCGGTGAAGATAAGGCCTGATGCCAGTTTCTGGAATGCCCTGGATCAGGTGTTGAGACAGGTGGACTATTTCTATGAGTTCACTAACAACACTATAATCGTTAAATATAAGGATACTAAAAAATTCTCCGTAGTTAACCCCTTTGTCACAGCCAACTACCGCACCTCTGTGGGTGGTGATTTCCTTGGTGCCAGTACCGGGGATGTGGACGCTGGTCTCAGAGGAGAGCTTTCGGTAGAACACACTGATGAAGAAATAGATCTCTGGAGCAACATAGAGAACAACCTTACAAGGATCCTGAATCTCGCTACGGTAAATGTTCCTGAGACCACCAGCGTCCTCTCTGCACGGGAAGAGGATCGTATTCGCCAGGCATGCAGACAGCGGTATCCTGTAAATCCCAACAGACAGGAAACCTGTTTCCAGCAGGAGAGGGAGAGAATACTTCAGCAGCGCAATCAGGAGGGTGCAAACCGTACACAGAATGCTGCTGTTCAGCCTTCCAACGGCCAGGGTAGCAGGGAGGGTTTCTTTTTCACCATTGACAAACCTCTTGGAATCATAACTGTTACAGCACCAAGGTCCATGCTGGAGAAGGTGGAACGCTATATCGACAATATCAACAAGGCCATCTCGAAACAGGTCATCATTGAGGCAAAGATTGTGGAGGTCTGGTTCGATGATTCCACAGCCACAGGCATCGACTGGAGCGGCCTTCTCAAGGATAGAAGATTCAATTTCAATACGGCCTTTGGAGGTCTGAACAATCAGATCTATCCTACCGATGGCATCAAACTCATACGCCAGGTCACCCTGCAACCCATAAACTTTGACCTTGTGCTTAATTTCTTAAATGAATTCGGGACAATAAATACTCTGGCCAACCCCAAGATATCCCTGTTGAATGGACAGCCGGCCATGATTACCGGAGGCACCACCCAGAGGATAATCAGTGAGGTCACCACAGTTGTGGACAGTAGCGGAGGCTCATCATCCACTTCATATACAGTAAATACCGAGGACATACTCACAGGAGTTGGACTTGGGGTGATCGCCAATATCGCTGACAATGATGAGATAGTATTGCAGCTTACTCCTGTAAACACCAATCTCGTTGATATACAGCCAGTCACTTTTTCAGGGGTGCAGCTTCAGTTGCCAACTGTACAGCTTCGGGAGATGACCACCATGGCAAAGGTAAAAAGCGGACAGATGCTCCTCATAGGAGGGATAATCCTTGAAGCAAGGCAGAACAAGGGTAATAAGGTACCATATCTCGGAGACCTGCCTGTGGTTGGAAAGCACGTCTTTTCCAGCAATACTGACACAGTCAGAAAACGGGAGCTGGTAATCATGCTGAGACCGCAAATAGTAGAACTCTAAATCTGTTCCCAATATGGGTCTATCACCAAAAAAGGCAGCCTGATCAAGACACAGGCTGCCTTCTTCATTTAACAACTATAGAATATGACGATAAATTTTTTACAGATTTAGCAGACGATCTCGTGGGGAAGAGAGTTATCCCCTCTATTTATATTGCCCTTGTTCATCATCCTGTATCGCCCTTACCTCAGTAGCTGCTATACGCAGGGTCTCATCCACTCCGGCAGGGGGCAGGGCCATATCATCATCCAGCATTCTGAGATAGTGCTCAAAAGAGTTTCGAATCTTTTCTACTGCCTCTCTCTGTACCATTCTCAGTTTCCTGATTCGCTCTTCCAACTGAACAGCTTCTCTGTGGGCGTCGGCTACGATACGCTCTGCATCTACTCTTGCTTGCTCTACGGTGAGTTCCGCCTCTTTTTTTGCCTGCTCCTTCAATTCATCAGACATCCTCTGGGCTGCTAAAATGCTCCGCTTTATCTCTTCCTCCTCTGCCTTTATCTGGAGGAGACGGTTATTCAGGCTGACCACCTCATCCCGCAACTCATTACGCTCCTTGATGACAGCAGTCATAGCCCTGGCTATCTCTTCAAGGAAACCATCGACCTCATCCCGATCATAGCCCCGGAACCTTGTGCCAAACTCCCTGTTTATAATATCATCAGGTGTCATGGATATGGGTATCTCCTCTGTGTTATCTTAAAATAAAATATCTGACAAACCCTGTTCATTCACCTTAAGGATCAAGCTATCCTACCCCAATCCCATAGCTATCTGATGGAGAGTCGGAACCAGAAAGCTTCTCAAAAAGATTATGACCAAAATCACTATCATGGGAGAGAGATCAAAGGCACCAAAATTCACTGGAATGGTCCTGCGGACCCAGTTAAGGACCGGATCTGTCAAATTATACAGAAACCGGACTATAGGGTTGTAAGGATCTGGATTGACCCAGGATATCAATGCCCGGATAATGAAAACCCACATAAACAGAGACAACAATATATCAATTACCGTAGCCAATGCGTTGAGGAAATTGCCCAATATGAACATATCATAGCCCTGCCTTCATCTATTTTTATTTTATGATCAATTACATGATTATTTCTCTATCTCCTAATTTCCCATCACCGTTATAAAGGAAACAAGAGCTGCAAAAAAACTCTATATGAAAACGTTACTCCTTTCCAAATGGGCAGACAGGAAAGCGACACTCCTTACATCCGATACAGAGGCCTCCATGCCCCAACCGTGCAATCTCCTTTCTGCCGACTCTCTGCCCTGCCAGCAGCCTGGGCAGCACAAGATCGAACACGGTATTCTTGAAATACATACCACAAGCAGGGATCCCCACAACAGGGAGATCCCCTATATAACTAATAAGGAACATTGCACCTGGCAACACAGGAGACCCGTAAGTAATATCCTCTGCTCCGGCCCTCTCTATAGCTACCCTGGTGACATCATCCGGATCCACAGACATTCCGCCTGTACAGATCACCAACTCTGCCCCTGAAGTGATGGCATCTACTATCTTATCGGAAATCATGGAGATATCATCAGGCACCTTTTCCACTGAGATTACATCCACACCATATCTGGCGAGTTTTTTGGACATTACAGGCCCGAAGGCGTCTTCTATTCTTCCTTCATGGATCTCCCTGCCGGTTACTACTATGGCAGCTTTTCTTATTATGAAGGGCTGAACACGCAGCAATCCAGCAGCCTGCTGCAAGATATCCGATGCCTTGTCCATAGTGGCTCTTGGAAGGACCAGGGGAATAGCCCTGCCGGCAGCAACCTGCTCCCCGGCAGCAACCACCGAGTTATCATGAAGAGTGGCCAGCATCACATCTCCGAGCATGTTGAACTGGAGCAGCCTATCCCTGTCAACCCGAAACAGTCCATCCACAGAGGCCCTGAACACCACCTTGCCCTCAGAGACCTTCCCGTCAGTCTCCACACCATCACCGCAGGCGGTTTTCGCAATTATCTCCCCGGCCTGATTTTCGTGGATCATTTCCGGGTCAAGATCTAAGACATAGATATGATATTTCCCCAGGTCCTTCAGCCGTTCCACATCCTCATTACCGATGACATGCCCCTTTTTGAAGGCAGGCCCCTTCTTTTCTCCTGCAACAATCTCTGTTATGTCATGGGGGATCACCATTCCCACTGCCTTTTCCACTGGCACAAGCAGCCCTCTAACACCCTTGACGTCAAAAGGCGCCCTGCTCTCTCCGGGAAATTGGTTGTTGCTCATAAGCTGAATGCTCCATCTTATCAATTACGTCTTGTATAATATCTCTGGCCTGCACATGCTCGGCATACCACCTTGCCGTCAAGTTCCACATCCCTGCAGTCCTGCACCCAATCTCCACACATATCACACTGCACCCGTCTTGTGGGTCGGCCAGGCAGGTCACAATCAGGAAGCTGTTTCAGTTCCACTTCCTGCACCTCAAACAGTTCATGGTCAGACATAACCTTGTACGCCTCCACCTGACGCTTGTACTTGTTTTCAATCTCAGGGAAATATTTGGCAGAACCCTCTTTGGATTCCTCTTTTGCAACGATCCTGACAGCCTTTCCGGCAGAGGTATTCCAGAAAGTAGCTGCCATGATTCCAAAATCCATGAACTTCAGCGAACGCTTGCCCAAACTGCATCCTGTAACCGACTGAATCGCATCAGTAGCACATCTGTCTATCTCCACAAAAACCAGAAGATCCTTTCTCTGTTCACCCTTGGGATCATCTATACCCACCAATCGCAAACCAAGCATGGCCAGCCGAACCCCAAGGACCTGTCCGGGACAGAGATGACCATGTATTCTGACCGATTCCTGGAGGAGTTCTTCAAAAGAGGGAAGAGACATGAAAATGCTCCTTTCTGAATGGAAAATAAAGACCCGCAAGGACAACAGAAATGATACAGCTCTCTCCCGTCGGATACAAATTAAATCTGAACCTTGCAACTTGAGACTTGACCATAGCCACTGTCTCCCTTAAACCAACATTATCACTGAATTCAATATATCAGCAGGAGCCTAAAAATACCATGGAAGCAGATCCCAAAAGCCCCAAATTCTGGGAAGCCTATGCCCAGACCGTTCAGAAAGAACCCATCTCAACCAAATGTCTCAGGCCAGAGACATGGGACAGCATCGCCCAATACTACGATGACCTGGAGGCCTGTCCGGACTATATGCATCAGGTCCAGACCGTAGTGGACACATTGAAAAATCAGGTATTGACCAACAAGAGCACGGTGATAGATGTGGCATGCGGCACAGGTAACTATGCCATTCGCCTGGCCCCCTTCTGCAAAAAGGTAGTCGCCCTGGACATCTCCCCTGGAATGTTGCAAGAGCTCAAAAAAAAGATGGAAAGAACAGGAATAGAGAATATCGAAATAGTCAACCAGGACTGGAACCGATTTGAAACAGAAGAGCGTTTTGATCTGGTATTTGGCTCCATGACCCCGATTCTCGGTTCGACAGAGGGGATCAAGCGGTTTCTCCAACTCTCCAGGAGATATGTAGCCATAGTGTTCTGGGCGGGTATCCGGGAAAACTTGCTCCTTCAGGAACTCTACAAGGAGATAATTGGCGGCACACTCAAGAAGAAGGGGCTGGATATCATCCTGCCATTCAACTACATCTACAGCCTTGGATATGCACCTGAACTGCACTTTTTCAGGGGATGCTGGGAAAAAAGACGAAAAACAGGGGAGCAGGTAAAAAACCTTGTCTGGAGGTTGGAACTCTACAGGAAACTTACAGAACCAGAGAAACAGATAGTGAAGGAACGGATAGAGTCGAAGGCGGACAGTCAGGGAATGGTATCAGTGACAACCAGAGTGCGCACATGTTTCATGCTGATAGACAAAAAGGCAGATCATTTTACCTGCGAATAGATATGAGAAAATTGACAATCAGAAGGCAAAGGGGAGATGCGTAAACTCCGGCGGCCTTCCATCACGCAAAATTATTCCCAACACATCGAACCTGATCTGATATGGACCATCAAGCAATCCCTCCTTCTGAAGCCATGCCTCAGCACAACGCCTGATAGTCTGCTGTTTTACCTCAGTTACCGATTCTTCAGGCCTTCCAAATCCCCTGTCCTTTCTGGTTTTAACCTCTACAAAGACGATCTCTTGCCCCTTACGGAGTATCAGGTCTATCTCTCCAAAACGTGTGCGAAAATTTCTCTGCACCAGATCGTAACCAAGGGACTGGAAGAAATCTGAGGCGAGACCTTCTCCCTTGCTGCCAAGGATTTTACTGCTTCTCTTTTTTCTGAACATGGGATTAACTTATATGATGGCGGTTCAGCTTTTCACTCCTTCCTTGATAGCGTTATCCACAACCCTGCGGACATCAGATATACATCATCTGCCCTGAGGATGATTTACCTTACAGTTACACCTTCCCCTCTTTTTGGCATCCTTTATCTGTTCAAGTATTGTGGAGAAGCCATACCTTTTCAGGTCCTGCCGGATATCCTCTGCCGTATATCCAAAACAGTAACAGACGAGAGAATTTTTCTTTAGGCCATTTTCATTGTGCATTATTGATCTCCAGTGGGTTGATCCAGTTAGCCCTCAATAGATCAGGCAGGGATTACCCCCTTAAAACTCCGCCGGTGAATAGGTGAAGGGCCATAAATTTCCAAGGCCTTTCTATGAAGGGCAGTCCCATACCCCTTATGCCTTTCAAAACCATACTGGGGCCAGGCCATAGAGTACTTCACCATGAGCCTGTCCCTGTAAACCTTGGCAAGTATGGATGCAGCTGCAATGGAACAGGAACGAAGCTCTCCCTTGGTCAAGGTCTTTTGTGGCAGAGAGATATTGGGAACAGATTGGTTGCCATCCACCAACACGGCTGCAGCAGAAGGCGAGAGGGAAAGAACTGCTTTGGCCATCGCCTTCAAGCTGGCTTGAAGGATATTTATCCTGTCTATCTCGACAGAGTCCACCTGGGCGATGGAAAATGCTACGGCCCTGGCCCTTATCTCTTTGTCCAGGGCTTCCCGTTCCAAAGGGGAAAGGGCCTTGGAATCTGTAATTCCAAGATCAGAGAGATCAAAAGGAAGAATGACTGCTGCTGCCACAACCGGCCCTGCAAGACATCCCCTGCCAACCTCATCCACTCCTGCCACAAAAGAAAACCCCTGATCATGAAGCAGTGCCTCATAATACCAGGGGTCCTGCTGACGCTGGCCAGCATGTAGATCCTCACGGAAAAGGGAGTTCTGAGACACGAGCAGCCCCTTTCCTGCCCTCAGTTACTATTGCTGGGTACGGCGACGAATCTTATGACGCATAGCCTTGCCCCTGAGGCCTCTGAGATAGTAGAGCTTGGACCGGTTGTGACGTCCCTGCTCAACCAGTTCAATCTTGTCGATTCTCGGAGAATTGACCGGAAAGATCCTCTCCACACCAACACCATAGGAGATCTTTCTGACAGTGAACGTTTCAGAGATCCCGGAGCCCTTTCTACTGATCACCACGCCCTCAAATACCTGGATACGCTCCTTGTCTGCAGTCTCCCTGATCTTTACATGAACCCTGACAGTATCACCAGGCCTGAAGGGTGGAATATCTGCTCTCAACTCCTCATAGGCCAGCTTTCTTATGATATCCATCTTAAAACGCCTCCTGAAATCGCGAAATTCTGTCCAAAATTATGGACACTGCACTCCTCACCGAAAGATGATTGTATCCTGTGCCTGGATCAATGGGACTCAACAAATGATCACAAAGGGCGATACAATCGGGATGAAGCCCGGATGCAGTACCAAAGAGCAATAATATACTATCAAACTCCTTTTTGCACACCCCTTTTTGAAAATTTTTCCAGGAAAGTGAAGATCCATATTCCCGGGCACTGGTGCCGATAATGGTCAAGGAGTCTTCGAGGACACTGGAACTGATGAGGCGAGGAATCTCTTCAACTGTTGAACATACCTCCACCAGTTGAAAGGCAGTATGCCTGTCCGGATTCAGCACCCCTCCTATTCCCTCTTGCCAATGTTTCCTGATAGTAGCCACAAGTTGCTGCTGTTCCCTCAGGGGAGTGACTACAAAAAATTTTTTGACTCCATAAGTGACACTAACCCTTGCGATATCATGGATATCCAGATTGGTAACGGCAGAGGTTATCAGTTCGCCTCTGCGGTTAAGGACTGGATGATGAACAAGGGCAATAGAAATAGAGGGGATAACTCTCTTCCCCACGAGATCGCCTGAATTCATCTCTGTAACCACTTATCCCCCAGCTTCCATGTTCATTCCTGTTCCCTGTCAGTAGAGTCATGCCCCTTGGAGTCTCTCAGTTCATCCAGGATTCGAAGGTCTTCAGTCGAGAGAACAGCGGTGGCCAGCAGATCAGGACGCCTTTCAAGAGTGATCCTCAGAGACTCCCTCCTGCGCCACTCTTCAATTCTCTTGTGGTCTCCGGAAAGAAGCGGTTCAGGGACCTTCCAACCACGAAAATCCCTTGGCCTCGTGTAATGTGGATGTTCCAGAAGCCCATTGGAAAATGAATCATGCTCAGCAGAACTTTCACACCCAAGGGCCCCAGGAATCAAGCGCACCACTGCATCCACAACCACCATGGCTGCAGGCTCACCGCCTGAAAGCACATAATCTCCAATAGATATCTCCAGGTCCACAAGGTGGTCTATTATCCGCTGATCCACCCCTTCATACCTCCCGCAGAGTATTACCAAATGCTCATGTTGCACCAGTTGGACCGCCATCTCCTGCGAGAAAGGCCTGCCCCTGGGAGAGAGATAGATCACCTTGCTGCTGGTGGTTCCTGCTTCATCAACACCGAGATGCTCCAGTGCTTCAAATATGGGGCCTGGAACCATTACCATTCCCTCACCGCCGCCGTATGGCCGGTCATCAGTGGTCCGGTGGCGATCATGGGTAAACTCCCTGAGATCCCAAGGCGTGATCTGGACCAGACCTGCCTCGATTGCCCTGCGTATAATTCCGTGAGCCAAGGGCGAGGAGAAGTATTCAGGAAAGATGGTTAAGATATCTATCTTCATAAAAGCAAACAGCCTGCATAAAGGATCAATTCTGTTCTGGATCCCGGGAAAGAATGGTACGGGTTCCTCTTTTCTTGACAGGAGTCGAAGTGGCTTCCACCAACCCGTCAGGCAGATCCACTACCATGATTCCACTTTTGGGATCAACCTCCAGCACCAGCTCATCAACAAAGGGGATCATAAATTCCACTCCATCTTCATCCCGTACCACCAAATTGTCATGCCCTGCTCCACCAGATCCTGACTCCAGCAGGGCTGTGACCTGCCCGAGATATCTGTGATCCAGAGAGACCACCCTCATACCTATAATCTGGTGGAGATAGAACTCATCCTCCTTTGGTTCCGGGAGGTTCTCTTCCGCCTGGAACAGTTCAACTCCTGCCAGCTTCTCCGCCATGTTCCTGTCATTTACATCAGCAAACTTGACAAGAAAACTGGCATGATCCCTTTGCCTCTTTCTCTCTATGGCTATCTCATGATATCTGCCGGAAGAATCCCTGATGAACAGGCTGGATGCACTGGCTACTCCGCTGGCTCCAGGAGGATGTCTGACAACAACTTCCCCCCTGATACCGTGAGGACGGGCTACTCTGCCAACAGAAATAAAAGATTTAATGCTTTCCATGATAGTTAGCTGAGTACTGCATCGAGGCAAAGGGGCGGTAAGAAATCAGGCCTGACATGCTGTTTCCCTGAATATACCTTTCCTGCCATTGCTATGGCATGGTACTCAAGGCTGACAGAGGAAACTACAAGGTTGCAGAAGACCGGCAGGAAATTCGATTAACTGATTGATTACAGATCAAAAAGTGCCGGCCATGGAATAGATATATATTGGGCTGCAGCCCTGGATACAGAGAACCATGCAGGAATACTATTCCAGAATCTCCAGGACTGCCCTCTTACGCAACTTGGTGGAGGCAGCACTCAAAATGGTCCTCATGGCCCTGGCAGTGCGACCCTGTTTTCCAATGATCTTTCCCAGGTCCTCCTTTGCCACCTTGAGCTCGATGACCGATGTCTGCTGCCCCTCTATTTCATTGACCTCTACTGCGTCCGGATTGTCCACAAGAGCCTTAGCGATCTGTTCAATGAGTTCCTTCATGATTCACCTCCACTGCCATCTGCTTCATCCTCTGCCCTGCCTAAAATGACATAAACATGGAAAACCCAGCAGCCAACTCATCTCCTCACCAACAAGTATAAATATGATGGACTGAAGAAACAGTACTGAACTGACTGGATCAAACAGATCACTATTTTTAGATAGGCATGAAAACTATGCCTGACAACCCACTTTTTTAAGCAAGGATCTCACGGTATCACTGGGCTTGGCACCAAGCTCCAGCCACTCCTTGACCTTGTCACAGTCTATCTTTATCTCTGCAGGCTCCTTCAGTGGATCATAGGTCCCAAGAATAGCCAAAAATTTTCCATCTCTCGGGGACTCAGAATTTGCTGCAACAACACGATAAAAAGGCCTTTTCTTTCTGCCGCCGCGGGCCAAACGGATCCTTAATGCCATCAATTCCTCCAGTTTTTCAATTTGTTGTCTGTTTTTATCTGAAAGATGTCCTTGACATCTTTTTAACCTATCGGACACTGCCTGAATCATATTCTAACCGGCAAACTTCATCCGGTTTCCAACACTGATCTCCAGGTTGGCCAACGCTCTCTGTTGATTGGATCGGAAGAGGCGCTATTTAAATGGAAAAAAGCCCTTTTGGCAACCCCTTCATCTTTCCCTTGCCCAGCTTCTTCAACATCTTGTTCATTTCAGCATAATTTTTCAGGAGCTGATTCACATCCTGTACTGTAGTACCGCTTCCCTTGGCGATCCTCTTACGCCTGCTGGCATTTATTATCTGATATTTCCTGCGTTCCTGGGGAGTCATGGAGTTGATGATAGCCTCTATCTTTACCAATTCCTTCTCCTCAGGCATCATCCCTTTGAGTTTTTTCATCTTGTTGAAACCAGGGATCATTGAAATTATCTGCTCAAGGCTTCCCATCTTTCTGACTTGCCGGAGCTGATCCCTGAAATCCTCGAGAGTAAACTGGTTTTTCTTTATTTTGTTCTGTAATTCGAGGGCTTTGTCCTGATCTATAGTATCCTGGGCCTTCTCTATAAGGGTCAGTACATCCCCCATGCCGAGAATCCGCCCGGCAACGCGATCCGGATGGAACGGCTCCAGAGCGTTGAGTTTCTCTCCAATACCGATAAACTTGATGGGAGAACCGGTAACTGACTGGATGGAAAGGGCTGCACCGCCTCTTGCATCGCCCTCCATCTTGGTGAGGACCACACCGGTTATCCCAAGGAGATCATGAAATGAACCAGCTATGTTAACAGCATCCTGACCGGTCATGGCATCCGCAACCAGCAGTATCTCCTGTGGCTCAACCGTCTCCTTTATCTGTTTCAGCTCTGCCATGAGAGGTTCATCCAGATGGAGACGGCCGGCAGTATCTATGATAACAGTATCAAGCCCCAGCAACTCCGCCTTCTTCACCGCCTGTCTTGCTATATCCACAGGCATCATGTCCGTGCGGGACTCAAAGACAGGGATGTTAAGCTGCTTACCAAGGAGAGTGAGCTGTTCTATGGCTGCTGGCCGCTGGACATCTGCAGGGACAAGATATGGTTTTCTTCCCTTCTTCCTGAGCCAGCGGGCAAGCTTCCCTGCTGTAGTCGTCTTACCTGAGCCCTGGAGCCCCACAAGGAGAATCACCGCAGGCTGCCGGCCAGCCAGATCCAGTTGACGGTTACGTTTCCCCAGAAGATCTATGAGCTCCTCATGGACTATCTTTACTACCTGCTGACCAGGGGTCAGACTCTCCATCACCTCCTGGCCAAGGGCGCGTTCCTTGATACGCTTGATGAAATCCTTGACAACCCTGTAGTTGACATCGGCCTCCAGGAGGGCAAGGCGCACCTCCCTCAATGCCTCGTTGATATCGGCTTCAGTAAGCGCCCCATGGCTTTTGAGCCTTTTGAATACCCCGTTGAGCCTGCCGCTGAGGTTGTCAAACATCTGCTTTTCTGTTTCCTTTATACTTGTTTTTTGATGCTTGTTTTTCTCTATTTTCAGAACTGTGACGCAAGGGTCATCTTTTACCCTCCCCCATCCATGCAAAGCAGGCACGGACAAGAGAAAGATCATCGGTTAAGACAGCATCCTGCCACCGGTTCAAAAAATTGAAAAGGCCGCAAGTCTGTCCTTGTGGTCCGAAAGAGATGAACCGATAAAAGATAATGAGACAGGCCAATGGTGTCAACAAAAAGGGGCACAGCCGCTCAAATATAATCTTGACGTCAGGAGGCTACACAATTAAATTAGCAACGCTCACAATAAGTCCTGCGGAGGGATGGCCGAGTGGTTGAAGGCGGCGGCCTTGAAAGCCGTTGTACCCGCAAGGGTACCGTGGGTTCGAATCCTACTCCCTCCGCCAACGGTCAGTTGCTAATCCATGATGCATGCCATGATGCATGCCATGACGCATGATGATTGAAGATTCCTTCAAGAGTGGAGTTGTCCAGGACGCAGAATAGATGGTTCAGGACAAATAATTCGGGACAAATAACTTGTTGAGTAAATAGGAAAAAGTTGAATAAAGATAGCCAGCCAACTACGGAGAGGTGACCGAGAGGCTGAAGGTGCTCGCCTGCTAAGCGAGTGTGCGCCTAAAAGCGTACCGTGGGTTCGAATCCCACCCTCTCCGCCATTTTTTTATTTTTTCCATCTTGTTCGTTTCTTAAGAAGGAGGGTTCCCCTGAAATGATGACAGATTTTCTTTTTACCTCTGAGTCCGTGACTGAAGGCCATCCGGACAAGGTTGCCGACCAGATCTCCGATGCCATTCTGGATGCGATTCTGGACAAGGATCCTTTGGCCCGGGTAGCCTGCGAAACCCTTGTGACTACAGGCCTGGCACTAATAGCTGGAGAGATCACAACAGATGCCTATGTGGATATGCCAAAGGTGGTGCGCGGCACCATCAAAGAGATTGGATATTCCGACTCCAGCATGGGCTTCGACTGGCAGACCTGTGCTGTTCTTACCAGTATAGACAAACAATCTCCTGACATCGCCATGGGTGTTGACAGGAATGGAGATATCGGTGCCGGAGACCAGGGACTCATGTTTGGCTATGCATGCAATGAGACCCCAGACTTCATGCCCATGCCGATCTGGTATGCCCACAGGCTCGCGGAACGACTGGCACAGGTCAGGAAGAATGGCACAATCCCCTTTCTCAGACCAGATGGCAAGACCCAGGTCACCATTGAATACCAGGATAGACGGCCTGTAGCCATCCACTCCCTGGTGGTAGCTGCCCAGCACACCCCTGATGTCACCCATAAAGAGGTGGAAGAGGCAGTAATAGAAGAAGTAATAAAGAAGATAGTTGCACCTGAGCATCTCACGGAAAAGACAAAGTACTTTATCAATAGTACTGGAAGATTCGTGGTCGGAGGTCCCCTGGCAGACTGCGGAATGACCGGCCGAAAGATCATAGTGGATACCTATGGGGGCAGAGGTCATCACGGAGGAGGTGCATTCTCCGGCAAAGATCCAACGAAGGTTGACCGTTCCCCCTCATATATGGCCCGTTATGTGGCGAAAAACCTGGTAGCAGCAGGTGTAGCAGACGAATGTGAGGTTCAGGTGTCCTACGCCATTGGAGTGGCAGAGCCAGTGGCCATAAATGTAAGGACCTATGGCACTGAAAAGATCCCCCAGGACAGAATAGTGGAGCTGATCAAAGATAATTTCAGCTTCAAGCCCAAAGATGTCATCGATTATCTCGACCTGCGACGGCCTATCTATAAAAAGACCGCTGCCTATGGTCATTTCGGGCGTCCTGAGCCTGAGTTCACATGGGAACGTCTCGACTTGGTCGATAAACTGAAAGAGCAGGCAGGAATTTAAGTTGGATGATTTAAGGTGAAAATACACCATGCAGCTCCCTATTCCCGTGCCTTAGAGGTGCGGCATGGATTACAGGCTGCATGAAAGTTTGGTAAAAAAAGATACAGCAGTATTCCTGTAAAATAAAAAGAAAGGGACAGCAAGAACCATGGATTACCATATCAAGGATGAAGGACTTGCCCTGCAGGGCAGACTCAGGATCGAATGGGCAGCCAAGAACATGCCTGTGCTCAATCTCATCAAGGAGCGATTTTCCAAGGAAAGGCCCCTGGATGGAGTGAGGCTTGGGGCATGTCTCCATGTAACCACTGAAACAGCGGCACTTATGCAGACACTCAAGGCTGGAGGTGCTGAGGTATATCTATGCGCATCCAACCCTCTCAGCACCCAGGATGATGTGGCAGCATCCCTGGTGGTGAATGATCAGATTCCCGTATTCGCCATAACCGGCGAGG
>Ga0256840_1001133_pt1 | contig 25598 bp, 20 predicted proteins | sample 355202metaG_FD_185969 | JGI IMG/M metagenome (GOLD analysis project Ga0256840, IMG submission 185969) | Hydrothermal vent microbial communities from Mid Atlantic Ridge, Atlantic Ocean - 355-202 | ecosystem: Environmental > Aquatic > Marine > Hydrothermal vents | place: Atlantic Ocean: Mid...
CTTGAGCTCTATTTACAGCCTTTAAAAACCTATGAAAAGGGATGGGTTTTACTAAATAATCTACTGCATTTAAATTAAATCCTTCAACTGCATAATGTGAATAGGCAGTCGTAAAAATAAACAACGGTTTAACATCTAATGATTTTATAAATTCAATTCCCGAAAAATCAGGCATTTCAATATCTGAAAAAATTAAATCAACTTTATTTGTTTGAAGAATTGTTGATGCTTCAATTGCATTGGAGCAAGAAGCTGCAAGTGTTAAAGCAGGAACTTTAGAAACAAAATCTTCCAACAATTCAACCGCCAATGGTTCATCATCTATTATTAAACATTTCATTATTTTTTAATTTTAACGACAATTCAACTTTATATAAGTTGTCTATTTCTTCAATTTTTAATATATAAGATTTTGGATACAATAAATTTAATCTGCTCTCAATATTCTGTATCCCAATCCCTGAGTTTGGATTGCTTTTTTCTTTTAAAGAGATGTAATTACTCACTTTTAAAGTTAAGTTATTTTCTTCTACTATAATTTTAATAGTAATGTTTGTTTTCCCTGTATAATCAGTCCCGTATTTAAATGCATTTTCAATAAATGATATCAAAAGTAATGGCTCTATTTTTTGATCTAAATTTCCATGAACATTAAAACGTACACCGCTAGAGTCTTTCAATCTCAAATTTTGAAGCAAAATATAATTTTTAATATAATCTATTTCTTTTTGTAAAGGCACAAATTCTTTATCCGTTTCATAAATCATATAGCGCATTAGCTCAGACAGTGTAACAATGGCATCTGTAGTGTAATCAGATTTTTTATTTGCCAAAGAGTAAATGCTATTGAGAGAGTTAAATAAAAAATGAGGGTTTAATTGCGCTTTTAAAAATGATAGCTCTGCTGTTATTTTATGAGTTTCTACTAATGCCTTAATTTTTTCATTTTTATACCATTCAGAAGCTAATTTTATACTTGCGCTAACGGTAAATAATAAAAATGTTACTAAACCTTGAATGGGTGCTCTAAAATTCTCATTAATTATGCCCTTATTATATCCAATAATTTCTTCTCCTTCAGTAAAATTTTTATTAAAATGATTTAAAGGTATTATATTTTGACTAATATAAATTGAAACTGCAATAAAGATAATAGAAATAAGAATGTATAAAACTATCTTTTTTTTCAATAAGATATTAGGTACCAATAAACTATAATTTAAGTAAAAAAGAATAATATTAAATGTCATTCTAAAAATAAAATTATAATTATCTGGGAGCACATTAAACCTATTATAATAAGTCATCAAACTTATTAAAAGAACAATCATCCAACATAATATATGGATTAAAACTGTAGGTGTGCGTTTTAAATTTGTCAAATTCATTTAAACAAAATTAGTAAACATAATTTATAAAGTCTATCTTTCTTTTTTAAGTTCTTTTCAAGTTGTATTTTAAAAAGTTTAGGAGCTAAGCAAAATTGCTTAACTCCTAGAACAATAATTAAAAAATCAATCTACAATTAATCATTATCTTCAACTATCTCATCTGGTCTATATTCCCAAATATCATCAAAATAATAGCTACCACTCCTCCCCATTAAAACAAAAGCTTTATTACTAAATGAAAATGCAGATGCATCTTGGCGTGGTGTTCCTTCATAACTTGGTTGCTCTTCCCAAACATCGGTTAAAGGATCATACTCCCAATTTTCTCTTGTTAATCCTCCTGCTTCACCTGTTACAAAATACCCTTTCCCATTCAACGAAAATGAAACTCCACTACTTAATAAAATTGAATAATCTTCATCTTCATCATCTAAATCCTTCAACCGTATCCAAGTTTCTGTATTCCCATTAAATGCATGAAAATCATTCTCATAAGCTCCGTTGTGTATTCCAGACCCTAAATAAGCCATATCTCCAATAACAAATACTGTTGCATCTTTACGCTTTTCACCTCCAAAACCAACAGAAAGTTCCCAAGTATCAGTTACATCATCATACTTCCAAAAATCTTTTAATTCACTTCCATCATAGCCTGTTCCTATATATCCTTTACCAGATACAGAAAAACCAACAGCTCCGTAACGAGCTGTACCTCCAAAATCTGCTTTCTGAGTCCATTGATCTAATACAGGGTCATATTGCCAAAAATCCTTCAATTCATTATCTCCATCATACCCTGTCCCTAAGTATCCTTTCCCGTTTAATGTAAAACCAACAGCTCCACTTCTTGGCGCTCCAGGAAAATCAGCTTTTTGTATCCAATAATCTCCTTCTGAATTGTACTCCCAAGTATCAAATAAATAATCATCCCCATCGTATCCTGTAACCAAATATCCTTTATCTCCAATAACAAATGATACGGCATTTCCTCGAGCGTAACCATCAAAAGTTGAACTTTCAACCCAATTTCCATAATCATCTTCATCATCACTTGAACAACCCATTGTAATTGCCATAAAAAGTACTACCATTAATTTTAAATACATTTTTTTTAATTCCATATAATTCTATTTTAATTCTTCTTATTTTATTAATATACGTATTGGTATTCGCCCATAACAAAAAATTACAATTGCTTCAAAAGGGATCATTAAAATTTCATTTTGAGTTCAAAAATATTTAATTAATTTTTATGTTAAAGTGTAAAATAGACCAACACGTTATTTTTATCTACATAACATAAATTACCATCTTCCAAACATTAAAACAGTTGATTTTTAACTGTTTAACAAATTTTTAACAGTTTTATAGATACAATATTAATACTCATCTATTTTATTACTTACAACCTATTTCTTTAAATACATTTGCCTAAAAACCAATTATGAGAAATAGTTTTATATTACTTTTTTTAAGTTTCATTGTATTAATTTCATGCGATGATGATTTAAAGACCTATCCAGTTGGAGAGGACTTTATTGACAGCAATATCTCTATTAAGGTTATTGACTCTTTTTCATTAAAATGTGGTACGTTTATGTTAGATTCTATTGTGACTTCTAACACAGGGCGAATTTTATTGGGAAGTGTAATTGATAATAATTTAGGACAAACAACATCACAAAGTTATCTAAAATTAAAAAATACTCTTTTCGATATTGACACCAATGCTAAATATGATTCAATAGGGTTTGTTCTTAATTATGACACTTACTATTATGGTGATACTACAGTTGCTCAAACCTATAAAATTCATCGTGTTCGCAAAATAATTGAACCTGACGAAGGCTTAGGTTTGTACAATACTTCAAATTTCCCCTATGATAGTGAAGTTTTAGGAGAACTAACTTTTACGCCTAAGCCCCACAAAACAAGTGACTCCTTATATATACCCTTAAATTTCAATTTAGGGGAAGAAATTTTTGATAAATTGAAAGATAATGAGATAAATAACTTTGATGATTTCGAACAATACTTTAATGGTATTACTATAATTCCTGATACAAGTACAAATAACCACATTTTAGGATTTCAGTTTAAAAACTATACAAGTAATAATAATTCAAGTATGCGTATTTACTATACAATCCCTGATGATGATAATGAAAATAACGACTCTTTTATTGACTTTAATATTGTAGAAGAATATCAATTTAATCATATTGAAAGTAACCGTTTAAACACACAACTAGAAAATTTTGAAACATCTGAAACAATTATTAGCAGTTCTTATACCAATAATATAATTTATACTCAAGGAGGAACTGGTATATCTGCTAGAGTTGAAATACCATATCTTAAAAACTTAAATAAATTATCTGAAAATGGAACTGTTTTAGATGGAAAACTATTATTCTATCCTTTAAAAGGAAGTTATGACAATAATCCATTAGAAGAATCATTAATGGTTTATGTTGTAGATCATAAAAATAGAATTATAAAAGAGCTAGGAGAAGCTGTATTAACAAATAATAAATATGATGAATTTAATGAAGACACTTACTATACCGTTGATTTAACCTTATATATAGAAGAAATTTTAAGTGCTACTTACACATTAAATTATGCTTTAATGTTTCAATTTCCTGATTATAAAAATACTGTAGATAAAATTTTTATTGAAGATAGCAATGTAGAAGAATTTAAAATGAAGTTACAAGTAAGTTATTTAACCTATTAATTATGATGTTAAAAAAATCTATTATTACTATTTTCCTCTTAATTAATACAATTTTGTGGGCACAAAATGATACAAGTTCACCTTATTCATTATATGGATTAGGTCTCGAGAATAAAACTTCTTTTGGAGGGTTTACTGCCATGGGAAATACTGGAGTTGCTCAAATAACCACTTTTCAAATTAATAATTTCAATCCAGCAAATCTATCTAACATCCCTCTTAATTCTTTTTTGTATGAAATAGGTATAAATGGTACATATTCTTCAATAAAGACAAGTGATATAAGCCAAAACACCTTTGATTTCAATTTTTCTCATTTAGCTATTGCTTTTCCCGTAATTAAAACTTGGGGGATGAGTGTTGGCTTAATTCCCTATAGTAAAGTTGGTTATAATATTGATCTCAAAAAACCTATTGAAGGATCTACAAGTACTTTTAATACAAGGATTATCGGGTCAGGAGGTTTAAACAATTTATATTGGGCAAATGGAATGAAAATTCATGAAAAAATTTCACTTGGTATTGAATTATCTTTTTTGTTCGGTACTATTGATGAAGAAAATTGGATATTGACAGACCCTCTCGTAAATATACTTGACCACAATTATTACAACGGTCTTAAATTTAAAACTGGTATTCATTATACATTACCCGATTTAGCTAATACAAAAACTACTCTAGGAGTAACTTTTGAAGCTCCAACAAAATTAAAAGGTACGCAAACTAGAAACTCCTACAAAACTATTGGAGGTTATCAAATAGATATTGATAAGGATACAGAAAATAACCTAGATGATTTTGAATTACCTCTAACTATTAGTATAGGTGTATCAAGTAAAATAAACAAGAATATAATTTCAAATTTTGATTATAAAAAATTATGGTGGGAAAACACCAATAATTACAATAATTCAGGCAATTACACCAACCAAAGTATTTATGCTTTTGGTATTGAATATAAGCCTTCAAAAGGATATGGCTTTTCAAGTTTAATGAAATATCGATTAGGCTTAAATTACAATACCGGGTTTTTAAATATTAGCAATCAAAAAATTGATACTTACAGTATTTCAATTGGATTAGGTATACCCATGTCAAAACAAAATGCCTCAAATTTAAACATTTCTTACTCAATTGGTAAAGAAGGAACTCTTTCAAATAGTTTAATAGAAGAAAATTTTCATAAACTAACGTTGAATTTAAGTTTTATGGGGGATTGGTTTCGAAAACAAAAAATATTTTAAATACTATTAAAAAAAGCATAAACAATATTTAATAACCTTTTGTAATACCATAAAACAACCTTAAATTTTGTTTATAGAACAACATCTATTTTGTAATTTCGCATTTAGTACCGATACCTATCGGTAAATACTAAAAAAACAAAATGATAGATATCCAAAAAATTAGATCTGAATTTCCCATACTAAAACAAAAAGTAAATAGTAAACCATTAGTATATTTTGATAACGCTGCTACAAGTCAAAAACCACAAATTGTAATTGATAGCATTGTTAACTATTACTCTACTTTTAATGCAAATATTCACAGAGGGGTTCATACACTTAGTCAAAAAGCAACGAATGCTTTTGAAGAAGCACGTGTTAAACTGCAAAAACATTTTAATGCCAAAAAAAATTATGAAATTATATTAACTGCTGGAACAACACACAGCATTAATATAGTTGCTACAGGTTTTACTTCATTATTAAACAAAGGAGATGAAATTATAGTCTCTGCCTTAGAACATCATTCGAACATAGTTCCATGGCAAATGTTATGTGAACGAACAGGTGCTGTTTTAAAAGTAATTCCCATGAATGAAGAAGGAGAGTTACAGCTAGATAAGTATGCTAAATTACTGTCTAAAAATACAAAATTAGTGTTTGTAAATCACGTTTCAAATGCTTTAGGTACCATAAACCCTATTAAAAAAATTATTGACAAAGCTCATAGTGTTGGTGCTGCAGTTTTAATTGATGGTGCACAAAGCTCTGCCCATATTAAAACAGATGTTCAGGCATTGGATGTTGATTTCTATGTTGCTTCGGCACATAAAATGTGTGGCCCTACAGGCGTTGGTATATTATACGGAAAAGAGGAGTGGCTTAATAAGTTACCCCCTTACCAAGGTGGAGGTGAAATGATTAAACAGGTTACTTTTGAAAAAACAACTTATGCAGATTTACCTTATAAATTTGAAGCAGGAACCCCAAATATTGCAGGTGTAATTGCATTTGGAACTGCTATTGATTATATGAATGATATAGGTTTTGATAATATTGCAGCTTATGAAGATGAGCTACTTCAATATGCTACCAAAAAATTACTTCAAATAGAAGGACTAAAGATTTATGGTACTTCAAAAACAAAAACAGCTGTTATTTCATTTAATATTGAAGGAATTCACCCGTATGATATAGGGGTAATTATTGATAAATTAGGAATTGCTGTTAGAACTGGCCACCATTGTGCACAACCTATTATGGACTTTTATAAAATTCCTGGAACCGTTAGGGCTTCCTTTGCTTTTTACAATACTTTTGAGGAAATTGATTTACTGTATGAAGCAATTATTAAGGCTAAAACAATGCTTTCTTAATTGGAAAAATAAATTCTTTTTTAAAAAAGTAAATCTTCCTTTTTAATGTAACCTGTGTCTTCTAATAAATTTTCTTTTTTTGAAGCTTCAACAGCTAACACATCACACCGTTCATTTTGGGGATGATTATTATGTCCTTTTATCCAAATAAATTTAGTGTTTCTTGGATTGTAAATTTTTAAAAAACGCTTCCATAAATCTGGGTTTTTAACATCCTTAAATCTTTTTTTTTGCCAACCTAAGAGCCATTTTTTTTCAACAGCATCAACAACATATTTAGAATCTGAAAATACTGTAATTTCAACATCTGTTGTTTTTATTTTTTCTAAAGCAACAATTACTGCCAACAATTCCATACGATTATTGGTTGTTTTCTTATATCCTTCAGAAAATTCTTTTTTATAAGGCTTTCCTACCCATTCCATAACAATACCGTAACCTCCGGGTCCTGGATTTCCACTGCAAGCACCATCAGTATAAATATGTACTTGATTTTTATTTTTCATTTTCTAAAATAACTTTTTCAATAATTTTTGGAAAATTTTCTTGTTCTAAGACATGAATTTTTTTGGCAACATCTTCAGCGGTATCACAAACTAAAACTTCAACACTTTTTTGAAAAATAATAGCTCCTTCATCATAATTCTCATTCACAAAGTGAATAGTTATTCCTGTTTCTTTTTCTCTATTTTCTACAACAGCATTGTGTACATGCATACCATACATTCCCTTTCCTCCATATTTTGGCAATAGTGCCGGATGAATGTTTAGTATCTTATTAGGAAATGCCTCAATAATTTCAAGAGGTATTTTCCATAAAAACCCTGCTAAAATTATATAATCTGCCTGCTCTTTTAAAATAGTAATTACTTTGTTGGTATTTATAAAAGAATTCCTATCAAAATAACTACTCGCTACACCTAAGCGCTTTGCTTTTTCTAAAACTTTAGCTTCTTTTTTATTAGACAACACAAGAGTAACAGAGATTAAACTGTTGTTTTTAAAATATTTTATGATATTCTCAGCATTTGTACCTGTGCCAGAAGCCAGTATTGCAATACGCTTCATTTATTTAAGAATTAATTTATGTTTTACACAAATAAAATAAATATATAACAACTTTTACTGGTTAAATAAAAAAACTTTCTATATTTTTAGAAAACATTAATTATCTTTTATGAAGTAAAATATTTTCATTTCAATAAAGTTTTATATTTTTGCCCAGTAATTAAATTAAAAAATAAAAATTATGTCAGACATTGCATCAAGAGTTAAAGCCATTATTGTAGATAAATTAGGCGTTGACGAAAATGAAGTAACAACAGAAGCAAGCTTTACTAACGATTTAGGAGCAGACTCACTTGATACTGTTGAGTTAATTATGGAATTCGAAAAAGAATTTGATATCCAAATTCCAGATGATCAAGCGGAAAATATTGGAACTGTTGGTCAAGCGATTAGCTATATAGAAGAAGCTAAAAAGTAATTCTTATATGGAAATAAGGCGAGTAGTAGTAACTGGACTTGGTGCTTTAACACCAATAGGTAATAACATTGAACAATATTGGAACGGCCTTGTTAACGGTGTTAGCGGGGCTGCTCCAATTACACATTTTGATGCTACCAAGTTCAAAACTCGTTTTGCTTGTGAATTAAAAAACTTTGAGGTTACAGATTTTATGAACCGAAAAGAAGCTCGTAAAATGGATAGATTTACACAGTATGCCATGGTAGCTACTGATGAAGCCATTAACGATTCACAATTAGATTTAGAAAAAATTGATAAAGATAGAATTGGTGTTATTTGGGGAGCAGGAATTGGCGGTTTAGAAACTTTTCAAAACGAAGTTTTAAACTTTTCAGCTGGTGATGGAACTCCTAGATTTAATCCTTTCTTTATTCCAAAAATGATTGCTGATATTGCACCAGGTCAAATTTCCATCAAATATGGATTTAGAGGGCCAAACTTTGCAACAGTATCAGCATGTGCATCTTCTTCAAATTCAATTATTGACGCTCTAAATTATATCCGATTAGGATATGCAGATATTATGGTGTCTGGAGGTTCTGAAGCCACCATAACAATTGCTGGAATGGGTGGGTTTAATGCTTTACAAGCTCTTTCTACAAGAAATGATGACCCTGCAACTGCATCAAGGCCATTTGATAAAGACCGAGATGGTTTTGTTTCAGGTGAAGGAGCAGGCACACTTATTCTTGAAGAATATGAACACGCCAAAGCAAGAGGTGCAAAAATTTATGCTGAAGTTGCTGGAGGAGGCTTATCAGCCGATGCTTACCACATTACAGCTCCACATCCCGAAGGATTGGGTGCTAAATTAGTGATGAAAAATTGTTTAAAAGATGCCGGTTTAAAACCAGAGGATGTAGATGCTATAAACATGCATGGTACCTCAACTCCGTTAGGAGACATTGCTGAGTCTAAAGCAATATTAGAAGTGTTTGGTGAACATGCATACAAGCTTAATCTAAATTCAACCAAGTCAATGACCGGCCATTTATTAGGTGCGGCAGGGGCTATAGAGGCTATTGCTTCTATATTGGCAATGAAATATGGAATTGTTCCTCCTACAATAAATCATTTTACTGATGATGATCAAATTGACAGTAAATTAAACTTTACATTTAACAAAGCTCAAAAACGCAATGTAAAAGTTGCAATGAGTAATACCTTTGGGTTTGGCGGGCACAATGCTTGTGTACTTCTTAAAAAACTTGATTAATAACAACTTTGAATGAACTTCATTCGTAAAATAGTAAAACCTCGCTCAAAAAAAGAGGAAATTTTTTATATTGAGCTAAAAAAATTATTAGGCTTTACTCCAAAAAATTTACAGTATTATCAAAAAGCTTTCATTCATAGATCTATAAAGGAAATAGATAAAAAAACCGGCTTAACAATTAACTATGAACGATTAGAGTTTTTAGGAGATGCCATGTTAAGTGCTATTATTGCTGCACATTTATTTCAAGAAGTTCCTACTGGAGACGAAGGATATTTAACTCAAATGCGTTCTAAAATTGTAAGCAGGGAGCATTTAAATGAACTTGGTAGAGATTTGGGTTTATTACATTTTGTTAGAAGTAATATTTCACGATCAAAATTTGGAGATAATATACACGGAAATGTTTTTGAAGCTTTAGTTGGAGCAATATATTTAGATAAAGGTTACAAGTATTGTGAAAAATTCATTTATAAAAGGGTTATTGCTCCTTATGTTGATGTACCAAAATTAGAAGGTAAAATAACCAGTTATAAAAGTTTATTTATTGAATGGTGTCAAAAACAGAAAAAAGAATTTTTTTATGATGTTTATGAAGACTCAGGTAATGATTCAATAAAACATTTTAGTGTTAAACTTCTTTTAAATGATAAAGTTATTGCTAAAGGAAGAGCCACTTCAAAGAAAAAAGCTGAAGAAATTGCTTCAAAAAGAGCTTATTTTGCTTTTCAACATGAGATTTCTAACCTATAAAATAAAACGCGAATACGATTTCGCAAAATTATTAGTTACTGTTATTAAACAATAGTATTTTTACAAAATTAATACGCACTCTTGTATGCAACTATTAACGCTTGATTTAGAAGATGATTATTTACTAATTGGTATTCATTCAACTGAAGAAGATTACAGATTGGCATATTTATTAAATAAACATTTAGAAACTAAATTAATTCAATTTAAGCATCATTTAGATTTTAAAGATTCAGATGCCCAATTTCCGTTGTTTGAATTTAACGATGAAAATAATTTTATGAGTTATTACTTAATAAATAACAAGTACATGCAAATAACTAATAACAAAAATAATGAAGGATTGTTTGGAGGTGATTATAGTACAATTTATTATTTAATTCCTGAAAAGAAGAATATAGATTTCTTTCTAAAAATTAAAGGTTGTAATCAATTAAATTTTGCTAAAAATTTAGTTGATAAATTGAATAATATCAATCAAATAATTACTGCTTATACCATAGAGCCTAACACACTAAAATCAAAAGATCACCTAATATTTTAACTATGTTAAAAAACACAAAACGAACTAAAATAGTAGCAACACTAGGACCCGCCTGTAATTCAAAAGATATTATTCAAAATATGATTGCTGCTGGTGTTAATGTTTTTAGAGTTAATTTTTCACATGCTGAATATGACGATGTTAGAGAAAAAATTAAAATTATTAGAGAAATTAATAAAGATAGTAATTTCCACGTTGCTATTTTAGGCGATTTGCAAGGACCTAAGCTTCGCGTTGGTAAAATGGCAGAAAAAGTTAAATTAGCCATTGGAGATATTTTTACTTTCACAACAGAAAAATGTGAAGGAACTTCTGAAAAAGCCTATATGACTTATCAAAATTTTCCAAAAGATGTTGAAGTTGGTGAACATATTTTGGTTGATGATGGTAAATTATTATTTGAAGTTACTGCAACTGACCGTAACACAAAAGTAACTACAAAAGTTTTACGTGGAGGTAAGTTAAAATCCAAAAAAGGAGTTAATTTACCTAACACAAAAATATCGTTGCCTGCTCTTACTGAAAAAGATATTCAAGATGCGTTATTTGCTATTAAAATGGAAATGGATTGGATAGCTTTATCTTTTGTTAGAACTCCAGAAGATTTAATTGAATTGAATACCCTAATAAAAGATAATTCTCCTTATAAAATTCCTGTAATCGCTAAAATTGAAAAACCTGAAGCTGTAGCTAACATTGATAAGTTAACTGCTTACTGTGATGCTTTAATGGTAGCTCGTGGAGATTTAGGTGTTGAAGTTCCAATGGAAAAAGTACCTCTTATTCAAAAACGCTTGGTTCTTAAAGCTAAAAAAGCACATATCCCAGTTATTATTGCTACTCAAATGATGGAAACAATGATTACAAGTCAGGTTCCAACAAGAGCAGAAGTTAATGATGTCGCAAATTCAATAATGGACGGTGCCGATGCTGTAATGCTTTCAGGAGAAACATCAGTTGGAGAATTTCCTATTGAAGTAATTAAACAAATGCGTAGAATTATTGAAAATGTTGAAAATTCTCCATTAATTTCAATACCTGATGAATATGTACAATGTATTAATGAACGTTTTATTTCTAAAACAATTTGCCATCAAGCTGCACTAATGGCAACTTCTATTCATGCAGAGGTAATTACCACATTGACAAATTCTGGCTACACTGCATTTCACATTTCTTCTTGGAGACCTACATCTAATATTTTGGTGTTTTCTTCAAATAGACGAATTTTAGCAATGCTTAATTTATTATGGGGTGTAAAAGGTATCTACTATGACAAATTTGTAAGTACCGATCAAACAATTGAAGATATTAACACCATTGCCAATCAAAGAGGTTATTTAAATGAGGGTGATTTTGCTATTAATATCACATCTATGCCTGTTAAGGAAAGAGGTATGGCTAATACATTGCGTATTACACAATTTAAAAAAAATTAATTGCTTTTAAGTACGGCATATAAAGCAAAAGAAGCTAACCAGTGGGCTCCTGCATACTCACCTGAGTCCATTTTATGGTAACTATAATTAAAGTGTTTATTGGCAAGGTTTATCATTTTTTCATTTTTTAAACTATTACCCATCTCGTATAAACTCCAAGCTCTACTAAAGTTCAACCCATCTAAATGTGCTAATTTCCCATCAGATCTATCTGTTACCTCAGCTACTTCTAAATACTGTGAAGGATTATTTCTGAAATTTGGCAAAAAAGCATCAAGCCAAACAATATAATCTTCAACCGGTAAAACTTTTAACATTAATGAAGCCTCTTGCAAACAAGGAGACAAAAAATCAAATCCACCAGGCTCCCAATTAATAGGACAACCCTTATCGTTTAAATAATATTCTTTTGCTTTTTCATTAATTATTTTTTCTAACTTTGGTGAATATTTTTTTGCATAATCTAAGGCAAAAGACATTCCAAAAGCGGTATTTGGGTGTTCTCCAACTCTAATTGGATATTTCAATTTAGGTAAAAACTCTATATATTTTTCTTCAACAAGGTTTACTAAAGGTTTTAAATTTTCAAACATTTCAATTGCTTCTTTAGTATTCCAATCTTTTAGTGTTTCAGCAACTTTTAATAGCCAAGCCCAACCGTACGTCCTTTCAAAAGTTTTATTGTAATTATCATCAAAATATTGTACTTCTTTTAAAATATTTTCTTTCGTAATATTTTTTTGAAGTTTTTGTAAAATTTCAGCTCGTTGTTCAAAATTTGGTAACTCTTTTAAAATATTAAGTAGTGCCCAATGCCCATGAACCGAAGAATGCCAATCAAAACAACCGTAAAATGCAGGGTGCAATTCTGAAGGTTCTTTTAAATAACTTGCATCGCCTAAAACTTGCCCTAATTTGTTGGGATATTCTTTATCAATACAATCATAGGCAAAGTGATATAGGTAATTGGCACTTTTTTTATTTAGTTGAGGTTTTTTGTAAATAATTTCTTTTATTGGTTCCTTTTTCAATTGTTTATCTTTCTGCTGATTGCAACTGGCACTTATAGTTATAAGTATAATAATCAGAATTATTTTTTTCATTTTTTAAAAAGTTAGATTGGTTTTAATAACAGTAGCATCATTCAAAACAAAAGGCATTGGCATCATAATTTTTGAACGAGGTTTTATGTTAAATTGTGAATTTGTAAACAAATCGTATTTCGCTTCTAAAATATCAATATCAAATTTTTGAGAACTGTCAACTACAAATTCTAAGTTAATTATTTCATTTTTGGCAGTTCTGTAATAACTCATTATGGTTCCTTTTGTAATTTCAAAAACGTATGTGTCTTTTGCTTTCTTTTTTAGGGCTTCCTTATTTACCTTAAACGATTTAAATCGAATCGGTTTTTTTGTTATTATCTCAACTTTATTTGCATTTCTGTTTGATAAAATGCTTAAAATAACTTTTCTGTCATTACCTATTATGGTATCTAAAATAACAGTAATTGTAGGTTTTTTTAGATTTTTAACCGCTGCTTTTGTAAATAACTGAATTCCTGTTTTGTATTTACTTGCTGTTGTGTTTTTATCATAACTTCCCTTTGTTGGGTGCTCTCCTAAAAATTGTTTTGTGAATTCATCTACTTTTGAATTATAACTAGCCCAATATGCCTCATTTTTATTAGCATCTAAAACATATAAAATACTGTTAGGCTGTCTTCTGTCAATACTATAACCTGAAAAAACTGTTGCAGATATCAATGCCATGATTCCTATTAATAAAAACAAATTAGCAAGATTTTTTGGTTTTTTATATTGTTGAAAAACAGGAATTAAAAATCCAAATAACAATACAGTAAAAACTGAACTTATTAGTAACATTTTTAAGCCTAAACCTACTGGAAGCATTTTTACCAACGGTGAAAAAATTATGAGTATTGGAATTGATAACAACGTAAAAAACAACATTGTTTTTTTCTGTTTTTTATTGAAAATTAAAACACCTAACATTACCAGTAAAATTAATACTGGTAATATAAAGAACCCTGCTCCTTGTAAATAAAAAGCAATACCTCCATTCATTAAAAGCCACACAAATAATGGCGCGATTGTTAAATCTTGTGCGCTTCTTTTTTTAAAAAATCCTTTATAAAACCAAAAACAAATAGCTAATGTAAACGAAACAAAAACGGCTATATAATAATAACCATTATAGGTAAACCCGTGTAAAATATCTTGATATTGCGGATGTATTTTTAGTAATAGTTTCCAACCATAATATGTAAACAAACTTGCAAAAAGTAAAGAACCTGTCAATGGAATAAATCCTTTTAAAATACCTTTAATAGTTAATTTATTTTTTGAAATTCCAATAAAAAGAAATACTAAAAATAAAATTACTGTAAAAATAAACATTGGTATTACCCAAGAAAATGGATAAAAAATTAAGCCAAAATAGGGAAAATTAAAATACACGTAATCCTCTTGAGCCTTTAAATTTTCTATATCGCTATTTGCAAAATAATTTAAAGTAGCTACCAAATAAGATGCTTGATGATTTAATGTGTTTAAATCTAGACGCTCGTATGAATCTTGAACAGTATGATAATCGAAATGATCATCTATGAATGCAAAATTATAACCATCTATATCTCCATCCTCTCTAAAAACAGTTAAATCAGTATCATTTGGCAACATTTTATAAATGCTGTACATCAATGAATTTCCAACTGGATATTTGGCTTTAGTATCATCAAATGCTTCAATCAATTTTTTATTACCACCATTTGTTTCTAGTAAGATATAGCTTGGGCCTCCACTACCACGAGCTTCAAAGTTTAAAACAACTCCTACATCTTTTGCCCAAGGATAGTGATTCACAAAAGCATTTGCTCCTAATAATCCCAATTCCTCAGCATCTGTAATACAAATAATAATATCATTTTTTGGTTGTTTATCTTGAGCTAAAAAGGCTCTTACCCCTTCCAAAATAACAACCACACCACTTCCGGCATCACTGGCTCCTAAAGATGAATGTGGATTGGAATCATAATGTGAAAGTAACAATAATGCTTTCCCTTTTTCTGTTCCTTTAATTTTAGCAATAATATTTTTAGTTTTGGCAGCTGCTCTCCATTTTTTGTTAATAGCTAATTGCTCTTGAATTTCTACTTTCAATCCTAATTTTTCAAGCTGGTCAACTATATAATTTACAACTACTTTGTGCTCTGGTGAACCTGTGAAATGTGGTTTTTTTGATATTTCTTTTAAATGAAGTAATGCATTCTCTGTAGAAAATTCTGTTATTTTAAGATTGCTATTACCCTTTTCTGAAGGCATTAATGAATAAAAACTATAATAAACTGTAGCTACAATAATTAATATTGATATTACTTGATGGTATTTTTTTGAAATCATAACTTATAAAATAAATTCAAATGAAAAATTATTTTCAATTTAAAAGTAACCAAAAATGCTTATCAAAAAATAAATTCTTCTAGTTTTTTTATTGTTTTAATTTTTTTACTCTCTTCTAATTAGAAGATAATAATCATTTTCTAAGGCTAAATAACCTTGGTCATAAATATAATAATATGTATTTCCTGTTTTGGTAGTATATATTGATGTGAAAAAATTAAAATCAAAATTACCATCTAACAATTTTCTTCTAGTAACTTTTGTTTTACCCGTAATATTTAATTTGGAAAGTAAGTGGTGATTTTTTCGTAATCTGTTGTTAATGTTCCGTATTAAATTTTTACTTTCTCTATTAATTTTATTATTAAAAGAATTTCTGCAATAATCTGAACAAAACTTTTTATCAATTCGTCCAACTAATGGTTCTCCACACTCTAAGCAATTTTTTTTCATAGCAATTTTTACCTTTTTCAATTGTTTTTTATAATTTCTCCATTACACTTTTACACTTCCCCAATTTTCACCAGATTTTATTCTATATAACTGCATTTCAGAAATTCCAAATTGTTTAGCTATCAAGCGCATTCTGGTTCTTCTATTTGGATCTAATATTTTCTTCTTTATCAATCGGACTCTTCCTTCTGTTAATTTTGAATATGTTCTTTGTCCTTTTCTTCTAATTTTTTTTGGGTTTTTTTTATGGTGTATAAATAACTCCGATTTATTAACCCATTTCAAATTTTCAACCTTATTGTTTTCTTTATCAAAATCTAAATGAATTACAAATTTTTGATCCTCATTTCTTTCTAAAAATAAAATAGCCACCAATCTATGTACATACGCTGATGAAGATTTCAACTTTCCTTTTTTCTTAATTCCAAAAGATATGTACTCACTCACTAATGAAGTTGGAGACAACCTCCAATCGCTATTGTATACTTTCTTCTTCTTTACCCTTCCATAATTTGAAATCATATACTCGTCATCTTCACTCCAATGTTCAAGCCTATACGATTTCCAAATTTCATTTTTAAAATCAATTATCATAATCTAACATGTTATTTAGTAGTAAACTTCAAAGGTACAAAAAAATCATGTGCAAACGTTTACAATCGGTTACATTCGAAAGTAATTAAATAATAACCGAATAATATTGAAAGCCTATCTAATATTTGCACTGTTGGATTGAACAAATGAGATTCAACTTAATTTAATACCTTATCTTATGAGTACGTTAAGAAACAAAGTGCAGTTAATTGGAAACCTAGGAAACAACCCAGAAATTATTACGTTAGATTCAGGAAAAAAATTAGCTAAATTTTCACTAGCAACTAATGAAAGTTATAAAAATGCTGAAGGAGAAAAAATTACAAATACCGACTGGCATAACATCATTGCTTGGGGGAAAACCGCAGAAATTATTGAAAAATATTTAGATAAAGGAAATGAAATTGCCATTGAAGGTAAATTAACTTCAAGAAGTTATGAAGATAAAGATGGTAACAAGAAATATATTACCGAAGTTGTAGTAAACGAATTATTGATGCTTGGCAACAAGCAATAGGTTGGAGAATTGTTATGAAAAGGAAAGAGGCTGCCTGAAAAGGCAGTCTTTTTTTACTACAAAAAATATAGTTTTTATTAAAATTTATATTTGTCAACCAATTTTAAGGATAATTTATTTAATAAATCCATATTAAAAGGGTTTAAATTTTTAAAACTATCCAAATAAATTCATTTTAATTCAATTTAAGGACTACTATTCTATAAATATTTCAAATTTTTCATAATTAAAATTAAATAATACGCAAGAGTACAAAAAACCTTTAATTAGCGCTACTTATAAAGAAATTTAGCTTCAAATGCTCTCAGAATTTAAAAAAAACATAAATATCTGTTGATTTAATAGCTTAAATTTGAATTAACCTATAGTTATTCAATAACTAACCATTAAACCTACAAACTCTTAACTTATTGTTTTTAAGCTTGTTATACACAATCAAACAACATGTTGTAATTAAATACTCTAAAAAAACATTAGTTTTTGTAAATCCATTATTGCATTATAAAAAAAAATATGTAGTTTTGTTAACTAATTGTAATAACACAAGTTTATTAACCTATTTAGATTTTAAAGAATATTAATTAAAAAGTTACGAAATGAAAAAATTTAAAAGATTTTCGGTAGTTCTTATGATAACTGCCTTATTTAGTACCAGCTTTACATCTTGTATTGACAATGAAGTCTCTCCCCTTGTAGAAGCTATTTACTCAGCTCAGGCTGATTTAATGGCGGCGCAAACTGCTGTACAAAATGCTGAAGCTAATTTATTAACTGCACAAGCTGCTGCCCAACAAGCACAAGCTGATTATACAGCTGCACAAACTGCTCAAGTTGAAGCAATGACTGCTGGAATCATAGCTGACGATGCTTACGATGCTGCAGTACGTGAACAAGCTTTAAGAGTTCTTGCTGCTCAAACTGATTTGGATGTTGCAACTGCTCAAAATAATTTAGCAATTGCACAGGCTGAATTTGATATTCAAATGGCAGACCTTATGGCTCAAATACAAGCTGCAGGTGTTGAATTAGCAGCTACTTATGCAACACAATACGGTGCTGCAATGACTGCTGCAAACAATACATTGTCTCAAAAATTAACTGCTGAAGCGACTTTAGCAACTGCTCAGTTAATGCAAACAGGTGGTGTTTCTTGGACATATTTCGTAGCACAATTAGAAGCTACAGTATTTACAAACCAAGCAAACATTACTGCATTACAAAATGCTATCGCAGATATGGAAGCGTATATGCAAGATCCTTCTACTCCTGAAGCTCAATTAACAATGTGGGAAGATAGAGTTGCTGAGCTTGACGCACTATTAGCAGCAAAAGATGCTGAAATGACTGCAAAAATGAATGAAATTGACGCGTTGGCTGATTTACAAACTAGTAGAAATGAAATTGTTACTAGATATGAAAATGCGTTGACTGATTTAGAAGATGCTCAAGCTGATAAGCAAGGTTTCTTAGATGATATTGCAATCGCTCAAGGTGACATTCAAATGTGGCAAGACGCTATTGATAGCTATGCTGCAGATTTAGCTGCTCTTCAAACAGCTGTTGATAATGCTCAAACAGCTGCTGACAATGCTCAGACAGCTTATGACAACGCTCTTACTGCTTGGAATGCTGCTGATGCTGCATTAACTACTGCTAATACTGAATTAAGTGATCTTAATACTGCGCTTGCCGCATTAGATGCTAGCTACCAGGCTGCTATTGCTGATTTAGCAAATGAACAAGCTCTTTACGATGCTGGTATTGCTGGTGCAAACGCAACTTTAGTTGCTGCTCAAAATGCTTTAACTGCTGGGCAAGCTGCTGTAGTTGCTGCTCAAGCTGATTACGATGCGAAGTTAGCTGTTTTTGTAGCTGACCCAACAGGATTTGTATGGGAAGCAGGTGTAAATGGTGCTTTAGGATTACATGCTGATGCTACAACAACAACTGCCTCTTACTATGTTGTGAATGCAACAAATGATGGAGTAGATGCTTTAACATTAACTGCAGGTACAGGTACTGACCAGACAGGTTCATATGGAACTTATGCTGCTTTCTTAGCAGATGCTCAAGCTGGAGCTTTAACAACAGGTGATTTTTATGATGTAGGTACAGATGATGTTGCTGGAGGTACAAATGCTGATAGATTAGACGCTGCTGTAGTTGCTTTAACTGCTGCTCAAGACGCTATTCCTGGTCTTCAAAATGCTGTAGATGCTGCACAACTTACCGTTGATACATTTGGTGATGCATTAGCTGCTGCATTAGTTGTATTTAATGAACAAAAAGATTTATACGACAATCAAGTTGCCTTAGTTGCTGCTGCTGAAGCTGCACAAGCTACTGCTGTTGCTAATGAAGCGACTGCTGCAAGTGATTTATCTACTGCTACAAGCGATTTATCTACTGCTAACAGTGATTTAACTGCTGCAAATAATGATTTAGCTGCCTTAGATACTCCTACTACATTACAAGGATGGATTGATGCTGCAAATACTGATATCGCTGACTGGCAAGCAACTATTGCTGTAATTCAACCTCTTATTGATGCTTATCAAGCTGTTGTTGATGGTTTACAAGCTGAATACGACGCGTATATTGCTAGTGAAGGTTATATTACTTCTAATGATGCTGATATTGAAGCTCAACTTATTGCCGCTTGGAATGAATGGTATGCACTTGATGCTGAATACACAGCTTTAGAAAATGAGCAAGCATTAGCTGATAACATGGTTACTGTTTATACTGATTGGAATACTGAAAACTTAGCTGATCTTGCTACTACATTAAGTGGTTTACAAGCTCAACTTGCAACTGCAATGGCAAATCTTGAGGCATCTCAAGCTGCTTTAGCTGCAGGACAAGTTGATGAAGCTGCTGCACAAGCATATATTGCTTACTATCAAGCTCTAGTTGATGCTTTAGATGCTCAATATGCTAACGAAATGGCATTAGCTGCTGAATACTATGCTTTAATGCAAGCTGCATTAGCATCTTAAAATCTCTTTAAGAACAAAAATAAAGGGCTACCTTAATAGTGTAGCCCTTTATAAAATTAATTTTAACTCTTAAAGAACTAAAACATATGAAAAAATATTTAATTTTATGCTTTATCTTAGTCATTTCACTTACGAGTGCGAATGCGCAAGATAAAGATTCAGATCACGTCTGTAAGACCGATACCTGTTGTGTTGATACACCAAAGTTTGCTCCACAAAAAGGAGACTTCACAGCTGCGATGGTTTTTGGACGCGGAGCATATCTAAATGGTGGTTTAGTTGTACCTAGTACCTATGGTTCTGTGAGTGGAACTGCGCCGTATGCAAACGACGTTGATGCAAACTCAAATAACATTACCAACATGGTTGGTGCTGAAGGAAGATATTACATTAAAAACAACTTTGCGCTTACATTAAGCGGGGGAGCCATCTTACGAAACACTCCTTATCAATTAGCCATTCCAGCAGTTACAGATGCTAATGGTGCTTTAATAATTCCTGCTTATCAAGCTGTTGTAGCTGATGAAAGAGTAGATGTAAATGTTTCTATTGGAGGTCAATGGTTATTTAATACTAAGAATGACCGTTTATTCCCTTATGTAGGATTTGCTTTACCTTTTGACTATGCACGAAGATCACAATACGATCCTACTGTAACAGTTGATGATCAAGGAAATGCAAACATAGTTGATTTGGGTGCTCGTCACGTAGATATTACAGCTTTTGGAATTCAAGCAATTGCGGGTGTTGACTATTATATAGCTAAAGATGTGTTCTTTGGTTTTGATATCAAACCTATTTCTTATAGCTATGCTTTTAGCGTAAAAACTCCAGGCCCAGGATTATATAATCTTGAGGCTGATACAAATACAGTTTCATTCTTTGCTCAATTTTCTTTTAAACTTGGGTTTAAATTTTAACTTGTAGGTTAATGAAATAACTAAAGGCTGCTTATTAATAAGCAGCCTTTTTTTCTTATTATATTCCATCTTTTTTTGGAGGAATTGATATATTTTCAATATAAAAATAAATTCTAACAAATAAACTAAAGAAGTTTATTTTAAAATAAGGCTATTCATCGATAATTGCTCAAGCATAAAGTAATTTACTTATAATTCAAACTCAACTGAATCCGTTTTCGAGCAATATCTACCTCCAATACTTTTACAATAACTTGTTGATGCAACGTAACAATTTCATTTACATCACTCACAAATTTACTAGCTAAATTAGAAACATGCACCAATCCACTTTCTTTAATTCCAATATCAACAAAGCAACCAAAGTTAGTAATGTTATTTACAATTCCAGGTAATAACTGGCCTTCTTTTAAATCATTTATAGTTCTAACATTTTGGTTAAACGTAAAAACTTTGACAGTTGCACGTGGATCTAAACCAGGTTTTTCAAGTTCTTTTACAATATCATTTAAAGTAGGAAGTCCAATTGTTGAAGTGCAATATTTATCTAATTCTATTTTTTGAAGTATTTCTTTATTACCTATTAAATTAGCTACACTTGTTTTCTCATCTTTAGCTATTTTGATAACAATCGCATAACTTTCAGGATGAACTGCTGAATCATCTAATGGGTTTATACCATGTTTAATTCGTAAAAATGCTGCACTTTGCTCAAAAGCTTTACTACCTAAACGAGGTACTTTTTTAATTGCTGTTCTTGAAGTAAACACTCCTTGTTCATTTCTGTAATTTATAATATTTTTAGCTAATTTTGGCCCAACTCCTGAAACATAACTCAACAAAGAAACACTGGCAGTATTAATATTTACACCTACTATATTTACACAACTTTCTACAACAGTATCTAATGATTTTTTTAATTTAGTTTGATCTACATCATGCTGATATTGACCAACACCAATTGATTTTGCATCAATTTTAACCAATTCTGCTAATGGATCTGCTAGTCTTCTACCAATAGAAATTGCTCCTCTAACCGTTACATCATAATTAGGGAATTCATCTCTTGCAATTTTTGAAGCTGAATAAATAGACGCGCCTGCTTCACTTACCACAAAAACTTGGACATCTCTAGTGAATTTTATTTTTCTAATTAATTGCTCGGTTTCTCGTGATGCAGTACCATTTCCAATAGCAATGGCTTCAATTTTATACGCATTTACTAATGAATTTATTTTTTTTATGGCACCTAACATATCATTTTTAGGAGCATGCGGATAAATAGTTTCATTATACACTAAATCGCCTTGTGCATTTAAACAAACTATTTTACAACCCGACCTAAAACCAGGGTCAATGGCTAAAATATTTTTCTCTCCCAAAGGTGCACCTAACAATAATTGCTTTAAATTTTTAGCAAAAACATCAATAGCTTTATCATCAGCTTTTTCTTTTGCCGCATTTAAAATCTCATTAGAAAGTGCAGGAAACAACAACCTTTTATAAGCATCTTGAATTGCAGTTTTTAGTTGTTTGGAACAATCATTATTTGTTCTAATAATTCTTTGTTCAATCTTATCAATAGCCTTTTCGTTATCTATTTCTAATTTAACACGAATAAAACCTTCTTTTTCGGCTCTTAAAATTGCCAATAATCGATGTGATGGACAACGATTTAATGGCTCTAACCAATTAAAATAATCTCGATACTTTTGTGCTTTTTCACTTGTACTAGGTGGTGTCAAAGTATCATCTTTAAAAGTCTTTATAACTTTGGTGGAAATGTTTGCAAATTTTTCTAATTGATAACGAATATTATTTCGAATATCTGAACGTTCGTTAATCCATTCGGCAATAATATAACGTGCTCCCTCCAAAGCATCTTCAATCTTTTTAACTTCGTTATTTATGTATTTTTTAGCAATAGAGTCTATATCTGTTGCTCGTTGGCTCATAATTATTTTTGCTAATGACTCCAACCCGTTTTTACGTGCTGTTTCAGCTTTTGTCTTACGTTTTTTCTTAAAAGGAAGATAAATATCTTCTAAAGTTGTTAAACAGACTGTAGCCTCAATTTTGCGCTTCAATTCATCCGTTAAAACTTTCTGTTGTTCTAGTAATTTTAAAATGGTAATCTTTCGTTTTTCAAGTTCTTCGAATTGTGCTTTATATTTAACAATATCTCCTAGTTGAACTTCATCTAAATTTCCTGTACGTTCTTTTCTATATCTTGAAATAAAAGGCACTGTACAATCTTCGTTTAACAATTGAATGGTATTTTCAATTGATTTTATAGGAAGATTTGTATATGATTTAACAAAGTTTAGTAATTGCATTAAACATTAATTTATAGAGCACTTAAAAAAACGTCACTCTGAACTTGTCAAAAGATTCTGAATCAATTCCGACAACTATCGGAACAGAATGACGCATAAAAATTAGTTAACATATTTGTTCACCATTACATACCGAATCATTTTCGGGTTCAATAAAGGCTAATTTACCATCAGTTGTATCCGTCATTAAAATCATACCCTGACTTTCAATTCCTCTTAGTTTTCTAGGAGCTAAATTTACAACAACAGTTACTTTTTGCCCGATAATTTCCTCAGGTTTAAAACTTTCTGAAATTCCAGAAACTATGGTTCGTGTATCAATACCAACGTCTACTTTTAGTTGTAATAATTTTTTAGTTTTAGGTACTTTTACAGCTTCTAAAATTGTTCCAACTCTAATGTCTAATTTGGTGAAATCATCAAATTCAATAGTTTCCTTTTGTGGTTCAACAACTTTATTATCTGCTTCATTAGAAAGTTTAGTAGCTTCCAATTTATCTAGTTGAACTTGTACTTCACCATCTTCAATTTTGGCAAATAACAATTCAGGTTTGTTAATTTTATGGTTTGGAGCAATTAATTCTTTAGATGTTTTAATTGAATCCCATGACATCTCGACTTCGCTAGATGTGACATTTAAAATTCCTTTTAACTTTTTAGAAGTAAAAGGCAAAAACGGTTCACAAACAACAGCTAAGCTGGTTGCAATTTGCAACGCAACATACAATATGGTTTTTACACGTTCAGGGTTTATTTTTATTTGTTTCCAAGGTTCTTCATCGGCCAAATATTTATTTCCTAAACGTGCTAAATTTAAAAGCTCTTGTGAAGCCTCTCTAAATCGGTAGCGTTCAATTGAATTTCCTATAATAGTTGGATATTCATTTATTTTAGCTAATGTGTTTATATCTACTTCAGTAAAATTAGCTGGTTTAGGTACAACCCCATCATAATATTTATTAGTTAAAACTACCACTCTATTGATAAAGTTCCCAAAAATGGCAACTAATTCATTGTTATTTCTAGCTTGAAAATCTTTCCAAGTAAAATCATTATCTTTTGTTTCAGGAGCATTTGCCGTTAACGCATAACGCAATACATCTTGTTTATCAGGGAAATCTTCTAAATATTCGTGTAACCAAACTGCCCAATTTTTTGAAGTTGAAATTTTATCTCCTTCCAAATTTAAAAATTCATTTGCAGGTACATTTTCAGGTAAAATATAACTTCCTTCAGCTTTTAACATTGCTGGAAAAATAATACAATGAAAAACAATATTATCTTTCCCTATAAAATGAATTAGCTTAGTATTTTTATCTTTCCAGTACAATTCCCAGTCTTTTCCTTCACGTGCTGCCCATTCTTTAGTAGATGAAATATAACCAATAGGTGCATCAAACCAAACATACAATACTTTGCCTTCGGCACCTTCAACCGGAACGGGAATTCCCCAGTCTAAATCTCGTGTTACGGCTCTTGGTTTTAAACCATCATCTAACCATGATTTTACTTGACCCAACACATTGGTTTTCCAATCGTTTTTATGCCCTTCAACTATCCATTCTCGTAACCATTTTTCATATTCATTTAAGGGTAAATACCAGTGTTTTGTAACTTTGGTTGTAGGTACATTTCCTGTAATAGCCGATTTTGGATTGATTAAATCGGTCGCATTATGGCTGGTTCCACATTTTTCACATTGATCTCCATAACTTTCTTCATTTCCACATTTAGGGCACGTTCCTATTACAAATCTATCAGCTAAAAACTGATTTGCTTCTTCATCAAATAATTGTTCACTGGTTTCTTCAATAAATTTTCCTTCGTTATATAATTTTTTAAAAAATTCGGAAGCAGTATCATGATGTACTTTAGCTGTTGTACGAGAATAATTATCAAATGAAATACCAAAATCTTGAAAAGATTTTTTAATTATTGCGTGGTATTTATCAACTATATCTTGTGGAGTAACACCTTCTTTTTTTGCTTTTAACGTAATTGGCACACCGTGCTCGTCTGATCCGCAAATATAAACCACATCATTTCCTTTAGCTCGCAAATACCGTGCGTAGATATCGGCAGGAATGTAAACGCCCGCTAAATGCCCAATATGAACAGGACCATTTGTGTAAGGTAAAGCAGCA
>Ga0256840_1001134_pt1 | contig 25590 bp, 30 predicted proteins | sample 355202metaG_FD_185969 | JGI IMG/M metagenome (GOLD analysis project Ga0256840, IMG submission 185969) | Hydrothermal vent microbial communities from Mid Atlantic Ridge, Atlantic Ocean - 355-202 | ecosystem: Environmental > Aquatic > Marine > Hydrothermal vents | place: Atlantic Ocean: Mid...
CTAAGTCTTTTATCAGGGTAAATTACTATTTCTCTAATCATTCCTATCGTTATCTCCCGTCAAATTTTCCAATGAGATATACCTCTGTGTTTTTTCCTGTTTTTGGTAGCACATCAAGTGCACCAATAACTATCTCCTCTATATCATACCTTGGATCTATAGGCATTATTCCTAATTCGATATCAATTTCTATCTCTGCCTCGTCTATGAAAAAACTGGTACCGTAGATCAACTCGCCTATCCTCTCGCAAGCTTTTTGAGCACTATTCAAATCTGTGTGCTTCATCAAAATGGCAAAAACTCCTCCACCATAATGTGCCACTATATCACTTCTTCTTGATGTTTTCATAAGTAACTTAGCGATATTTTTGGTCAATATGTCTCTCTCGCGAACAGTTACAATCTTATCAAATACGCTATCTTTTATCTTCATCATTACCAAAGAAGTTTTATGGTTGTATTGCCTTACTGAATCTAGCTCTTTTTGCAAAGATTTCAATAGATATTTTTTATTGTATACACCATATTTGGAGTCAAAGATAGCCTTGTCTTCAACATCTTTTAAAATTTCAACCGTTTTACTATAGTAATCTTTCAGCACCTCCATCTGTTTTTGTGTTAGAGATGTGAGTTTTTCTATATCTTCATTCAACTTTGAAAGTGTATTGTCTGTAGATAGCTGAGTTGTATTTAGTTTAAGCTCCTGGGATCTTTTTTTAACAATCTGCTTCATGATATTTAGATTTTTATATATAGTAGAAACAACTTTCACTATACCTTTTATCTGTGTAAAGCCCTCTTTTATCTCCCTCTCCATCTTCGCTCTATACTCATCAGCACTGGCATCATCCTCTTCGAGATAACCTTGCATCCTTTTTTTAAATGCCATTGGTTTGTTGTCTAGCAGTTTTTCAAAATATATCTGAAAATTACTAGGCGTTGGGGGAACACTTTCGTCTATGATAGTTCTTAGCACAAAAAGAGAAAATTTTTCTAGTTCACTATTTGCATTTTGAACGCTGGCTGTTTCTATGTTTAGTATATCTTTTTTAGGGCGGCTATCACTGCCCCGTAACTTGTCACTATCTAGTCGAACCATTCAAGCTCCCCCTGTTTTATTTAAAACTTTTTTGCAAAACTTTATCTATCAATCCATACTCAGCTGATTCAGCCGCGCTCATGAAAAAGTCTCTCTCTGTATCTTTGACTATTTTTTGCATTTTTTGACCACAATTTTTAGCTAAGATGCCATTTAACACCTCTTTGAGTCTCAAAATCTCTTTTGCTTGAATCTCGATATCAGTTGCTTGACCCTGCGCACCACCTAAAGGCTGATGAATCATAATCCTAGAGTTAGGAAGAGCGTATCTCTTCCCCTTTGTACCGCAACTAAGCAAAAATGCACCCATTGATGCTGCTTGGCCTATACAGATAGTACAGATATCGGGTCTTATATAGTTCATAGTATCATAGATACTAAAACCACTAGTGATTACGCCACCTGGAGAGTTGATATATAGATATATATCTTTTTCCGGATCTTCAGCTTCCAAAAATAGAAGTTGAGCAACGATGGAGGAGGCTACAGCATCGTTGATTTCACCACTTAACATAATGATTCTATCTTTTAAAAGTCTTGAGTATATATCGTAACTTCTCTCGCCTCTTCCTGTTTTTTCAACTACTACTGGGACATAACTCATTATTTTTCTTCAGCCTCACTCTTTTTAGTTGTCTCTTTTGTAAAAATTTTTGTAAAAAGTCTATCCTCGACTACAGACATTTTGATAGCTGGCAATAAACCCTGCTTCTCATAATATTCATAATACTGTTTTGGATCCTGACCCTGTTGCATCGCTTCAAAATAGATCATTTGCATCACTTCTTGATCATCAACTTTAATCCCTTCCACTTTTGCCAACTCATCTACTAGAAAAGTCAATTTTACACTATTTCTAGCCTCTTCTTTAAACTCATCTCTTTTTTCTTCAACTTTTTTTGGATCATTTGAGTACTCTTTTATCTCATCTTCACTCATTTTGGCAAACACATTTCTAAGTTGCATGTCTATCTCTTGTTCCACGATGTTTTCGGGCAAAGCAAATTCAATCTTTTCAAGAATTGCATCTACATACTTTGGTTTTACCTCTTCATTGAAAAGTTTTGCTAATTTCTCGTTTTTTAGCTGCTCTTTTACCTGCTCATGTAGTGTTTCCAAGGTTGGGCTCTCTACTCCTGGCAATAGTTTTTTCAGAGCCTCTTCACTAGGTGCAGCTTCAACATCTTTTGCCTCTATCTCATGTAGCTTAACCTTAAAAATAGCCGCTTTTCCCGCTAGATCTTTACTGTTATACTCTTTTGGGAAAGTAACTTCTACTTCTCTCTCTTCGCCGGCCTTCAAACCTACCAAACCTGTCTCAAAGCCTGGTATAAAAGAACCGCTACCTATCTCTAGCTGGTACTTTTCAGCTTTTCCACCTTCAAAAGCAACACCATCTACAAAACCTTCAAAATCAATAAGAGCAAAATCTCCATTTACAAGACCTCTCTCTTCTTCTACCTTTTTCATAGGAGCCACTGCTTTTAACATCTCATTCACTCTAGCTTCAACATCTTTTTTTAGAACTCTTGGAGTTTTATACTCAGGCACTAAATCTTTATAGCCTTCAATGTTTATAGTCGGTCTAAAAGAGACTTTAACCTCTGCATCTATCCCATCATCATTTTTGTCAAACTTGGAGATAGATGGCTCACCAACAACCATATCTGTTTTCACATCAAGCTCTATCAAAGTAGCATCAAAAAGCTCTTTAAGTGCCTCTTGTTCTGCATCTTGTCTTATCTGCTCACCATGTCTAGCTTTAACAACACTAAGTGGAACCTTTCCTTTTCTAAAACCATCAACTTGCATATTTTTAGCAGCATTTGCTGCAATTTTGTCCTCTTTCTTCTTTAGCAAAGCTGCAGAAATTTTTGCTTCTACAACAGCATTTGCATCATCTACTCTTTTAGCATTGATTTGCATATATTCCCTTTTTCAATAAAATTTTTCTTAATATATCTAATTTTTGCTTTATAATTCATAATTTTAACTATCAAAAAGCAAAAAAGAGTTACAATTATACTAAAGGAATGTTTATGCAAAAAGAAGAAGAGTTCGAATACTTAGTAAAGAGAATGCTAGAACTTATGGGAGAAAATCCAAGCAGAGAAGGTCTGCTTAAAACGCCAAAAAGAGTGTTTAAAGCATATGAGTTTATGACTCAAGGCTACCATCAAGATCCCAAGCAAGTCTTAAACGAAGCACTTTTTGATAGCGATAACAGCCAAATGGTGCTCATCAGAGATATAGAATTTTACTCCATGTGCGAACACCACCTACTGCCTATAATCGGAAGAGCACATGTAGCTTATATACCTGATGGAAAAGTAGTTGGGCTCTCTAAAATTCCAAGAATGGTGGATATGTATGCTAGACGGCTTCAAATCCAAGAGCAACTAACAGAACAGATAGCCGATGTTATAAATGATGTCATAGCTCCAAAAGGTGTAGGTGTCGTCATACAAGCACGACATATGTGTATGGAGATGAGAGGCGTACAAAAGACGCATTCAAACACAACAACATCCTCCCTTAAAGGACTATTTTTAAAATCAAACACCAGGAAAGAGTTTTTTGACATCATCAATGCTCCGCAAGCTGCAAGATTCTAATGCCTATAAAAAAACTAAAAAAAAGATTGGCTAGTGAGAGTTTATCCCCTCTTTTTGGAACAATTAAAAAGATAAGCGCTACGAAGATAGAAGCAATCGGGCTAAACCCTAGCATCGGAGATATAGTCAAAATAACCTCCAACAGCGAAGAGAGAAGTGGTCTAGGAATGGTAACTGAGATAGATCAATACTCGTTTTTTATATCTCCATTTGGTTTTGTAGAGGGCTTTAAAATTGGCGATAAAATAGTCATAAATGATCAAGGCATGATGATTCCTGTGGGAGACGAACTGCTTGGAAGAGTAGTTGATCCTTTTATGCGACCAAAAGATGGTAAAAAAGAGATCTCTTCTGATACGCTTGCACCGATCATCAAACCTCCGCTTGATGCCATGAAAAGGGGATTGATAGATGAACACTTTTCGGTTGGAGTAAAAACAATAGATGCTCTTTTAACTTGCGGAAAAGGGCAAAAACTAGGCATATTTGCAGGGAGTGGTGTCGGAAAATCAACTCTTATGGGAATGATTGTCAAAGGCTCATCCGCAAAGATAAAAGTAGTTGCACTGATTGGTGAAAGAGGTAGAGAAGTACCAGAGTTTATACAAAAAAATCTAGGTGGCGACCTTAGCAATACCGTCATAATCGTAGCTACAAGTGACGACTCGCCTCTTATGAGAAAATATGGAGCATTTTGCGCAATGAGTGTGGCAGAGTACTTCAAAAGCAGAGGCAATGATGTGCTCTTTATCATGGACTCGATCACAAGATTTGCGATGGCGCAAAGAGAGATAGGATTGGCTCTTGGAGAGCCCCCAACATCAAAAGGATATCCTCCATCTGTATTGACACTTCTGCCTCAACTCATGGAGAGAGCTGGAAAAGAGGAAGGCAAAGGCTCTATCACAGCTTTTTTTACCGTTCTTGTAGAAGGAGATGATTTAAGTGATCCAATTGCTGATCAATCAAGAAGCATACTAGATGGGCATATTGTCCTTAGCAGAGAGTTGACAGATTTTGGTATATATCCACCTATCAGCATACAAAATAGTGCTTCAAGGGTCATGGGAGATGTTATAGATGATGAACACAAAAAACTAGCTATGAAATTTAAAAGACTGAATTCACTTTTAAAGGAAAACGAAATCCTTATAAGAATTGGGGCATATGAAAAAGGAAATGATCCAGAGTTGGATCTAGCAATTTCTAAAAAAGAGAAAATGAATGAATTTTTACAACAAAGTCCCGAAGATATCATCGATTTTGACGAAACAAAGAGAAGGTTGAAAGATATATTTTTATAAAAAAGTTCACTTAATATAATATTTAATCAAATTTTAATGTTTAAAATATTAATATGCCGAAGATATTCAATTAGGACAATATAAGTCTTATTTAAAAAATGGAGAAAAAATGAGAGTTTATTTAGACAATAATGCTACAACAATAGTAGATCCATCTGTATATACTACAATGGCACCCTATTTTTGTGAAATGTACGGGAACCCGAACTCCCTGCATGAGTTTGGAAGCGAAACTCACCCTGCGCTTAGATGTGCAGTTGATCAGATATATGCAGGTATTGGCGCAGATGACAATGACGATGTAGTCGTAACTTCCTGTGCTACTGAAAGTATCAACTGGGTCATCAAAGGTGTATATTTTGATTATATTTTCAATGGTGATAAAAACCATGTCGTAACAACCGAAGTAGAGCATCCAGCCGTCATTCAAGCTTGTAAATTTCTTGAGAGTTTAGGTGTAAAAGTTACTTACCTACCTGTAAACAGTGATGGGGTGATAGAACTTAAAACACTTGAAAATAGTTTGCAAGACGATACTGCACTAGTAAGTATCATGTGGGCAAATAATGAAACAGGGATGATCTTCCCTATCGAAGAGATTGGAAAAATTTGTAAAAAAAGAGATATTCTTTTTCATACAGATGCCACTCAAGCTATAGGAAAAGTTCCTGTAGATGTGATCAAGGCGGGTGTGGATTATCTAAGTTTTTCTGCGCATAAATTTCATGGTCCAAAAGGCGTAGGAGGTCTCTACATAAAAGAGGGTAAAGTTATAACAAGCCTACTGCATGGTGGAGAGCAGATGGAAGGTTTTAGAAGTGGAACTTTAAATACACCAGGCATTGTAGGAATGGGAAAAGCAATGGAATTGGCCGTCGAAAATTTAGATTTTGAAAAAAACAGTGTAAAAAAACTGAGAGACAGACTTGAAGATGAACTCTTAAAAATACCAGATACTTTTGTAGTCGGAACCAAGGAGCAAAGAACTCCAAATACCATACTAATCAGTGTAAAAGGCATAGAGGGAGAAGCTATGCTTTGGGACTTAAACAAAGCTGGAATTGCTGCGAGTACTGGAAGTGCGTGCGCAAGCGAAGCACTTGAATCAAATCCTGTTATGGAGGCAATTGGAGCTGAAGCTGATCTGGCACACACTGCTCTAAGACTCTCACTTTCAAGATTTACAACCGAAGAAGAGATTGATTATACAATAGATGCTATACAAAAAGCTGTAAAAAGATTAAGAGCAATCTCTAGTACATTTTCTTATGCACCAGATTGGCATGAGAGCAAATTATAAGACAAAGGAATAAAGATTATGGGAAAAAATACAATTATAGGCGGCTCAATTTGGGAAGAGTATAGCCAAAAAGTACAAGACTTGATGAATAACCCAAAAAATATGGGAGAGATAACAGAAGAACAAGCCAAAGAGATGGGTGCAAAACTCATTGTAGCAGATTTTGGGGCTGAAAGCTGTGGAGATGCGGTCAGATTGTACTGGGCTGTTGATGAAAAAACTGACAAAATTTTAGAAGCTAAATTTAAAAGTTTTGGATGTGGAACAGCGATAGCAAGCAGCGATACAATGGCTGAACTTTGCAAAGGGAAGACGGTTGATGAAGCTGTTAAAATCACAAATATAGATGTTGAAAAAGCGATGCGTGACAATCCTGATACACCAGCAGTTCCACCTCAGAAAATGCACTGTTCTGTCATGGCTTATGATGTTATAAAAGAGGCAGCAGCCTCATATAAAGGTGTTGATGCTGCAAGTTTTGAAGATCAAATCATAGTCTGCGAATGCGCGAGAGTAACTCTTGGAACTATAAAAGAGGTTATAAAACTAAATGACTTAAAGAGTGTTGAAGAGATCACAAACTACACAAAAGCCGGTGCATTTTGTAAATCATGTATCAAACCTGGCGGACACGAAGAGAGAGAGTATTATTTGGTAGATATCCTAAAAGAGACAAGAGAAGAGATGGAACACGATAAGATATTGTCTCAAGCAGATGCAAAAACTTCTGGATCTGAAGATTTCTCTTTTGAAAGTATGACTGTAGTGCAAAAGCTTAAAAAAGTCGAAGAAGTGATAGATGAAAACATAAGAGAAATGCTTATAATGGACGGTGGAAATCTAGAGATAGTTGATATTAGAGATACTGATGATGATTTTACTGATATATACATCCGATATCTTGGTGCTTGTAGTGGTTGTGCTAGCAGTTCAACAGGAACATTGTATGCTATCGAAGCAATCTTAAAAGATAAACTGAGCGAAAAAATTAGAGTTTTACCTATCTAATCCAAATAGGTTTATAGATGGAACAGGCTTCTGATTCCATCTATAAACATTTGAACAGACATCATCAAAAGCAACATTCCCATCAATTTTTCTAAAGCATTCAACCCTTTTTCTCTCAGAATTTTATATAAAATTGGAGAGAGATAAAGTATGCAAGACGATATAAACCAAGCCAAAACAACTGAGGCAAACAGTTCCCAATGCAAGCTTGGCGCATATGCTTTTGTCATAAGCAGAAGCGTTGCCAATGCAGATGGTCCAGCTATCATCGGAATGGCAATCGGAACCATAAATGGCTCTTGTGATGCCCCAAATATTGCCTTATTACCATCATTTCCAGGAAATATCATCTTTAGTGCAATTACAAAAAATATCACACCTCCAGCTATAGTAACGGCTACGGTCTCAAGATGAAATATATTTAAAAATGATTTTCCAAAAAAGAAAAAAAAGAGTAAAATTCCAAGTCCAAAGAGGCTCTCTCTTATGATAATTCGTTTTTTTCTTTTTTCATCAACATCTTTTAAGATAGACAATATAAGAGGAACATTTCCAAACGGATCTAAAATAAACATAAATAAAATTGCACTTGACAAAATGGAAAACTTTTCAATCATTCCCAATCCTTCTGAACAAAACAGATATTTTCACCTAAATACCATCTTGCTATCGCCATATTGTTATATGACATCTCCCTTTGATATGGCGGTAGGGATACTATTCTCATCTTGGATATTATTATACCCATAAAAAGTGTACCTAACAGATAAAACGCAAAGCCAACCAAAAAACTATACATGTACCACACAATAAGACCTAAAAAAATCGGTGAAAAAGTCATAAAAACATACAAAACCAGCAACAAAAAGTTGCATTTTTTACCTCTAATTATCGGTATAGGCTCTATAAAATCGGGTACAAATTCATTCATCATTTCATATTTATAAAATTCAAAGGTATATCCAAATCTTTTTTTCTTATAGCAGATATAGCAGCTTGGAGATCGTCTATGGATTTACCAACAACCCTAACTTCATCACCTCTGATACTAGCTTGAACTTTTAATTTCAAATCTTTTATCTCTTTAACAATCTTTCTAGCATCATCTTTAGAGATTGTATCATTTATACTAACTGTTAGTTTGGTGTTTCCACCTCCTACGCTATCTCTTTTATGCTCCTTGAGAGCTTTTGCGCTGATACCTCGTTTTATCGCTTTTGAAACCAATATATCAAACATTGCCTCAGCTTTATTGTCACTTGTCGCAGTCAGAAAGATCACTTTAGAGTTTTCATTATAATCAACTTCCGCCACCAAACCTCTAAAGTCATATCTGTTTGTTATCTCTTTTTTTGCCTGCTCTATCGCATTTTTCAACTCTTGTTTATCTATCTCTGCTGTTATATCAAAACTATGCTCTTTTGCCATCATTTATCCTTTAAGAAATTTTCAATATTTTTTGCTATCATTCCGACTAGTGTCTCTCTAGCCTCTTTACTTGCCCATGCGATGTGCGGTGAAAACACAATACTATCAATTTGCTCTACATGTAGAAGTGGATTATCCTCTTTCATTGGCTCTACTTTACTAACATCTAATCCCGCTTTTATACCAAAATTATCTACTGCATATGCCAAATCAGCTTCATTTATGATGCCACCTCTTCCCATGTTTAAAATAATCGCTCCCTTTTTCATCAATGAAAGCTGCTCTTTTTTTATAAGGTTATCTGTTTTTTCATTAAGTGGAGCATGAATAGTGATGATGTCAGACTCTTTAAGCAGGTCGTTTAAACTTTTTCTTTTAAATTTTGTATCTCTATTCAAACCTGAAGTTGAATAGTAGACAATATCTGCACCAAATGCCTCGGCTATATTTGCTACTGATTTTCCTATGTTTCCCAAGCCGATAATTCCCCATGTTTTACCCTTTATCTCAAAAAATTCTCTACTTAAATTTGTAAAAATTGGGCTCTTATACCACTCTTTTGACTTCACAAAAGTGTCATAATAAGCACTACTACCGATGAGTGAAAAAAGAAGTGTAAAAGTCGCTTGCGTAACAGAAGCTGTAGAGTAGCCAGCTACATTTTTAACCTCAATTCCTCTGCTTTTAGCAAAGTCTAAGTCCACATTATTCATACCAGTTGCAGCTATACAGATAAGTTTTAGATTTGAGCACTGCTCCATCAGTTCTTTATTTATAATAACCTTATTGGTAATAACTATATCGCAATCTTGAATACGCCCTAGTGTTTGAGTCTCATCCGTTGTGTTATAGCTCTTAAATGTACCAAATTTCTGAAATACTTCCAAATCAACACTGCCTAAAGTATCACTGTCTAATAAAACTATTTTTATATTACCTTTGAGCATTTTTATAAAACTCCTTTTTCATCATCTTTTTTTGCTTTTTCGAATACCCTTTTTGCTTTAAATAATCTCTTAAATCCTCCCAGTCGCTGCATGACTCCAGACTCTTTTCACTCTCTTGAGTCTGCTCTTCTATATCTATATCAATCGCATCTTTCTCGTCTATTGATATTTCATCTTCTACGATAACGGTGCTTTTTGTTTTCTTGTTTTCTAGTGCCCCTTGCGTTGCTAAAGTCAAAATTGTCTTTAGCTGCTCATCTCTTTTTCTGTATATCTCTTCAAGTTTCTCTTTAGACTCAATCAAAAGCCTCTCTTTTTCAAGTATCAATCTATCTTTATCTGCTTCTAAATCTCTATTTCTCTGCTTTAATTCTTTTAACTCATCTCTAAGAAGTTGTATATAAGCATCATTTGCGCTACTGTTTGTTTTTTTTGATTGTGGGCTTTTTTTGACATCATCTGTAAGTATGACATATTTTATACCATTTTCGATGGTTGTATCTAAAGATCCTCTGCGGATTCTGTTGTAAATTGCCTCTTTACTAACGCCTAACAACTCTGCAGTTTCGATAACAGTTAGCTTTTTATGCACTAAAACTCCTTTATGCAAGATGATAAGTAATGTACTATTATACGAAGTTTTGCTAAATGTTAGTTAAAGTTAGAAAAAGTTGAAGAAAAAAGGTCAAGAAAAATTCTTGACCTTTGTGTGTTTTAGAGTCTTGATTCGTATCTACGAAGCATATATAATCTCTTAAGCATCTTTTTACGAGCGCTAATCTTCTGTTTTTTACGCTTTTCAGTCGCTGTTTCAAAAAATCTTCTTGCTCTCGCTTCAGTAACTATAAGGTTACGATCAATTTGCTTCTTAAATTTTCTATAAGCTTCTTCAAAAGAATCATTAGGATGTACTTTAATCCCTGGCATACTCTTTCACCACCTCTCTGAAAAAATTTTAGGGTTGCATTATATCATAAAAATTAAAAAAAAGATATGGCGTTAAATATATATAACTATTGACTTTTATCGCCAATAGTTATATACTTTCGAAGTAACAAAAAGGTGACAATTATGAATATAGTTTTACTAAAAGCAAAAGACACCAAGAGTGATGTCATTGCTCAACAGAAGCATATTTTTAGATATGCAAACCAAAACGAGATGAAGATTGACTCTACTGAGATTGACAATTCTGCAGAGAATGAAAAACTAGAGTCAAGGAACGAATTAAAAGGTTTTTTAAGGTCATTAGACTATAATGACAGCGTTCTAATATATAGCTTATCGACATTTTCAAACAAGCTAGAAGAGCAGATAAAGCTCTTTAATTGTCTTTTTGAGAGGTCTATTTCAGTTCACATTACAAATATAAATCTGAAAGTTACAAAGGATATCAAAGCTTTTGAGATATTTTCGATGCTATTAAAAGAGAATGATGGTTTTTTCAATATCAAAAAAACCACCGTCCAAGGCAGACCAAAAGGGAGAATGTCAAAATCAAAATTTGATGTTTATAGGCTGGAAATAATCAGATATTTAGAAGAGAAATACTCGGTTCTTGAGATATCCAGGATTTTAAATGTCAGCAGAAGTTCTCTGAAAGATTATATAAACTCCAGAGGATTAAAAGATTTAGTTGAAACTAGAAAAAAATTACTGCAAAAAAAAGATTTTAAAAAACAGACAAGCAGTGCTTCACAGCAATGCAATCTTATCAAAAAGGAAGGGAAAAAACAATGTCGTGCGATGTAAATAACGAGTCAAAAATTCATAGAAAAAAGAGGTATTTAACTTTTGGGATTATTACAGCAATTGCTCTGATTTTACCATTTATTAAAGTAAACGGCAACCACCTATTTTTACTTAATTTTGCTCAAAAACAACTAAACCTTATGTTTGTGTCATTCGATATGCAAGAGCTATACTTGATGCCTTTTATACTTATACTACTTTTTTTAGGTATATTTTTTATGACCACTCTTGGAGGTAGGGTATGGTGTGGCTGGGCATGTCCTCAGACAATCTTTAGAACTATATATAGAGATTTGCTTCAAACAAAACTTTTAAGTTTGAGGAAAAGCATAAAAAATAAACAAGCACCTACCAAAAAAGGTATGTATCTACAGAAAATTATCGCTGTTTTGCTTTGGGCCATATTAGCATTTATAGCGGCATCTGATTTTATTTGGTACTTTGTACCGCCTGAAAACTACATACAATATCTACAAGATCCTATGAATCATACTGTATTTTTAGGTTTCTTAGGTGGAGTAACTCTCTTTTTGATATATGATGTTATCATGCTAAAAGAGAATTTTTGTGTATATATCTGCCCATATGCAAGAGTACAATCTGTAATGTTTGATGAAAATACAATCATGCCAATCTATAGCGACAAGAGGGGTGGAAGGATATATGACGAACATGGCAAGAAACTATGGAGTAAACCTCCTGGAGAAGATGATGACTGTACAGGATGTGAAGCCTGTGTAAGAGTCTGCCCTACTCATATAGATATAAGAAAAGGTACTCAGCTTGAGTGTATAAACTGTCTCGAGTGTGCGGATGCATGTGTTCCTGTGATGGCAAAATTTGGAAAAGAGTCACTGATACAGTGGACAAGTGAAAATGAAGAAGAGAAAGGCATAAAAACCCAATATGTCAGATTTAGAACTGTTGCCTATGGTGTCGCACTTACTCTAGCCTTCATAGGTCTGATATACATGGGTAGCACAAAAGAGCATATGCTTTTAAATATAAACCGAACAAGTGAGTTGTATAAAATCAAGGACCATGGAAAAACAGTGCAAAATGTATATACATTCTTGTTTCAAAATACAGACTCTAAAGATCACAAATACTACTTTGAAGTTAACAATAAAGATATCAAAATCGTAAAACCAAGTAAGCCATTTATGTTAAGAGCAAGGAAAAAAGAGAATAAGATCGTTATACTTAAAACAACTAAAACTCTCGTAGATACTGACAAGAGGGATACTCCGATACCGATAACTATAAAAGCATATGCGGTTGATGCAAAAGACAAGATTGTTGTTCTAAGGCATACAATTTTCTTCTATCCTAGTGAGAAAGTATTGGAAAAGTACGAAAAGTAATTTGAGGAAGCAAGGTGCTTAAATGCACCTTGCATAAATTGTTAAAGTGCGGCTTTAGCTTGTTTTACTACAGCTACAAATGCTTCTGGGTCATTCATAGCCATATCTGCTAAAATTTTTCTATCTAATTGTATATTTGCTTTGTTTAAAGCGTTGATAAAGCGAGAATAACTTATGCCGTTTAATCTACAAGCAGCATTGATTCTTACGATCCAAAGTCTTCTAAAATCTCTCTTTTTATTTCTTCTGTCTCTATAAGCATAGACTAGACTTCTCTCTAACTGCTCTTTCGCTTTTCTAAAATGTTTTCTTCTACCGCTGTAGAAACCTTTTGCTAATTTAAGTATTTTCTTGTGTCTTCTTCTTCTTACAACACCAGTTTTTACTCTTGCCATTTATATCTCCTTGACCTTATGTGGTGTCCCTTCTTGGGAACTTGCCCTCTGCTGAAAAGCTTGAGGGGAAAATCGCAATGATTTTTTATTAACTATCGTTAAAACTCTCTACTTCTTGCCTAACATCAATTTTACTGATGCTACATCACGGCTATCTACGCTATGTGATTCTTTAAGTCCACGCATTCTCTTCGTAGGCTTCTTAGTAAGAATATGACTTCTGTAGGCTGAGCCTCTTTTGATCCTATTTTTACTAGCTTTGAAACGCTTAGCAGCGCCGCGTACCGTCTTCATTTTCGGCATGCTTTCTCCCTTTATATTTTAAGATATCTCTATCTTTTTTTATAAGCTGATTATTTTAGCCTAAAATCTCTTAATATAATATTATTTTTTAGGAACTACGAGCATATTTACATAACGACCTTCAAACATAGGCGGCTTATCTCTCTCGGCAATATCTTCAACCATAGGCCAAACTCTTTCAAGCACCTCTTTGCCTGCATTTGGATTTGCCATCTCTCGCCCTCTTAGAAAAACTCTAAATTTTACATGCTTGCCCTCTTCTAAAAAGGCTCTGGCATGTTTGATTTTATAGTTTATATCATTTTGGGCAATCTTAACAGAAAGCTTTATCTCTTTGACATCTATAGTTTTTTGTTTCTTTTTCGCCTCTTTTTGCTTTTTAACTTGCTGATATTTAAACTTACCATAATCCATAATCTTACAGACTGGTGGTTTTGCATCAGGAGCTATCAAAACTAAATCCAAGCCTAGACCCTCAGCGATAGAAAGGGCTTTGTTTCTAGAAATCACGCCATATTGCGTACCATCATCACCTAAACACCTAACCTCACTTGCTCTAATGTCGTCATTAAGCAATACTTCTTTGCTTTTACTCAAAAGTGTACCTCACTCAGTTTCTCCTTCATTTTTGTTTTCAGTTCATCTACGCTAAGATTATACTGTTTTCTTTCTCTTCTGTCTCTTAAAGCAACACTTTGGTTTTTCACCTCTTCGTCACCAACTACCAAGATCATCGGAACTTTCATCTTCTCCGCATTTCTTATTCGCTTGTTTAAACTCTCATTTTTCATGGATATCTCTGTATCTATATCCTCCGCCAGGAGTATTTTAGCTAAATTTTTAGCATATTCGTGATGTGTTTCGCTAATAGGCACGATCACAGCTTGTGTTGGAGCTATAAAAAATGGCAATTCTCCCGCCGTATGCTCTATAAGAATCCCTATAAATCTCTCAAAAGAGCCTAAAATCGCACGGTGCAACATAACAGGGCGAGTGTGTTCGTTATTTGCATCTATATATGCTAAATCAAATCTTTCAGGCAGGTTAAAATCTACTTGTATCGTTCCGCACTGCCACTTTCTCTTAAGAGCATCGGTGATTTTGATATCTATCTTCGGACCATAAAATGCTCCACCACCCTCATCTATGCCATATTTTATGCCATTTCCATCGAGTGCATCTTTAAGACCTTTTGTGGCAGCTTCCCAATATACATCATCTCCTATAGCTTTTTCCGGTTTTGTTGAAATCTCCATCTCATACTCAAATCCAAATGCCTTCATGAGAGTATCGACAAAATCCAAAATCTCTAAAACATTCTCTTTTATCTGCTCGGGAGTACAAAATATATGTGCATCATCTTGTGTAAATTCACGAACTCTAAAAAGCCCATGAAGGACACCACTCATCTCATGCCTATGCACTACACCATACTCAAAAAATTTCAAAGGCAAATCTCTATAACTTCTGACTTCATTTTGAAAAACTTTTATATGCCCTAGACAATTCATGGGCTTGATGCCATACTCTTGCTCGTCTATGACCGTAAAATACATATTTTCACCATAGTTATCATAGTGTCCACTTACTTTCCAAGCATCACTTTTTAGTATCTCTGGACCTCTAACAGGTTCATATCCTCTTAGTCTGTGTGCTTTAAAAAGGAGGTGTTCTATTCTGCTTCTCATTCTAGCACCATTTGGTAGCCATATCGGAAGCCCTGCACCTACCTCTTCATCAAATGTAAAAAGTTTAAGCTCTTTTCCAAGTTTTCGGTGATCTCTCTTTTGCGCCTCTTCCATCATGGTGATATACTCTCTAAGGCTCTGCTTGTCGGCAAATGCAGTACCATATATACGAGTAAGCATCTCTCTTTTTTCATCACCGCCAAGATAGGCTCCTGCCACTCTTATTAGCTTAAAAAATCTTAAGTATCTGGTATTTGGCACATGTGGACCTCTACACAAATCTTCAAAATCACCCTGTTTATATATAGATACCTCTTCATCAGGGATACGAAGAAAAACCTCTTGTTTCAAATCATCACCACCAAAATATTTCAAAGCATCATCTTTAGGGATAGAGCGTTTTTCGATAGCTAGTTTTCTTTTCGCAATCTCTTGCATCTTTTTCTCTATCGTTTTAAGATCACTATCACTAATCTTTTCACTCACACGAAAATCATAATAAAAACCATCTTCTATAACAGGTCCAACAAAAAACTTAGCATCGGGATACAACTCTTTTATAGCTTGAGCCATCATGTGAGCTGTTGAGTGTCTTATAACCTCTAGTGCATCATCAGAATTGTCAAATAAAATCTTTTGGAAATTTGTTGTATCTTGCGAAGTAGCTGTCTGAGTGTCAAGAAGTGTCTGCCCATCTTTGTAGGCTATAACTTCATTTTGCATATTTTTCCTTTTTAACTGATCTTATGCACTATAAGCATACCTAGGTGATAAAAGTTGCATTTTAGTACAAGGAAGTATAGCAAAATCGTAGTTATTCTACGATGAAGTTATACTGACGCAGTAATAAAGTGCAAATTTTATCATCCGTAGGACAGAATGATAAAGCACCATCTGCTTCGTTAGTTCACTTCTACCGTAGCTTTGGCTACGCTAAAAGCAAACTGCCTCACATATGATGCTTTCTCATTCTGCCTAGGTGTGCTTATAGTGCATAAGGTCAGTTATGAACTCTCAAACTCCGAGAGAACTATAAATTTATGGTGGCCACGATTGGACTCGAACCAACGACCACTACCATGTCAAGGTAGTGCTCTACCAACTGAGCTACGCGACCACGAAATAAATGATTGATATGTTACTTAAAAATGACATAAAATATGCTTAACCCTTTAGTTTTTCATACATTGTTTGCATATTTTTAACCTCAACTCCTACTATTTTTGCCTCTTTTACTATATATCCGCAGAGTGATTCTAGCTCGGTTTTACTGTTTTGTTCAAAATCTAACTGCATCGATGTTTTGGATTCATACGGTATATTTCTTATCTGTTTTATAGTTTTTTCTATCTCACTTTCGCCGATATTGACTCCTTGTGCATTTGCCACTGCACATATCTCTTTTAAAACCTCTTTTAAAGTTGCAAATTTATGCTCCAAAACAAATCCCATAGGCTCTTTATAGTATGAAGTTAGAGTTGCAAAAGAGGAGATAAGCAAGTATTTGACCCAGCAATCATACTCTATATTTTGGCTTAATTTTGTTTTTAAACCACTCTCGTTCAATACATCTGCCAATCTTTGCAATTTCGGCTGAAATCTGTTTTTATAATCTCCAAATATCAGATAAAATGTCTTTGCTTTTTTATGGATGAAGCCAGCCTCTTCTATGTTGGATAGGATATATACGCATCCATCTAAAACTACACCTTTTGAGAGATAACTACTTAGCTCAACCTTATGGTTTACGCCATTTGATAGTGGAATTATAAGTGTATTTTCATCTACATGTAGAGCTAGATTTTTCGCTATATCTTCGAAGTTATAAGTTTTTGTAGCTATGAAAATGATATCAAAAATCTCATCACTATCGTCATTTTCAGTATCAATTAATATTTTCGGATTAACAATAAATTCATCTCCACAATCTATCACTTTTAAATAGTTGTTTTTTATGAAGTTATAACTCTCTCCTCTGGCAAATAGTGTTACTTCGGCTAGACCTTTTTGGATCAATTTTGCACCGATATATCCACCAACGCCTCCAACTCCAATAATCCCAATTTTAAGCATTAGCTTTTCTCCTGTAACTCATATAAAGAATCCATATAATAGCAAAGTCAATCATCACATCTGCAAAGTTGAAGACAGCAAAGTTGAACCATTTGTGCCAAAAGATATAATCAACCACTCCACCGTGTATAAATCTATCGTGTAGATTTCCGATTCCTGCACCATATAATATGCCCAAAGGAAGTGAATATTTCACAAAAATCTGCTTTTCATATAGCAGATAGAGTGTTATCAAAGCAAAAATGAAAACTTGGATATACTTTAAATTCTCTTGCAAAAAAGCGAGCATAGAGAAAGCTACGCCTTTATTGAAAACCAAAATCAATGAGATATACTCTCCATCATATCTATATCCACTTAAAAATAGCGACTTTAGACCTTGGTCTATTAAAAAAATTCCAACCGCCATAAGTAAAAAAATGGAAAAGTTTTTAGTCATTTAACGCTTTCTTCAAAAAATTATAAACTTCGTGCATATACCCATCTAAAACCTTCTCGTCTTTTCCTTCGAGCAAGATTCTGAGAAGATTTTCTGTACCCGAATAGCGAATCAAAACTCTGATGCCATCATTTTGAATTTTTTCAATCAAAGAGCTATATCCATCTATCTTTTCTAGTGGAATCTTATTTACCACTGCTAGATTTTTTTGAAGTTGCGGATAGAGCTCAAATGGATTGAAAAGCTTGCTTATAGGCTCTTTGCTTCTTAAAAAGCAAGCCATAACAGCTAGCGAAGAGATGAGTGCATCTCCGGTTTTGACATAGTCTGATAGGATTATATGACCACTCTGTTCTCCTCCAAAATTTAACCCTTGTTGGCTTAAAACTTCAAGTACAAATTTATCTCCAACATTTGAACGAACCAAAGAGAGTTCATTGTCACTCAAATAGTCCTCTAGTGCCTTATTGCTCATAACTGTGGCACAGACTGCACACCCTTTGAGGCGGTTTTGAGTGTGTAGATAGGTCGCTAACTTTCCTAAAAGCTTATCTCCATCTATAACATCTCCATTTTCATCAACAACCACAAGCCTATCCGCATCTCCATCAAAAGCAAACCCTATATCTGCTCTTAGCTTGCGAACCTCTTCCCCGAGTATCTCGGGGTGCATTGCTCCACAATTTAGATTTATGTTGCTTCCGTTTGGAGAGTCATTTATCACAACCACATCCGCTCCAAGCTCTGTAAATATAGTAGGAGCAACCTTATAGGCAGCACCATTTGCAGTATCTAGCACAACTCTTATGCCTTTAAGAGTCAAGCCTTTTGGAAATGAATTTTTGATATGAACTATGTATCTGCCGATGACATCATCAACTCTTTTGGAGCGACCTATGTCAAACTCTGTTTTTTGGTTCTCTTCTATCAACTCATCATCGTAATAAATCTTCTCTATGTCTGATTCTGCTTTTTCATCTAGTTTATTGCCAAATGAATCAAAAAACTTGATCCCATTATCAAAGTATGGATTGTGCGACGCGCTTATCATGATGCCCCCATCACATCTCATATCTTCAGTCAAAAAAGAGATAGCAGGAGTAGGCATGGGACCTATTTGCCTAACATCATAACCGACTGCCGTAAGCCCTGAAACTATGGCATTTTCTATCATATATCCACTTCTTCTCGTATCTTTACCTATTAAAAATTTGTTTGTTATGGAATTCTTTCTAAAGTATATCCCTGCAGCCATAGCTAAACGCATAGCAGTTACTGCGTTGAGCTTCTTCCCTGCTCTTCCTCTGACTCCATCTGTTCCAAATAGTTGTTGTTTCATTTAATGTCTCCTCTGCCCATAAATGGCAATTTAAAATTTCACCCAAAAAAAGAAAAAATTTATGGGCAGATTCCTCTCACTAAAGTTTTCGCTTTGCGAAGAGTATTTTTATTTTTATTTCAAAAATAGGATTATATCTTATTTTATGTTATGATTCACTTTACCAGTTGATTTTTCCTTAAAACAAGCTTATTTTAAGATTTCTTTGTGTATAATCCGTTCCTAAAAATTTATAATTAAACAAAAAGGTTATCAAATGGCAGATCATAAATCAGCAGAAAAAAGAATCAGACAAACTAAAAAGAGAACTGAGAGAAACAGATTTTACAAAACAAGAATCAAAAACCTCACAAGAGCTCTTAGGGAGTCCGTAGATGCAGGCGATAAAGAAGCAGCTGCAAAAGCTTTAAAAGATGTAAATAAAAACTTTCACGCTTATGTTAACAAAGGTATCTTAAAATCAAACACTGCAGCTAGACGAGTAAGCAGACTTGCTAAACTTGTAAACAGACTAAACGGCGACGCATAAGCGTCTCCCACCTAAAAGGTATTTAATTGCTCAAAAATAAACTCCAACCATTTTTAGACAGATATGATGAAATAACTAGGCTGTTAAGCGAACCCGATGTGGCAAGCGACATCACAAAAATGACAAATTTATCAAAAGAGCAATCAAAATTAGAAGCTATAAAAGATAAAGCTAACGAATATATCCAAACTATAGAGTCGATAGAAGAGAATAGAACCCTGCTTGAAGACAGTGAACTAGGGGAACTTGCAAAAGAGGAGCTAAAAGAGTTAGAGCCACTTAGAGAGTCGCTAGAAGAGGAGATCAGAGTAATTCTCCTTCCAACTGATCCAAATGACGATAAAAACATCTTTCTTGAAATCCGAGCTGGAACCGGTGGTGATGAAGCTGCGCTTTTTGTTTCAGACCTTTTCAAATCGTACCTTAGATATGCAGAGACAAAGGGCTGGAAAGTTGAAATTGTAAACTCAAGCGAGGGCGTACTTGACGGATACAAAGAGGTTGTAGCCCTAATCAAAGGCGAAAGCGTTTACTCAAGGCTCAAGTTTGAAGGTGGAGTCCATAGAGTCCAAAGAGTACCAAAAACAGAGTCTCAAGGAAGAGTTCACACTTCGGCGGTAACTGTTGCAGTTATGCCTGAAGTTGATGATGTGGAGATAGAGATAAATCCAAATGACCTGAAAATCGATGTAATGCGCTCGAGTGGAAATGGTGGTCAATCAGTAAACACAACCGATAGTGCAGTGAGAATCACTCACTTGCCAAGTGGATTGGTAGTAACAAACCAAGATGGAAAGTCTCAGCATAAAAACAAAGCATCGGCTATGAAAATCTTAAAAGCAAGACTATATGACTTACAAATGCAAGAGCAAAACAGTGCCGAAAGTGAAAAAAGAAAACTACAAGTAGGTTCAGGCGACAGAAGCGCTAGAATACGAACCTACAACTACCCACAAAACCGTATAACCGATCACCGAATCGGACTCACACTCTATAGACTAGACGCGATAATGGAGGGTGGATTATATGATGAAATCATAGACCCCCTAATCACACACTATCAAGCCGAAGCGATAAAAGAAGCTGGGTTATAAAGAGTTGCGCAGACTAGATTCATAATCATAATACAAAAGATTATTGCTTGTGATTATAGAATCTAACAATTTAACATACTCTCCCCCTCTTTGAGAGTATTTAATCATCGCTTTGGACGCCATAAGACCATTAAAAATCGTACCATTTTTATGTGCATTTTCTCTCAAATCTCTCAGAGCCTTATAGGCATTGTTTCTATTTAGATTTAACACATACGAATCAACTGAGCCTTGAAGAGTTTTATAAATTCTGAGGGTATGGGTTTTTCCTTCTGCTCTGTCAGTAGGAACAAGCCCCTTGCCTGTATATGTCCATTGTCCAAAGATGTTGTTTGCTTCCAATATAAATCTACTCTTCGCCCAACCACTCTCTATGGCTCCTTGTGCTATCGCCAATGAAACTGGCACAATGTCAATTTTTTTGAGATATTCCTCTGCATTAAATAGATTGTGAATTTTATATTTTCTGTAGAGATGTATCAACCTCCTCAAAGATTTTTCATCCAATCCTCTGAAGCTGTTTTTTTGCGCTTTTAAGAAAAAATCTTGTACAAATCTTCTCTCTAATAGAACTTTGCCATTACTTTTTTCAACCAATGGCAAGAGTATTTTTATAAACTCTTGTTTCTGCTTTTTAGAACTTTTTATATTGTAGTAGTACATCGGAAAACCAGTAGCAAACAACTCTAGCGACAGTGCAACAATAAGCAGTATTTTAAACAACATCAACAATTGTGTCAAATACTTTCGACACTTTTCCCTTAAAATATAGTCTGCCATGCTCTAGCCTAAGCTCCAGCCTCTCTTGGCTAGCTGGGTAAACCTCAACAAAATCTCCCAATTTTCCACTTTGATTTGCACTGTAAAAACTAGCCGCCATTCCTGTGCCACACGCCAGAGTTTCGCCCTCGACTCCTCTCTCATAAGTCCTTACATGTAGAGTATTTTTTTTGATAGATGCAAAATTCACATTTGCGTTGCGAGCATATCTCATTTTTGATGCCAATTTCAGATCAAACCTATCTAAATCATCAATAAAAGTAACCAAATGCGGAACTCCTGTGTCGTAAAAATACCAAAGATGCCCCTCTTCTTCAAATGGTTCACTCATTTTTTTAGGGTCACTCAAAACAGTCTCGACGATATTCCCATCAACAGATGATGTAATGACACCTGAAAGCGTGAGAAAATCCATCTTCTCATCAGCCAATCCATTTGTATAGGCATAGTGAGCGCAAGCTCTTGTGCCATTGCCACACATCTCGGCAACACTTCCATCACTATTATAAAATTGCCATTTAAAATCATACTCATCATGAGGCAAAAGGACTATCAAGCCATCTGCTCCGATCCCCTTCTGTCGGTCACATAACCTTACTGCCAATTCACTTCTATCTATCTCTTTGAATGCATGAAAAATTACAAAGTCATTTCCGCTGGCATTATATTTTGAAATTTGCACCTATTTTTCCTATAAATTTTTTTACCTCATTTTCGAGATATTTTTTATCTTTTTGATTATCTATGATAAAATCGGCTTTTTTTCGTTTCTCTTCTATATCTATTTGCGCATTGATTCGCCCTAAAGCTTCATCCCTACTCAAATCGTCTCTATGCATCAACCGTTTTATCTGTTCATCTTTAGAGCAGTAAACCAGAGCGACAATTTCCGCCTCATATCGTTTGCTCTCAAAAAAAAGAGGTATATCTACTATGTATTTTATCTTTTTTTTCTCAAATTCAGAAACTTTTTTATATATTTCATTTTTGATTAGCGGATGGATATAGTTATTTAGCATCTCCCTCTTAAGAGGATCGCTAAAAACCAAACGACCCAATGCCTTTCTATCTACCTCGCCATTTTGTATATAAACTGAGCCAAAAAGCTCCTCTATCTTCTTCGAGCTTATCACCGCTTTTGCGATTTTATCGGCATCAATAATCTCATAGCCAAACTTACGCAATACCCCACATGCGGAGCTTTTTCCAGTAGCAATAGAACCTGTCAATACAACCATATTTTACACCCTTATAGTGATTTTAACATATATTTTGCTAAAATCATATAAAAACAGATGAAAAGGGATGAAATGAGTGGCGTAAGTTATAAAGATGCGGGAGTCGATATAGATGCAGGAGCACAGTTCGTTGAAAATATAAAACCTCTAGTAAAATCAACTTTTGATTCAAGCGTAATAGGCGGAATAGGCTCATTTGCAGGAGCATATGAATTGCCAACAGGATACAAAAAACCTGTCATTTTGGGGGCAACTGATGGCGTCGGCACAAAACTCAAACTTGCTATAGATTCCGGTAGATTTGATAGTGTTGGTATCGATTTGGTTGCTATGTGTGTAAATGACCTCATTTGCAACTTTGGTACACCGATGTTTTTCTTGGATTATTATGCAACAAGTAAGTTAAATATAGAAGAATCTACTGCTGTTGTAAGCGGTATAGCAGAGGGTTGTCGTCAATCCGAATGCTCTTTGATAGGTGGAGAGACTGCCGAGATGCCAGGAATGTATGCGCCAAAAGATTTTGATTTAGCAGGTTTTGCTGTTGGAATCGCAGAAAAAGATGAGATGAATAGACTCGTACATGTAAAGGCCGGTGACACCCTGATAGCACTTCCTAGCTCTGGTATCCACTCTAACGGTTACTCACTTGTTAGAAAACTGTTTTTTGAAAAGTTAGGATATAAATTTGATGCCAAGATAGGCGAGAAAACCCTCATAGATACACTACTTGAACCAACTCGCATATATGTAAAAACTTTTAAAAAGTTGAAAACAAAAATCAACGCATTAGCTCACATAACAGGTGGCGGCATCGTAGAAAATCTACCAAGAGTTTTGCCCGAAAACCTACAAGCCATCATATATAAAGATAAAATCAAAACTCTAGATATATTTGAACTTATGTCAAAACATATAGAAGAGAGTGAGATGTATAGAACTTTTAACATGGGTATAGGAATGGTTTTGGTTGTAAGCGATGAAAATGTAGATTTTGTTTTGCAAAACAGTGATGGATATGTGATAGGTGAACTAAAAGAGGGAGAGAAGAGGGCACTTATCATATAATGATTTATATATTTTCTAAACTTTTCACATATCTGTTTTTGCCTCCGGGCATTTTTATAATTCTTCTTTTTTTAGCATTTTTTTATGCAAAAAAGTTTAAAATTCTGTTTTTAATTTCAGCTCTATCTTTTTATCTTTTGAGCAATTCATATGTAGCAGATTCTCTAATGTCGCCATTGGAGACTCCCTACAATCATCCGTTTAAAAGTGTAAAACGGGTAGATGCTGTGGTGGCTTTGGGTGGTGGCAGTATGGCAGGAAGTGCGAATTTGCCACTTGCTAGCGATGCATTTAAAAGGGCTGTATATGCTCTTATGATTGCAAAATCACAAAATCTGCCCTTGCTCTTTAGTGGTGGCAGTTTAGATAAAAATTTCACAGAGTCTAAAGCCTTTTTAAACTCCATGAAAGAGTTGACTAAAGATTTGGGCGTAACTCTTGATATGGGTGCTCACTTGGTCAGTGAAAGATTTTCTCTACATGTAGAGGATAAAAGTTTGGATACATTTCAAAATGCAAAATTTTCAAAGAAGCTACTTGAGCGATCTAAAATCAACCATCCGACCATATATCTAGTTACCTCAGCGTACCATATGGAAAGAGCAAAAAGAGTATTTGAGTATTTTGGATTTAAAGTTTACCCTAGGGCGACAGATTTCAAGATTGACCATAGAGCAAAAACTCTCTGGGATTATTTACCAAATATGATGTCATTTCAGGAGAGCTATCTTGCTATCCATGAATATGCGGGACTTTTAAGTCTTAAACTAAGGGGAATATAAAAATGATAATAAAAGAGTTTGGAGAGTTTGAAGAGGCAAGAACGAGGGCTAGGGCATATTTTTGCTATCTATTTAGCAGAAATATTCCTGAAAAATTACCAAATCCAGATCTAAATCAGATAAGAACTTCATTAAATAAAATCATGAGTGAAATAGATGATTTTGAAGCACTATATATCTTGGATTCAAATGGAAATCAAGTCGGAAACAATATCACACAAAAAGATGAGTTTAAAGGTGGAAGGGGTTACAATAGAAGCAATAGAGCATACTTCTACAGAGCAGTTCAAGAGAAAAGGTGTGTTCTCACAGACCCATATCCATCATCACTAACCAACAAGCTAACAGTTACTGCGGCATATCCAATCTATAATGAAAATGATGAACTTAAATTTGTAGCTTGTCTCGACATCGCATTAGATGATCTTTTGAAAATCGCACAGCCAACAAGTATCCAATCTCTATTTGGTAAATTTACAAAATTTACCTACAGTATGTTTTCGTTTGCACTTTTATCTATCGCATTTTTACTATTTTATAAAAGCTTAGCAAACCTATTAGAGCATGGAATTTCACAAGCTTTAACAAATATAGACATGATGTTCAAATCAACCATACTCTTAACCCTCTCTTTGGCTATTTTTGACTTAGTTAAAACCATATACGAAGAGGAGGTTCTAGGTAGGCATGAGTCCAATGAAGCTCACGATATACACAAAACGATGGTAAGATTTCTTGGCTCCATCGTCATAGCGCTTGCGATTGAAGCCCTTATGCTAGTGTTTAAGTTTGCGATTACGGATCCAAAAAATATGATAACTGCCATCTATCTCATTGTTGGCGTATCCGTGTTATTGGTTTCGTTAGCTATATATGTGAAGATGGTCTCCCTCAGAGGGACATCAGGCAAATAAACTTTGGAGGATTAAATATGTCAGAAACAAAAAGACAAAAAAGAGTAGTTTTGTTTACTTCACCAGGTTGTCATTGGTGTGTCAGCGCAAAAACATATCTAAAAAGCCACGGTATAAAATTTAAAACTATA
>Ga0256840_1001135_pt1 | contig 25538 bp, 30 predicted proteins | sample 355202metaG_FD_185969 | JGI IMG/M metagenome (GOLD analysis project Ga0256840, IMG submission 185969) | Hydrothermal vent microbial communities from Mid Atlantic Ridge, Atlantic Ocean - 355-202 | ecosystem: Environmental > Aquatic > Marine > Hydrothermal vents | place: Atlantic Ocean: Mid...
AGTTGATGAATTAGGTAACCTTGATGATGCCGTAAAATACGCTGCAAGTTTAGCAAATATCGATGCTTATAAAACCGTAAGTTATCCTAATTATATAATTGATATTAGTAAAATGTTTAATAAATCACCTTTTCTAAAAATGGATGCTGCAACACTTATTAAAAAAGAAGTTGGAGCTGATAATTATATTGTTTACAAACAATTAAAGGAATTCTCGCAACTTAAAGGCATACAAGCTAGATTGCCTTATATAATGGTGATTAAGTGATGCTAAATGGAATGTAATACAAACACAATATAATCAAAACGGAAACCTCTGAATTAACATAGGCAGAATTCTTAAAATCACTAAAAAAGAGATACTAATTATCCATGTTTTTCTTTTAATATGAAGATAATATTGTGCAATATATCCTAAACTTAAAACTAAAAGAACAATAACAATTTGAGCCAATTCAATTCCTAATGCAAATTTTAGAAGCGGAATTAATTTATCATCGCTATCATCTAATAGCATTTTGAAATAATTAGAAAAACCTAAACCATGAACTAATCCAAAGAAAAAAGCAAAGTAAATATTGGTGTTTTTAATAGTAAAATCTTCCTTAATCATTTTATAAATATTAATAATTAATGGAATTAATATAGTTATTGGAATTAAAAATTCTACAATATCTACATTTGCATTAATTACATCATAAGCAGATAATCCAAAGGATAAACTATGCCCTAAGGTAAAAAAAGTAATTAGCCATAAGGCTTTATTCCAATTTTTAAAGGTATATACAACGGTTAGTGCAATAAAAAAAAGCACATGATCTAAGGCGTTCCAATCCAATACATGAAACAAACCTTGATGAATAAAAAATAAAAAATCTTCCACACTTCAAAAATATTAAAATTGTTGAGTTTAAAGCTGTTTTAATAATTTTAAAAACTTAAAAAATTCTTAAAATTCCCTTTTTAAAAACTGCATTTAAAATTAAATCTTATTTTTGGAACAGTATTTGAAATATGCTAACCAACAAATACCAAAACCAATGAAAAAATTAATTTACATACTCAGTATATTTATCACAACTTCAAGCTTTGCACAAACAAGTGCATTTAAAAAAGGAGAACATTTAAAATACAAGCTTAGTTATAGTAATTTTTTTACTGCTGGTTATGCTACTATGGATGTTAAAAAAGCCAGAAAAAACGGAGAACATAAAGTCCATATTGTTGGTAAAGGCAAAACTACAGGAATGATTAATTGGTTTTTTAAAGTACGTGATATCTATGAAACTTACATTGATACCTCTACCATGTTGCCTTATAAATTCAAACGTAAAATTGATGAAGGAGGATATACCAAAAATAAAGAAATCACCTTTAATCACGCACAAGGGAAAGCAACGGTTACCGATAAAGAAAAGAATAAAACAAGTACACATCACATAGAAAATAATGTACAGGATTTATTATCGTCTTTGTATTATATGAGAAATCAAGATATTTCTGATTTTAAAAAAGGCGATGAAATTACGTTACCTATATTTATTGATGAAGAAATTATGAATATGAAATTACGTTTCTTAGGAAGAGAAATCATAAAAACTAAATTCGGAAAAATAAAAGCTGCCAAATTTATGCCTTTGGTAGAATCTGATAGAGTATTTAAAGATAAAGAAAGTGTTACCGTTTGGGTTAGTGATGATGAAAATAAAATTCCGCTAAGCATTAAAGCATCATTATCTGTTGGTTCATTAAGAGCAGATTTGTATAAATACAATGGTTTAGCTCATAAAATTGAGTTTGTGGAGTAAGAACGTTTTTGTTAATATTTTACTAAACCACTTCAACATATAATTACTATTTATTTTCAAATACGTATTTTTGCTGTTCTAAAGTAAAACTACACACAAAAGTGAATAAATACCTTATATTAATCATCCTTTTAAGCGGAATTTCATCTTGTAAAAAACAAGTTAAAGTAATTCCTAAACCCATTATCATTGAAAAACCAGAACCTATTAAGGAGTTTGGATACGATATTAGCACATACCAAGTCATTCACGATACCGTAAAGAAAAATGAAACCTTTGGATTTCTATTAGACAAAAACCATGTTGAAAATCCCTTAATCAATAAAATTGTTACAAAAACAAAAGCCACTTTTGATATTGCTCGTCAGTTGCGAGTAGGAAAACCTTATACTATTTTAGCAAAAAAAGACAGTACCCAAAAAGCACAAATATTTATTTATCAACCTAATAAAGTAGAATATGTAGTCTTTGATTTTAAAGATTCAATCAGTTCGTATATTGGTAGAAAACCTGTAAAAACAGTTATTAAAACAGCTGCTGGAGAAATTACCTCTTCCTTATCTAATGCTATTGAAGAGCAAGGAATAAATTACAACCTTACGTATGCCTTATCAGATATTTATGCTTGGACAATCGATTTTTATCACTTACAAAAAGGAGATAAATTTAAAGTTATTTACGAAGAACGATACATAGACGACACACTTTCTGTTGGAATAGGTAAAATAAAAGCATCGTATTTTGAACATGCTAAAAAACCTTTTTACGGTTTTAGATATGTAGTAGATTCTACCAAAAACATCCCAGAATATTTTGATGACGAATCCAATAATTTAAGACGTACTTTTTTAAGAGCTCCGTTAAAATTTAGTAGCCGAGTTTCTTCGAGATATAATCTAAGAAGGCGTATTAAACATTACAATTACAGAATAAAAGCACATAGAGGAACCGATTTTCCTTCACCAATAGGAACACCTATAATTGCTACTGCAAACGGAACGGTAATTAAATCTGAATACAGAGGAGGCAACGGTAATTATGTTAAAATTAAACATAACGGAACATACTCCACACAATACCTACACATGAAAAAACGCAAAGTAAAAGTAGGCGATTTTGTAAAACAAGGTGATGTAATTGGTTGGATTGGTATGACTGGTAGTACTGGAGGACCACACGTGTGTTATCGCTTTTGGAAGAACGGAAAACAAGTAGATCCTTTCAAACAAAAATTACCTGCAGCTGAACCCATGAAAGATAGTATAAAACCTTTATTTTTTGATTTTATTGCTCCGTTAAAAGAACAATTAGATTCCATAGCATATCCAATAAAAGAAATTCCTTTAGAAACAGAGATAAAATTAGACACATTAAAATCACAATTAAAAGCATAAAATATGGCTTTAAAAAACACCAATCCAACAAAAACTAAATCTTGGCAATTATTAAAAACTCATTTTAATGAAATGCAAGATTTTAAACTCAAAAAAGCCTTTCAAGAGAAGAACAGAAAAGAGCAATTTAGTTTTAAACTAAACGATTTTAATATCGATTTTTCCAAAAACTTAATCACACAAAAAACTATTGATTTATTGGTTAATTTAGCTAATGAAACGGACTTAAATAACGCCATTAACAAACAATTTTCAGGAGAAAAAATCAATGAAACCGAAAAAAGAGCCGTTTTGCACACCGCTTTACGTGATTTTTCTAAAACACCTATTTATGTTGATAATAAAGATATAAAACCAGAAATAAAAGCCACTTTAGAAAAAATAAAACAATTTAGCACTTCGGTTATTTCAGGTGAACTTAAAGGGTATTCAGGCAAAGCGTTTACAGATATTGTAAATATTGGTATTGGTGGTTCCGACTTAGGACCAAAAATGGTGGTTGAATCGTTAAAATTTTATAAAAACCATTTAAATACTCATTTTGTATCGAATATAGATGGTGATCATATACAAGAAATCACCAAAACATTAAATCCTGAAACCACGTTGTTTGTTATTGTTTCAAAAACATTTACCACTCAAGAAACTATTACAAATGCTACAACCATTCAACAATGGTTTTTAGAAAAAGCAACCAAAGAAGATATAAAACATAATTTTGTAGCCGTTTCTACCAACCTTAAAAAAGTAAAAGAATTTGGAATTGATTCCAACAACATTTTTACTATGTGGAATTGGGTTGGAGGACGTTTTTCACTATGGAGTGCCGTAGGATTAAGCATAGCACTTAGTGTTGGTTATCAAAATTTTGAAAAATTACTACAAGGAGCAAATAAAATGGATGTGCATTTTAAAAACACTTCTTTTAATAAAAACATTCCTGTTTTAGCAGCTTTGGTGAGTATTTGGTATAATAATTTTTACCAAACGCAATCAGAAGCCGTTTTACCATACAGCCAATATTTAGAAAGTTTACCTTCTTTTTTACAGCAATTATCTATGGAAAGTAACGGAAAAAGTGTGGATAGAAACGGTAAAAAAGCAACCTATCAAACAGGAAATATTATTTGGGGAAATGTAGGTACAAATATGCAACACGCTTTTATGCAGTTAATTCATCAAGGTACAAAATTAATTCCAATTGATTTTATAGGCTTTCATAATTCCCTTTACGGAAACAAAGACCATCATAAAAAATTAATGGCAAACTTTTATGCACAATCCGATGCTTTAGCCTTTGGAAAAACAAAAGAAGACGTACATTTAGATTTAAAAACCAAAGGACAAACAGATTTAATAGCACAATTACTTCCTTTTAAAGTGTTTGAAGGCAATAAACCCTCAACAAGTATGCTATTTAGCCAACTAAATCCCGAAAATTTAGGAATGCTTATCGCTTTTTATGAGCAAAAAACCTTTGTTCAAGGAATACTATGGAATATTTACAGTTTTGACCAATTTGGTGTAGAATTAGGTAAAGAATTAGCAAATAAGTTATTAACAAAATAAAGATGGTTATTAAGGCTTATCATTACCATTGGTTCTAAGTACATACTATTACTGTCATCAGTCTTTATTTGACTATTTTTCATTATAATAAAATGTTAAAAAATTAACATTAAGGTAACCTTATATTTGTAATCCTGTCGTATTTTTGCACAAGAATTAATTTAAACTAATCTAATTTTAATTAAAAGATGAAAAAAATTTCAAATTTATGGTTCGTAGTACTACTTTTGTTTACTACAACAATTTTTGCACAAGTATCAGGTACGGTTTCCGATGAAATGGGTCCATTATCTGACGTAAACGTTAAAGTAAAAGGTACAACTAAAGGTGCTACAACAGACTTTGACGGTAAATTTAACATAGCAAATGCTAAAGCAGGTGTTTTAGAATTTTCTTATGTAGGTTATGCAACTAAAGAAGTTGCGTTTAAAGCTGGTGACAAATTAAATGTTACTATGCAAGGTAGTGGTGAAGCTTTGAGCGAGATTGTATTAACTGCAACATCATTTGCAATTGATAGAAAAACACCAGTTGCAGTATCAACTATTAAAGGACTTATTATTGAAGAAAAATTAGGAACACAAGAATTTCCTGAAATTTTAAAATCAACTCCTGGTGTTTATGCTACAAAACAAGGTGGTGGTTATGGAGATGGTAGAATTAACTTAAGAGGGTTTGGTTCTCAAAATATTGGAGTGCTTATTAATGGTGTGCCTGTAAACGATATGGAAAACGGAGCTGTTTACTGGTCAAACTGGGCAGGTCTTGGTGATGTAACTAGTGCTATGCAAGTACAACGTGGTTTAGGAGCTTCAAAAGTATCTGTACCTTCAGTTGGTGGAACAATTAATATTATTACTAAATCTACTGATGTAACTAAAGGTGGGAATGTAAAAATGGGAATTGCAAATGATGGATATTTAAAATACGGTATGACTTTATCAACTGGACTATTAGATAACGGTTTTGCTGTAACTGTTTCTGCTGCTAAAATTTCTGGTGATGGTTATGTAGATGGAACAAAATTTGACGGTTTTAACTACTTTGTAAACTTAGCAAAACAATTAAATGAAAAACACAAATTATCATTTACTGCTTTTGGAGCAAAACAAGAACACGGTCAGCGTTATAACAGAAGAACAATAGCTCAATATAGAGCTACAGAATCTGGACCAAAAAGATTTAATCCAGATTGGGGTTATAGAAATGGTAAAATTGAAAACTCATCTTTTAACTTTTATCATAAACCACAAATGTCTTTAAACCATGACTGGACAATTTCAGACAATACATTTTTAACAACAGCACTTTATGCTTCTTTTGGTAATGGAGGAGGAAGAAGAACACAAGGTTCTAAGTTTGCTGATGATACTTATAGAATAGGTGGTATTGACCAACCAATTGACTATGATAGAATTGTTCAAGAAAATATTGCAAATGGAGCTGCTGGTTCTACAGATATATTTGCATCTTCAAGAAATTCTCATAAATGGTACGGAATTTTATCTACTTTAAAAACTAAATTAAATGATAAATTAGATATTTCTGGTGGTTTAGATTCAAGATACTACGTAGGTTCTCACTGGTACGAAGTGGCTGATTTATTAGGAGGTCAATATTATTTAAACACACATTCAAGTGATAATACTTTTAATCAACCTTTAAAAGTTGGAGATCGTTTTAATAAAGATTATGACGGTAAAGTAGTTAAAATTGGTGGTTTTGCTCAAGCAGAATATGCTCCAAAAGATAATTTAGCAACTTTTATTTCTGCGTCAGTTACAAGCACTACATATAGTAAAGAAGATTATATGAAATATGCGGCTAATGACCCAAAAAGAATTTCTGAAAAAGCGAACTTTTTAGGATACAGTATTAAAGGTGGTGCTAACTATAATTTAAATGAAACTAGTAATGTATTTGCTAATATTGGTTATTTCTCTAAAGCTCCATTTTTAAGTGGAAATGTATTTTTAAGTAAAAGTAGTACGGATGTAAACAAAGATGCTTTAAATGAAAAAGTATTTAGTGCTGAGGTTGGTTATGGTTATAGAAGCCCTAAATTTTCTGGAAACATTAATGTATATAGAACTTCATGGATTGATAAATCTTTAACTGGTAGTGATCCAGATCCAATTAATGTAGGACAAAGAATTTACTATAACATTGCAGGTTTAAACGCATTGCATCAAGGTGTTGAATTAGATTTTCGTTATAAATTTACTGACAACTTAAAAGTAAACGGTATGGTTTCTTTAGGTGATTGGAAATGGACTAATGATGCCTCTGGAGATGTTTCAGACGAAACAGGAGCCATCATCAATACAGTAAATGTATATGCAAAAGATTTAAAAGTATCAGATGCAGCACAAACTACTTTCAGTTTAGGTTTAGATTATAAACTTATGGAAAAAAGCTCTTTTTATATTGATTATAATTATGCTGATGATATGTATGCTTCTTATAGTATTACTGGAAGTACAAATTTAACAAATAGAGAAAATTCATGGAAAGCTCCAGCTTATGGTTTATTTGACGCTGGTGTTAAATATGGATTTAATGTTGGTAGTTTAGATGCAACCGTTAATGGTAGAATAAACAATGTATTTAATACAGAATATATTTCTGATGCTCGTGGAGTACAAGGTGGTGATTATACTACAGCTTCAGTTTATTATGGTGCTGGAAGAACTTTTAGTATAGGATTTAAATTAAAATTTTAAAAATATAAAACATGAAAAAAATAATTTTTTTATTATCGATTTTCACTCTTGTTCTTACAAGTTGTGACCCAATGGCTGATATCAATTCAGAATTAAATGAAGACAATCCTATTGTTGGCGAAACTACATTTACAATGTCTGATGATGATTATGCTGATTTAGAAATGGATTATACTAGTTTTAGTTCAATAGACGATGCAAAAACTGCAATACCTAATTTGTTGAATGATAAATTTCCTGTTTGGGGAAAAGGTTCATTAGCAACAGTAACTTTTAACTTTTATAAACCAAATAATATTAATGACGATTTAGGTGTTTATGAAGTGTCAGATCAAGATTATTCAGATTTAGGTTTTAATTATGGAAACTTTAGTAGTCCAAGTCATATTAATACTTTTTGTGAATGGAAATACCCAGATGCTGTTCGTGGAGATTTTGTAGAATTAACCTATAACTATTATACAGGTCAAACGACTGTTCAAAAAACAAAAAAAATAATTTTGTTAGATTCTTGGATGGAAACTATAGAGTTTTCTGACGATGATTATACTGCAATGGGAAGACTTTACCCTAATTTTAAATATAAAGATGATGCTCAACATAAAATAGGAATTTACTTAAAAACGCTATTACCTTATGCTTTTGAAGGCGATCAAGTAATTACTTTATACAATTGGAGACATAAAGTAGATGGTAGTTATGTAATGGATGTAAATGTTGCTCCTTTTACTTTTGATGGTGCAAATTGGAATTATATTGGTAGTGTGATAGAACAAACAATAAAATTTGGTCATAATGGTACAGTTTGGGAACCAGACAATACTATTGTTTATACTTTAACAAATGCAGATTACGCATTAGTAGGTAATGGACAATATTTTAATTTTGATGTTAGAGCAGGAAAAGATGACGAAACTGAGGAAGCTCGAATTGCTAAAATAAACACTATTTTACTTAATAATTTCCCTGACGCTTTGGAAGGTCAAAAATACTTAGTTAAATATGCTGTTTATACTGGATCAGCTGAAAGCTGGGAAACAAAAGTAATTTTACAAGATGGAGAATATGTTAAATTTGAAGAATAACATACTACATTAGTTTTATTAAAAAGACTGCCTAACGGCAGTCTTTTTTTTATTATAATTTTTGCCTCTCAACAAACTCCTCAAAAGCTTTAGAAAGTTTTTCAAAGCGTTCAATAAGTGCTAAACCATAAGGAGTAAGCAGTGTAGAACCACCGTCTTTACCGCCACGTTTTACAATTACAACAGGCTGTTCTGCAAAAGTATTCAAATGATTAATACTATAATACGCCTTTCTATAAGACATTTTTAAAGCCTCAGACGCTTTTTTAAGAGAACCTAATTCTTTAATTTTTAAAAGCAACGCTATTCTCCCTTTTCCTAAAAAAGCCTCATTATCTTTGGTAATCCAAAAACGGTAATCTATTTGATAATTGTTTTTCATTAATTTTTTAATTGTACTAAATGTGTGTTATACAAAAAAGGGGTTAATTCAATCTAAGAACCAAAAAGCATATAACTTTGTGTCCTTTGTACTTTCACAGTGTCTTTTGTGGTTAAATAAATATAAACCTTATACTATCCCAAAGTTACTATAATTTATTAAGTTTGAAGCCTAATAACACTATATGAATAATCCATTAGATTTTTATAAACAGCAATTGCATTTTTTTGAAGCGGAATTCCTTCAGATAAAGAAAAAACTCACCCTTTCTAGCACACTTAGATTAACCGTATTTTTATTGATTGTTTTTGGTGTATATTTCTTTTTTGGGAATGCAAAAGCAATGAGTTTAGTTGTAATTATTGGAATAATACTTTTCTTGTTTTTAGTGTCAAAGCACACCAATTTACAACTTAAAAAAGATAAAATTCAAGCCTTAATAAATTGTAACCAAGCAGAAATTAAGGTCTTAAATAATGATAAATCGGATTTAGATTTAGGCAATGAATATAAAAATTCATTACATGAATACAGTTATGATATTGATTTGTTTGGTGAAGGCTCCTTTTTTCAATACCTCAACAGAACAACGCTTAAATCTGGTAAAGATAAACTTGCTACTTTACTTACTTCCAATTCATATCATCGTATTAAGGAACAGCAAGAAGCTTTAAAAGAATTAGCCAATAAGCCAAAATGGAGACAAAATTTTTCGGCTACAGCTAGTTTAGTTCATATAGATACTAAAGCATCAAGTATTACGGATTGGTTAAAAAACCATAAAAACAATTTTCCTAAATATTTGGCTTTTTTACCGTTGGTGTTTTTATTGGTTTCTGTGGTTTTATTTGTATTAAAATATGTTGATTACATTAATTTTAAATGGATTATTGCTTGGTTTTTTATAGGTTTAGGCGTAAGCGGACTTTTCTTAAAGCAAGTTACAGCACTTTATCAAAATGCCAATCACGCTAAAGCTACTTTTAAGCAATATCATCAATTATTATTGCAAATTGAAAATGAAAATTTTTCTTCTAATTTATTAAAAGAAAAACAAGATGTAATTCAAACGCAAAGTACCAAAGCATCTGCAATTTTTTTAGAATTTTCTAAACTTTTAGACGCTTTAGATCAACGAAACAATATTCTATTTGGTATATTTGGAAACGCTTTTGCACTTTGGGACATCAAACAAAGCTATAAAATTGAACAATGGATTGCTAAATATCATCATCAAGTGGAACAATGGTTTGAGGTCATTGCCTTTTTTGATGCAGAAAATTCTTTAGCAAATTATGTATTTAATCATCCTAAACATCATTTTCCGATACTCAAAGAAGAAAATTTTATTATTAAAGCAAAAAATTTAGGACATCCTCTACTCTATCAAGAAAAACGAATTGACAACGATTTTACCATTAATAATCACGAGTTTTTTATCATTACAGGAGCAAATATGGCTGGAAAAAGTACCTTTTTACGTACTGTTTCTTTAAGTATTGTTATGGCAAATATGGGTTTACCAGTATGTGCAGAAAAGTTTGAATACAAACCAATTAAACTCATTACAAGTATGCGAACAAGTGATTCGTTAAGTAATGATGAATCATATTTTTTCTCTGAACTAAAACGCTTAAAATTCATAGTAGATAAAGTTGCTTTAAATAAAGAAGAAAATTCAAAAGCCTATTTTATTATTTTAGATGAAATATTAAAAGGCACAAACTCAAAAGACAAAGCTCTTGGATCACGAAAATTTGTAGAAAAATTAGTACAATCAAACGCTACAGGTATTATTGCAACACACGATTTAAGTTTATGCGAAATTTCTAACGAATTAGAACAAGTTAAAAACTATTATTTTGATGCAGCAATTATTGATGATGAACTCCATTTTGATTATCGGTTTAAAAACGGAATTTGCCAAAACATGAATGCTTCTTTTTTACTGAAAAAGATGGAGATTGTATAGAAGCAAGGCAAAGCTATTATTTAGTTAAAACAACTTTAATATTAACATTTAATATTATTACCTAAACATTGTTTAATTTATTTTTTATACTTATTTTTGTAATGGTTAATCGTTAGAAATAGGGTAATTGTAAATACTAAACCTTATATGTACCAATATTAAAATACAAAACATGAGTACAGAAACTTTAAAAATAACATTAGCACAAAAAATATTATCAATTTCAGATTATACACTTTTAAATAAATTAAAGGCATTAATAGAAAAAGAAAATATTGTTGGTTATGATGCCAAAGGAAAACCTATTTACGAGAGTGAATATATTAAAGAAATGAACCAAAGTATAAAAGAAATACAAAACGGAACAGCAATTTTATATTCTACAGATGAGGTGAAAAAAAATATTCTAGATGCAAATAGTTTGGCATAATAAGACAAATAAAGACCTCAACGATAGTATAAACACATTGTAAAATAAAGTCCTCAAAATGCACTTATGGTTTTAAACACGCATTTAGAGTTACCAAATAGTTTAAAAACATTTCCTTATGCTTATCCAGTAGAGCCACACTTTAACAATCCAAATATTAGATATATCACTAAATGGAGTTTTAAAATGGTTTACTTTATTAGTGCTGACACCATAAATATAATGCGTGTTTTTAACACCAATAGGAAACCTAGTAAGATTTTAGAATAAACTAATAATTTGATGCAGCAATTATTGATGACGAACTCCACTTTGATTATCAGTATTAGTACTTTTAAACATCCAGATTTTCACCCAACAAATTGCATCACAACAAACGGATATCTGCAATATTTTAAATTTTTAAACTAAAACCAAGAGCTTTACAACTTTACAACCTTATTATTTTTTAATTGATACGTTTCTTTACTTTCTTTACAAATAGCAAAGCCATTATCATCAAAATTTAAGCGATGTCCAAACTCACTTATCCAACCTATTTGTTTAGACGGATTTCCAACAACAAGTGCATAAGGCAACACTTCTTTGGTAACTACGGCACCAGCGCCAATTAAAGCATATTCACCAATATTATTTCCACAAATAATGGTTGCATTTGCACCAATGCTCGCTCCTTTTTTTACTATGGTTTGTTTGTATTCATCTTTTCTTATGACAGCACTTCTAGGGTTAATTACATTGGTAAAAACCATTGAAGGTCCTAAAAAAACATCATCTTCACAAATTACACCTGTATAGATAGAAACATTGTTCTGTACTTTTACATTTTTCCCTAAAATTACTTGTGGTGAAACTACAACATTTTGTCCTATATTACATTTTTCACCAATAGTACAATTACTCATAATATGACTAAAATGCCAAATTTTTGTCCCTTCTCCAATAGTACAGTTATCATCTATTACTGCGGTTTGATGTGCGAAATAGTTTTTCATAAGTATTAACTATTTTCTTTAATAACTACCTTTAGCCTCTTTCCCTTGAAATATTTTCAAAGCAGATGATGTGCCTATTCTAGAAACTCCCATATTTACCATTTTCACAGCATCTTCATAAGAACGAACTCCTCCAGCTGCTTTGGCTGATAATGGTTTTGAGTTTTCAACAATTAATTCCATTGCTTCAAAAGTAGCTCCAGCAGGTTTGCCATTAGTTGGTTTATAAAAACCAGTAGATGATTTTACAAATACTTTAGCAGCTTTTTCTTTGTCAAAATTAGTTAAAACCACATCTCTTATTAGTTTAGAAATTTCTATGATTTGTTTATCATTTAAGGCAGCAACCTCAATAATCCATTTTACAATTTTGTTGTTGTGTAAACCGAGTTCTGTGCCTTTTAACACTTCATCTTTTACTAATTGAATATCACCATCTTTAAAAGCTTCATAATTGATTACATAATCTAAATCGTCTGCACCATCATCAATAGCTTGTTTTGCTTCAATTAATTTTTTTGATATAGGATGTGTTCCTTCGTGAAAACCAATGACTGTTCCAACAGTAACATTACTGTTTGCTTCTGCTATCATTTTTTTTGCTAAAGCAACAAATTTTGGTCTAATCATTACCAAAACAAAATTATATTTAATGGCTTCATTTATTAAATTAATAACGTTTTGTTTGGTTTCTTCTTCACTTATTCCAGCTTGTGTTGCGGTTTTTAAATAAGTTGAATCTAAGTATTTATTGATTTGCATTTTGTTTGGTTTTATTAGTACAAAGATACTTATTTTCTCTAAACTAAAAACCTCACAGATTTTTAAATCTGTGAGGTTTAAAAGATTTTTTATAAAATTTTTAAAATTCTACTTTTGGTGCTTTTTCACTTCCTGCTTCTGCTTTAAAATAAGCCATTTCGCTCAAGTTAAACCATTTTGCAAAAATAAAGTTTGGAAACTTTTTTAGTAACTTGTTGTATGGTTTTACCGTATCGTTAAAGCGATTACGTTCTACGTTAATACGATTTTCTGTTCCTTCTAACTGACTTTGTAATTCTAAGAAATTCTGATTGGCTTTTAAATCTGGATAACGTTCTACAACTACCATTAATTTACTTAAAGCGCCAGACAAACCAGATTGTGCTTTTTGGAAAGCTGCCATTTTTTCTGGAGTTAAATCTCCTGCATTAATAGTTGTTTTTGTTGCTTCTGCACGTGCTTTTATTACACCTTCAAGAGTTTCTTTTTCGTGTGCTGCATATCCTTTTACAGTAGCAACTAAATTAGGAATTAAATCTGCTCTACGTTGATATGAACTTTCTACTTTTGCCCATTGGCTTGTAGCGTCTTCTTTGTAAGTGATTGCTTTATTGTAAAATCCTGACCCTTTACTATATGCCCAAAAGGCAATAACTGCAATTAAAATTAAAGGTAATAACCATTTTTTCATAATTTTTATTTTTTAGTTTATAATTGATTTTTAAAATTGATGAGCTCTGCTTTAATACTTTCTAAACGAGCAATAATATCGTGATTGTCTTTTATTTGTTCTGGTTTTTCTTTTAATTTTTTCTTAGCTCCTTCTAATGTAAAGCCTTTTTCTTTTACTAAATGGTAAATTAATTGAAAGTTTTTAATATCATTTGGTTTAAACAACCTGTTTCCCTTTTTGTTCTTTTTAGGTTTAATAATATCAAATTCTCCTTCCCAAAACCTAATTAAACTGGTGTTTACACCAAATGCCTTGGCAACTTCGCCAATTCTGTAATATTGTTTGTCTGGTAGATTAACGTGCATTTTTAATTTTTTGTAAAGATAGTGTTTTTTTTAAAAACTCAAAACTAAGTAAAAACAGTATCACCATCTCCAGTTTGAATTTTCATTTTGTCTATTTTTTGATGTTTTTCTGTTAGCGTTTTTGTTGCAATAAATTTTTGTGTAAAATCTTTTTTAAAAAGGAATTTATGTTTGTTTAGTTCTTGATTTATTTTTGTATCATAGACTGTTAAGTAATTAATATTACACTCTTTACTTTGTTTATTTATCCATTGAATTACAGGTTGAATATTTTCAATTGTTCCATAAAAATATGGAATTTTTAAATGTTTATCTCTTATAGAAATATTAATAACAGCAATTATATTATTGTCTTTTTTAAGCACGTAAAAATTATTTTTAAACACTTTTGCATAAGAAGAGAAATAATATTTTTTTGAAAACTGAGCTGTTTGAGTATCCGTTTTTATCCATGGATAATCCAAAATCCAATTATATGTATTCAAATCCCTTTTAAATAATTCTTCTTTTTTATACTGATTTAAAAAACCTTTTATTTCGAGTGAATTCCAATTTTTAATCTTTTCAATGCTGTAATTGGATACATCTATTTTATTTTGAGGTTTTAATAAGAAAAAAATGTTTAGAAAATAATCTAATCCTTTTAGAATAAATTTTGTTTTTTTAAAGAAAAGATGTTTATTTGGCAATAATTCTGCAAGGCAAAACCTACGATAATATCTCTTGCCTTTAAGTGTTTTTATTGTTTTAAACTGATTGGTTTTATCATATACTAATTTAGAAGCTTCGGCATAATTACTGTACATTAATTTATTATTCCATTCTTTTGCTACTTCTTTAAAAAGAAGTGTGGATATTTTTTTTCTACGATGGTTTGGATGTGTCCAACTACCACTCAACCAAGCAAATTTTATCTTATGGTTTTCTTCATAAAAAACATCGGCAAAGACGGTTCTATAACCAACCAATTCGTTTTGTATAAGAGCCAAGAACAATACAACATCTGTTTTGTTTGCATGAGGATTATTTATATAAGATAATGCTCTAGCGTGAGAAATAGGTTTATTCTCAAAGTTTTTATATTCTTTAGAATGAATAAATTCTATAATATTATTTAAAGAAATTTTTTTAATTGTTATCATTATTTTCTATAAATAATATGTTTATTCATCACCTTTTTTATTAAAAAAATAAGGTGTTTTTTAACAAGAAAAAACAAAGGTCTTTTGCCAGATTTTTCCATATCTATACGTTGTAAATTTGAGTGTATTTCGTCTAAATTAAGTGCAGATGTGCCAAAACTTAACGTAATTTTACTTTCTATTCTCTTAAAAAATGCTTTTGAAACACCTGTATCATAAAACGGAAAAGAAAAAACAGCATATTTTTCTTGTAAATTTGTAGTAATCCATTTTACACTTTCTAGAGTTTGTATGAGTTGTTCTTCCAAAGAAATTGTAGTGTAATTAGGATGATTTTTTGAATGTGCTCCAAATGTAAAACCTTGTTGTTGTAATTCTTTTATTTGTTTTAAACTAAGATAAGGTTTTTCCGTGCTTAAAAAAGTTTGGGTGTTGAATGTTGAATTTTTATGTTTTAAAACCTCTTTATAACGATAAAATAGTTCTTTATTATCTACAAAATCAGTATTTAAAAACACGGTTGCAGGAATTTTTTTTTCTGTTAAAATAGGAGCAACTATATGATAAAAATTGGCTAAACCATCATCAAAAGTAAGGTGAAAACTGGGTTTTTCTAGTTTTATTTTTCCTTTATTGTAATGAATCACTTGTTCTAAAGTAATTGGCTGATAATATTTTAATAAAAAATCTAAATCCGTTTTAAATTGCTGAATACTTTTAGGTTTGTATAAACCGTTTACAAAATGAGGTGCATCATCACTCACTAAATGATAAAAAGGCAATATTAATTGCTGTTTTGATATGTTGATGAGCGTTCTTAGCATTGATGACAAATATACGATTTGTTTTCTGCTCCAAAGCTTTTAAAAAATTGTGCAATTCCTGTTATCATTGAACCTTCAAAATCGAATACTACATTAGAATTGGCATGTTCTTGAATTAAATAATTAAATAAAAACGGAATAGCAGCCACTGATTTCCCTTGTGGATTGCTTACGGAGAATTGATGAATTATTCGCTCATCTGAAAACATAAAAAAACCTATGGCAACAAGTTGGTTTTTATTCAAAACACCATAAAATTGTCCTTTTTTTAACTGTATTAACTGAGTAATTAACTCTTGCATTATATTAAATTGACTTTGTTTTATACTGTGTAAACTGTTTTCTTTTTTTAAATTAATAAACTGGTTTACAGTAATCTCATTGGTAATTAGTAAATTATTTTTTAGTGCTTTTTTTAAATTTCGTTTTAAGTTTTTGTGGTAAGCTAATTTAATTTCGGCATAAGCAGTATTCAAATCTAATTCAAAGTTTACTTTTTCAGTTTTTGATTTAATTTTTTGTAAAAAGGAATTGTTAAAATGATTAAATTGATAACTAAAAACACTCATTTTTTGATATTCGGTTAGGAATAAGTTGAATCTTTCTTGAGTTAATTCCGTTAAGGAAAAAATACCTAATTGCTGACAAAAAAAAGGTTGCGCAATCATTTTTTTGAATAATTTTCGCTTTATTCTTGAAAAAGGTAAAGGCATTACTGCACTGTAGTCTTCTAAAACCAAAACTTCCCAGTTTTTTTTAGAAACGATATCTAAATACCATGAATGTGCATAAATTAATGTGTTGTGTGATTTGTGTATGCAAGCATCATATTTTTCAAAATCTATTTGATGGTATTTAAGATGGATTATTTTCAAATTTATTTATTTTTCAATGATTTATCTGATTTTAAAACGATTTCAGAAGGATGATTTTCACTAAACAATCGTCATTCAACATTTAAAATTTAGCATTCAACATTTTTAATCATCCATTTCATGAATAGCTTTAATCATCTTTTCATATAATAATGACCAATTTTTAAAACGGCTAAATTTATCAAATGTTTCATTGTGCATAAGGCTTACAAAAGTTCCGTTTACTTTTTTTACTTCTTTGGCTAATTCTATTATGGTTGCTAAACTTTTTCTGTTTGAAAATTGCAAATAGTCTTTTAAAGTAACATCCATTACAGCAAAAGGAGTGAGTTTAAGAGGTGTTTGAATTTCAAATTCCATATCATAAAAATAAAACGGTGTACAGGTACTTGCTCTAAAACCGTATTGCTGTGCGTAACCCATAGAATAATCTTCAAAAACTTCTAATTCTACCAAATTCTGATAGGTTTCTGGCAAATCTACTCTTAAAAAGTGTTGTCTTGATTTTGTAATTGGAGTATTGATAATTTTCTCTAATCTTTTCTTTTCTTTTTTTAGTTTCGCCTCATTTCGCATGGTAAAATATGATGGATGCAATCCAACAGGAACATAGTCTGCTATTCCTTTAATTAAAGAACTAAAATACGGATTATTTACCGAAATATTTTTATCATACGTAGTATATTCACTTACCAAAAAGAAGAAAATCATATCTAATTGATGTCTTTTTTTCATTTTTAACAACCATTCAAAAGTATCAAACGGATCAGTTTTAAATTTTGCTAAAACTAAAAAACGATACCAAAAATTTTTAAATTTAAAAGAAAATAAGTCTTTTAGAAATCCACCTGAATTACGAATAACACCTTTGTGTTTAAATCTGTAAGCACAATCAACATCAATAGTAGAAATAAATTGAAACTCTTTTGGCTTGATTTCAAAATCAGGAAAACGTTCTTGGAGTAAATGGAGTAATTTATATGCCCAAATATCAATAAGTGGTTTGTCTAAAAATCCGTTGTTATAAGCCAAGCTTTCTTCGGCAGGAAAACGCTCATGTTTATCTTTTACATGAGGTAAATATTCTTCATATCTACTTAATAAATAAAAACTTGCAGCAAAAACATCAAAAGGTATTACTGATTTGTCGCTTACTTTAAAAAAACATTTTACATCTTCCCATTCAAATATTTTTATTTCTACATCGCTTACACCTTGCTGAAATAATAAGTCTTTACTTTGAATAAAAAATTCTGTTCCTAGTGGTTGTTTTGCATAGGTTATTTTTGCTCCGTTATGAGCAACAAACTCGTTTACTTCGGTAGTAAATTGAATATCTATAAGCAGAATTCTCGTAAAGAATTGCTTAAAAACGTAGGTTAAACGAGTGGTTATTTTTGGTGTATAAATAAGTAACATAGAATTACAAATTTAAAAAGAATTATGAGACTTAACGGACTTTATAGTAAAGTTTCCTGTAGATAAAATAGATTTATGGATAACCTTATTAAAAGTTATGTGTTTATTGAAACACGGATGTTACGGATGACACTAGGTTACGCTGATTTTTAGCCACGAATTTTCACAGATTATTACACCGTCATGCTGAATTTATTTCAGCATCTCATCTATGTAACTTTATAAACTTAAATTTTCTATGTGGCTATTGTGGTTAAAATATCCCGCAGATTGCGCAGATTTTCGCAGAACTGTGTGGATACTGTGTGTTTATTGGAATACGAATTTCAGCCACGAATTACACCAATTTACACGAATTAATTACGATTAAATTTTCATGAATTTCTATGTTTTACTATGTGTCTATTGTGGTTTAAAAACTCACAGCTTTGTACTTTCTTAGTGGTCGTTGTGGTTAAAATCTCCCGCAGATTACGCAGATTTTCGCAGAACTGTGTGGATACTGTGTGTTTATTGAAACACGAATTTCAGCCACGAATTACACCAATTTACACGAATTAATTACGATTAAATTTTCATGAATTTCTATGTTTTACTATGTGTCTGTGTTTATTTAAAAAGATTCTGAAACAAGTTCAGAATGACGATTGTGTTCAACTTTATATAGAGTATCAAAAATCCATCAGACAACAAAAGCCATCTGATGAATTAAGGTTTTCTTATTTAAAAAAACTAATTTTTTCCAAACATCATAATTTCATTGGCAACAATTTCTGTTTTATAACGCTTGATTCCATCTTTATCATCATAAGAGTTATATGTTATTTTTCCTCTAAGTGCAATTTCTCTTCCTTTATCTAAAAACATTTCTGCAATTTCGGCAGTTTTCCCCCAAGCAATTACATTATGCCATTCGGTTTTTGTTTGCTTTTCTCCTTTAGCATTTTTAAAAGTTTCATTGGTTGCTAAACTAAATTTAGCTAATTTTTTTCCACTTTCTAAAGTGATGATTTCTGGTTTTTGACCCAAGTTTCCAATTAATTGTACAGTGTTTCTTAACGTATTCATAAGATAAGTATTTATGCCTTTCGGCGAGTTTTGTGGGATTATTCCCGTGATGTCAATTCAGTTTTTTTATTTGACACTGCAAAGTACTGACGATTTGGAAAAATTTATCGGTTGTTAAACGTTTACTTTCGTTTGTAAATAGACGTAAATAATTACTAAAGGATAATTATTATCTAAAAAAGACGTATTTTTGTAATAATGATAAGACTTCTCAGTTATATTTATCCAATTACAAAAAAAATAGAATCTACCTATAATGGTACATTAGAAATTACTTGGTTTAACGGAAAAAAGCTTTTAAATACAAAAAATGCCAATTATTCTTACGGCTCTTTAGAGAAAATTTTAAAAATTGGATTAGATAAAATTGATGTAAATCAGTTTAAAAACGTCTTGCTTTTAGGTTTAGGTGGAGGGAATGTAATTAAAACCCTACAACAGAAAAAACTTTATAAAGGTAAAATTACAGCTATTGAAATTGACCCTGTTATTGTTCAAGTTGCTAAAGAAGAATTTGGAATTTTCAACACAGATAAAGTAACTATACACTGTACAGATGCTTACCAATTTGTATTGCAAAATAAAGAAATATTCGATTTTATTATTATTGATTTATTTTTAGATGATACCATTCCTTTACAATTTTTTGACGATTTATTTTGGAGTAAATTAACAACTGCTCAACAGCTTTTATTCAATGGCTCTTTGCATGATAACAACAAAAACCAGCTACAAAATAGCATCAAAATATTACAAAAAGCCAATTTTAACATCAATAAGTTGGAAAATGTAAATAAAACTAATATATTGCTACTCGCTAACAAATAAACATTTTGTAACATACTTATTATAAATGATATATAATGAAATGTATTTTATATTTAAAATTAACGAATGAAATAGTATATTAACTACATATTAATTTCCTTTTTATTATTAACCCCTTTAACAAACTAACAACTATATTATTATGAAAGGATATAGAAATGAAGAGTGGAAACTCTTCACATTAAAGAATTGTGATACGCATAGAAATAGCATCATGATTTCTAATTATGGACGAATCAAAAAAAAGACCCCTACACAAATAGAGTATAGATTAATGAAAACTTTAATGTGCAATAAGTTTCATACGTTCTTTTTCACAAAAAAAGACGGTAAATCAGCTTCTTTTTATATTCATAGATTGGTTGCTATTTTATTTATTGAAAATAAAGAAGATAAAAAATTTGTAATTCATAAAGATCACAATCTTAATAACAATCATGTTGATAATTTGGCTTGGTGCACAAGAAGCGAATTGTCAAAACACCAATTAACAAATCCCAAACGTATTGCTAGTATGGGTTCAAATGCCAAGCTAACTGTTGGTAGAGTAAAACTAATTAAAAGAAAAATATTTGATCCAAATAGAAAAACAAGAATGAAAATAATTGCCAGAGAATTTGGCATTTCTACCATGCAATTATACCGAATAAAATCTGGTGAAAATTGGGGTCATGTAACCGATTACTAATAAAATAGTATAATGAGTGAACAAAAATGCTTAGAATGTGGTGATAGTTTTAAAGGAAGAATTGATAAAAAATTCTGTTCTGATTATTGTAGAAACACCTACAATAATAAATTAAATAGAGTGAGTAAAAACCTTATTAGAAACACCAATAACCGATTACGAAAAAACTACAAAGTTTTAACGGAATTAAATATGTCTGGAAAAACAAAAGTTACCCGTTCTAAGCTCATTAGTCATAATTTTGATTTTAATTTCTTTACACAAATATATATTACCAAAACACAAAACACGTATTACTATGTTTATGATCAAGGTTATTTAGAACTAGATAATGATGTTTTTTTATTGATTAAACGAGATATCTAAAGAGTTGTTTTCAAGGAAATTTAACCTATATAAAGCAGGTTAAAAAAGAAAATTATTTTTCTTCTTTTTTAGAATCCTTATCCTCATCATCTTTAGTGGCTTTTTTAAACTCTTTAATTCCTCCACCAATTCCTTTCATGAGCTCAGGAATTTTTCTTCCTCCAAAAAGCAATAAAATAACAACAGCAATAATAATAAGTTCTGGTCCTCCTGGTAAAGCTAAAAAAATATGTGTAATCATGATAAATCTATTTAAAGTACAAATTTAATATTAATTTTTAGAAATAAGCTTATATATATCTTTTTTGTAAAATATCCACTTCGAGGTTATATCGTGTTATTTTTTAAAACATAGTTAAAATCTCCCCAAAAGGCAGGATATGATTTACTTACTACTTCTGCATGTTCAATTTTAAATGTACATTTTAAAGATAGAGGCGCAAATGCCATTGCCATTCTATGATCATTATATGTTTTTATACTGTTTTCTGTACCAATTTTTAATTGTTTAGCAGGTTCTAAATGCAAACTATCCTCAGTAATTTTAACTTTTGCTCCAAACTTTTGCAATTCAGTTTTTAATGCTTCTAAACGATCGGTTTCTTTTATTTTAAGTGTGTGTAATCCTGTTAATTTACAAGAAATACCTAAACCCAAGCAAGTAACAGCAATGGTTTGTGCAATATCTGGTGTGTTAATTAAATTAAATTGTAAATGGTTTTTTTGTTGAAATCCTTCTATTTTTCCTAAATGAATTGATTTTTCATTAAAGGCTGTTTTTATTCCAAAGTGAGTATATATTTCAGCTAAAGCTTTATCACCTTGTAAACTATTTTCTTTAAAAAAGGATAATTTTAAAGTTGAATTTAAATTCATTGCCAATAAACTATAATAATACGAAGCTGCAGACCAGTCCGATTCAACGGTGATGTGTTTATTTTCTAACTCTTTATTTGGAAAAATTGTTATCACATTTTTATTCCATGTTGTTTTAATGTTTAATTGATTCAATAAAGATAAAGTCATCAATATATATGGTATAGAAGTCTGATTTCCTAATAAGGTTAAACTTAATCCATTTTTAAACGAAGGTGCAATAAGTAATAAGGCAGAAATATATTGACTACTCACATTAGCATTGATTTTAATCTGATTTTTAGTCAAATTCTTTCCTTTAATTTTTAAAGGAGGATAACCTTCTTTGTTTAAATATTCAATTTCTGCTCCAATAGTTTTTAAGGCATCTACAAGGATTTTAATAGGTCTTTGTTGCATTCTAGCTGAACCTGTAAGCACTACTTCTTTACCTTTAACAGTAGCAAAATATGCAGTTAAAAAGCGCATTGCTGTTCCTGCATGACCAATATTAATAACACTTTCCTTACTGTTAAGTGCATTTTGAAGCAGTAAGGTATCATCTGCATTTGAAAGATTTTCAATTTGCAATTGTGGAAAAAATTGTTGTAAAATAAGTAACCTATTCGATTCGCTCTTAGAACCTGTAATGGTAACAGCTGAATTAAAGCTTTGTATTGATGTATTGTCTAAAAATTTATCCAAAATATATGATAATAAAATACCTTCCTAAAATAAATCAGAAAGGTATTGTATTTTTGATAAACAGAGTATGTTATTCAATAAAATTTGCAAAAATAGCCTCCAATTGGTCAGCTAATTCTTGATTAACATAATTTGTTACATTTTCACGAGTACCATCGTTAAATACAATAAAAATATTGTCATCATCGTTAGCGTCACTGTATTCTAATTCGCCAATTTGGCTGTTAGCTAAAAACACTTTAGCTTCAATTAATTGGTTTATTTGAACTGCTGTTGGGTTATCAATACTAGATAAATTATCAACTTGTGCATTAAATCTAATTTCTAAATTATCATGAGCAATGGTTCCAGATACATCAGCAAAATCTTCAATATCTTCAACAAAAGCATAATCATTTATTACAGTTGAAGCATCAATAGTAAGGGTTGTACTACAAGAATTGTCATTGTGTGAATTATAATCAAATTCTAAATGATTGTTTGCGTTTTGAGTTAAGGTGAAGGTATGTGTCATTGGAGCAGTTCTAATTTCTAAATTAAAACTAACTGGTGAAACAATATCATTATCTGTATGATAGTTTACATTGTCTAAATCTACATTAAATATTTCATTACCATCTTTTACAATAGAGCCTAAAATTCTTGTTGGAACAAATAAAGTTTCATTAGGTAAATTGTATGGTGTAAGACTGTAATTATTAATTGTAACTACAGTATTATTAGAAGTACCTGTACTTGAAGAAGGGAAATTAAAAACAAGTTTATTTTCGTTATCTGCAGTGAAATTCCACATTTCTTGGTTGAAATTCCAGTTATAAACACCAGAATGGTCACTCATGTCAAAATTTTCTAAATCGAACTCAAATTCACCTAATTCATCAACTAAAGTGTCTGAATAATCACTATCAACAACACCATTATTTAAACTCATAAAGGTTTGGAACGCATTAGAAAACGCACCGTTTTCATAACCTTGCATACAGGTTACAAAACCATCAAAAGTGTTGTGTATATCTTGTTGAATTTCTTCAACGGTTGGTTCATTTTGAGGCTCATCATCAGAGTTACACGACACATAAGTTAGCGTTGTACTCAATAGTAATAAATAAATAATTTTTTTCATTTTTTTGTGTTTGTTAATTTTTGCAAATGTATGATTTAAAGCTTGAATGAAATAAGAAAATTTTGGTTTTTTTAACAATGCAGAATTAGTCGTAGGAATTGCCGTTCCTGATGGAAACAACTATACACGTAAACAAATTGACAACTTAATAAAATGGGTAAAACGTCCACAAGTTGGCGCTTTAGGAATGGTTTATTGTAGAGTAAATGAAGATGGAACCTACATAATCATCGGTAGATAAATTTTACGACCAAGAGGATTTAGCAAAATGAGCAGCAATAACCAATGCAAAAAAAGGCGATTTGATTTGTATTTTATCTGGAGATACTAATAAAGTAAGAGCGCAACTAAGTGCTTTGCGTATAGAACTTGCAGAACAGTTAGGTTTAAGAGACCCTAAAGTATTCGCACCATTATGGGTTGTTGGCTTTCCATTGTTAGAATGGTACGAAGAAACAGCACGTTTCCACGCAATGCACCATCCGTTTACTTAGCCAAAACCAGAAGATATTGAATTATTAAAAACCGACCCTGCAAAAGTACGTGCCAATGCCTACGATATGGTTTTAAACGGTAATGAAATTGGTGGTGGTTCTATACGTATTCACGATAGAGCAACTCAAGAAATGATGTTTGATTACTTAGGTTTTACTAAAGAAGAAGCACAAGAACAATTTGGTTTCTTAATGAATGCCTTTACTTATGGAGCTCCTCCTCACGGTGGTTTAGCTTTTGGTTTGGACAGATTGGTTTCTATACTTGGCGGACAAGAAACCATACGTGATTTTATTGCTTTCCCTAAAAATAATTCTGGTAGAGATGTAATGATTGATGCACCTGCAAACATTGACGATGAACAATTAAAAGAATTGTGTTTAACGTTAGATTTGTAAAATATTAAGTGGTTTTGCAAACTAACTAAATAATGGATTCGATTTTTAAACCTAAACTGTTCAGTTTAGTAAAAGCTGGTATTTCTAAAAAAGAGGTAATTAAAGTTGACTCAACTTGTAAATTGCGTTGATGTGGATTTATTAACCACAAAGATCACAAAGTTTCTACACAAGGTGCACAAAGCTGTGTGTAAATTATTAAAATCATACAACAAGTCCAAAAAAACATCAAAGATATGTTTGTATATATGGAACAATTTTCTCGAACAACTTTGTGAACTTAGTGCCTTCTTAGTGTCCCTTGTGGTTAATTTAACAACGCAATTTCAAACTAGAGCCTTAAAGTTTTAAACAATTCAGGAACAAAAATAATTTTATCTGGTGTAAATAAACGAGTAATGAGTGATTTAAATACGTATGATTTTATTCCTTTAATAGGAGAGAATCAAATATTTGACTCGTTCAAAGCTGCTGTTAATTTTGCAAAAAATCAGTAAAAAATACAACAGATAGTTAAATAATTCAATGCTAGCAAGCTGTATATTTATATTATTGATTAAATTTGCACATTAAAATTTTAAAAAATGTCAAAAG
>Ga0256840_1001136_pt1 | contig 25533 bp, 23 predicted proteins | sample 355202metaG_FD_185969 | JGI IMG/M metagenome (GOLD analysis project Ga0256840, IMG submission 185969) | Hydrothermal vent microbial communities from Mid Atlantic Ridge, Atlantic Ocean - 355-202 | ecosystem: Environmental > Aquatic > Marine > Hydrothermal vents | place: Atlantic Ocean: Mid...
CGCAGGCACACACCCCTTATTCTACTGTCAAAGAACTTCCTCGTTTCTTCGCTTCTCGCTTTCTTTCTGCGCAAGGTTTGAATCTATGCTTGCCTTCCCAGTCTGTCAACCCCCCCGGAAGAGGCTTTCACAATTTTTCAGCAAGAAGGAATTTATGAACCCTACTGCTTCCTGTCAAGGCTCCCCGGTCCTGAACCGTTCCAAACCTGACGCGGGAAAATATAGAAGGTTTCAGTAGAAGTGTCAAGGCTATTTCAAGCTTTTTTCCACACTTTTTCAAGGAATATTAATTCTTTTAAGTGGTTAAGCTTTGTATAACAACGTTTAATCTGCTTTTCGTCCTTTGTGTTTTTCATAAGATACTCACAAACTTTTTTGGCAGAAAAAAGTTTGCCATCAGCTTCAAAAACATCTGCAACAATCTCAAGAAGCTCCATTTTTTCTTCCTCGGTTATCAACCCATCTCTTAAAATCTGCTTTGCTACATCTACTATTTTCCCGAATTGCTCCTGTTCCATATATAAAATCGCAAGCTCCAAAAAAGCATCCATTACAAGCCAGGAACTTTCTGCAAAATCTATCATTTCCCTTAACACTTGCTCTGCTTGATCATATTTATTCTTTTCCAACAGAAATTCCGAAAGCATTCTCATGCTATCTTCCTTTAGGTATGATTCTGAGGTTGATATAGCTCTTCTCATATAAAATTCAGATTCCTCTTCCTTTCCTAAAGTATCATAAATAGTCGCTATATACTGGTATAGATAGGGGGCGTCTTCAAAATGTGTTAGGGCTTCCATCAAAACATCTAAGGCATACTCGGGCTTTGAGTTTGAAAGAAAAATTTCTGCTAACTTCTGAACATAATCTATATCTTGCGGAAAACTTCCATATAGTTGAAGCATTAACTCTTCAGCTTTATCAAAATCTCCTATAATCTGATAAAATTTCGCGCTTTCATAAAGAAACGAAGGAGAATTTATTCTTTTTAAACCATCTTCCATAATACTTTCGGCAAGATCGATATTGCCTGCCGAGTAATAATAAGAACTTAACTCTACATAAGGATATTCCGCATACGGAGATATCATTAAAAGTATTTTTAATATTTTGGCTGCCTTTTTATTTAAACCTTGTTTCTTATAAAGCTTATGAAGTTCAACATATAAAGCCGGGTCGAAAGGATTAAGAGAAATGGCCTCCTCAAGAAGCTTTTTTGCTTTTACATAGTCTTTCTTTTCAATAAAATCCTGACTTTTAGCAAGATTTTCTTTCGAACGGATATCAGCCTCTATAAATCTTGCTTTCTCAAGGTGCTCTTCCGCCTTTTCATTGTTTCCAACTTTTTCATAAATTTCAGCCAAAAGAAGTAGATAATCTATATCTTTCTTGAAGTAGTTTTTATGTTTTTCCAATTTTGAAATAGCTTTAAGATATTTCTTGGATTCTACCAGAATTCTAACTTCTTTCAGAATGGACTCGACTTCTCTTTTGAATCCTCTCAAATAAAATTCTCCCGGTTCTTGTGATATCTTCCTTTTTAAAGTATAAATTTAATTTGAAAATTTTCAATAGGGCGGAGGTTTTTTATGCTTGCAAACATAAGGAAAAACAAGAAACTCTTTAGCATACCTATATGGATTGTCGCCGGGTCATTCGTATTAACAATATTCCTTGTGTGGGGAAGAGGTTCCGTTTCCGGTCCTGGAATTAACGATGTGGCAACTGTAAACGGAAAACCTATCCAGGTAACCGATTTTTACAGAACAGTTGACAGTTTAACATCTTCGGGATTGAGCAAAAAACAAGCTGAATCGGAAGCACTCAAAAGACTCCTTTTAAGAACTTTACTACTTGATGCTGCCGAAAAGGAAGGATTCAAGGTCAGTGATTGGGCTATTGCCCAAAGAATAGCAAGCTTTCCAGTATTCCAAAAAAATGGAACTTTCTCCAAAAAACTCTATAAAAGCTGGCTAAAACAAAACCGGCTTAACCCCGAAACTTTTGAGAAAGAAGTGAAAAACGACCTCCTCATAGAAAAACTTCAAACAATCGTAGAAAGTACCCCTTACGTTACGGATAAAGAGGCAAAACTTTTCTATAAAACAGCCTTCGGAAAAAGAAAATATGAGTACCAAATTTTCAAAACAGATACAAATAGTGTAAAGATTAACCGCAAAGAGATTAATGAGTTTTATAACAAGAACAAAGGGATGTTCATGGAGAACAAAGAAGAGATAAAAGTAGTAGAAATTCCAAAAGACAGAAAAGACGGGAAAGACCTGGTAAAAAAGGCGTATAAATTGGCGAAAGAGAAAAAATTAGCCGAATTCAAAGAATTACCCGTAAAAACTCTCAAAGACAGCACTTTGCTAAAAGAAATAGAAAAAAACAACGAAGAAGCGGGCTATATGGAAGAAGGAAACACCTATATAGTTTATTCACGGAAAAAGAGATCAAAAACAATCCCTCTAAAGAAAGTTGAAAAAGAGATAGTGGAAATACTAAAAGAGGAGAAAGGCAACGAAATTACCCTTAAAAAAGCCGAAGAGGCCATTAAATCTGGAAAATTAACCAAACCTAAAATCACGAAAGAGACAAGCGGAAGCACCCTTGTAAAAGAAATCGGATTGATGGATTTAAACGGAGCAATAACAACACAAATAGTAAAAGCCCCTACAAATAAAATTATAGGACCGTTTAAGGCAACCAACGGATATGTGTTAATAAAACCTTTAAACGAAATAAAAGTTGAGAAATATGAAGAAGACAAAATTAAAACAGTAAAAGAATTTCTCGCTGCTGAAAAGAAAAAGGCTTCCTTTCAATCATACGTTCAATTTTTACAAAATAAAGCCAAAATACAGGTTAATCAAAAATTCTTCCAGGAGAACAAACTGTGAAAAGTATGACAGGATACGGAAAAGGAGAAGCTAAAAATGACCTTATATCTGTTACCGTAGAAGCAAAATCGGTTAACAGCAAAAACCTTGATTTAAGGATTAATCTCCCCCGAGCCATCAATAATCTTCTTTCAACACTTACAAATAAGGCAAAAAAGTATGTAAAAAGGGGGAAAGTTGATATCTATATCAACTATAAATTATCTCCAGATATTGAAATTCCGGTGTCGGTAAACTATTCAATGGCAAAAACTTATATAAATGCTATCAACAAAATAGCCGGCCTCACCGGTAAAGAAATTTCCGTAACCATGAAAGATCTTTTAAATATGCACGATATTTTTCTAAAAGAAGAAATTGATTTCGCCGATTTTGAGAATGTATTTATAGAAGCTTTTGAAACAGCTCTGCAACAGATAGATGAAGAAAGGATAAAAGAAGGAGAAGAACTTAAACAAGACATAGAGAAAAGGCTTATAGAAATAGAAAGAATTGCAAAAAAGGTAGAAAAAGACTCCGAAAATATCTCTGAAACCCTTTTTAAAAAGATAAAAGAGAAATGTCAGAAGTTGCTTGAAGATTTTTTTGAAAGTGAGGAATTTTCCAAAAGAATTGAAATCGAAGTAGCTCTCCTTGCTGAAAAACAAGATATATCCGAAGAGATTACAAGACTACATGCCCATATAAGACGATTCAAAGAACTTTTAAATGAAGATTTTTCAGGGAAAACAATGGATTTCCTATGCCAGGAAATGCACAGAGAGATAAACACCCTTGGTTCAAAGTTAAAAGAGATAAATATTTCTGAACCTGTCCTTAAAATAAAAACGGAAATAGCAAGAATAAAAGAACAAGTGCAAAATGTGGAGTAAAGGATGAAAGGATTACTCATTGTTATATCTGCACCTTCCGGAACAGGAAAAACAACTCTAGTCAATAAATTAATGAAAGAAATTCCGACATTAGAGTTCTCAATATCCTGCACCACAAGAAAAGCAAGACCGGGGGAAGTTGAAGGGAAAGATTACTATTTTCTATCTTTAGAAAATTTTGAGCAAAAAATTGAAAACGGAGAACTTCTCGAATGGGCGGAAGTTTACGGAAATTTTTACGGCACACCAAAAGACAAAGTGATGGAAGCTCTACAAAAAGGAAGAGACATTCTCCTTGACATAGATACTCAGGGAGCACTTCAAGTAAAGAAAAACTACCCGGAAGCCATTCTTATATTCATACTTCCCCCATCATTGAAAGAGCTTGAATATCGTTTAAGAAAAAGAGCTACGGATGATGCTGAAACAATAGAGAAACGATTGATTGTAGCACGTAAAGAAATAAGTCTTGCTTCAAAATACGATTATATGATTGTAAATGATAGGATTGAAACAGCTTTCGAAAAGCTAAAATCGATCATAACTGCCGAAAGATGGAAAACAGAAAGAATAAAAAAGCACTTAAATGAAGTTACAAGCGACACGGAAATCTTAAAACTTTTAGAAAGTTAAAAGCGGGGATAATCCCCGCCCAAATTATTTATCCTCTTCCTCTTCCTTTTTCTCTTCTTCTTTAAACTCAACCTCTTCTATATCGACAATTTCAATAAGTTTATCAAGTGCTTTTTGTCTTAAAACATCCTGTTTAACCATTGGAAGCAGGTTTCTCTCTTCAAGAGACTGCCTGGCAAGAACAGTATCCCCGTTAAAAGCCATATTGGCAAGTTTTTCAACTTCCTTCTCTATGTCTTCGTCCGCTACCTCAAGTCCTTCAAGTTCTGCCACTTTCTCAAGAAGCAATTTAACTTTCACTGTTTTCTCTGCTGTAGGCCTTACCATCTCAGCTACAGTCTGGGGAGAAATCTGCTTAACATCAACACCAAACTGTGCAAGCCTCATCATCTGATTTTCAGCCTGAGCTTGAATCTCCATTTTCAAAAGAGAGGAAGGAACAGGAATTTCCACCTTTTCAAGTAGTTGTTCAACTATTTTATCCTCAACTTCCTCTTGCTGTCTGTCAGACTCAGCTTTTTCAAGGTCTTCTCTTATTTTAGCTTTAAACTCTTCCACGGTTTTAGCTCCAAATTTCTCGAGAAAATCTTCATTAAGCTCCGGCAGTTTCCGCTCCTTAACGGCAAGAACCTTAAACTTTAAGGTTACTTCTTTCCCTGCGGCATCACCATACTTTGCATCTTCGGAAGCTTCAAAAGTAACTTCTCCTTCTTCACCTTTTACTTTTCCGATAATAGCTTCGTCAACTTCAGGCCAAAGCTGATTTTCACCTAAAACAGCGGTAACTTCTCCTTTTCTCTCCTCACCATCGATAATAGCTATATAGTCAAGCTCAACGAGGTCTCCTTTCCCGGCAGATTTTTCCACCTCTTCAAATTTTGCTTCTCTGTTTAGTAAAGACTCAACAACTTTATCAACATCCTCACCTGAAATAGTTCTTACAATTTTCTCAACCTTTATTCCTTTGTAATCTTCGGATTTAAGCTCTATCTCTGGTTTAACTTCGAAAACAACAACACACTCAAAGTTATTATTGTTCTCATCAAATTTGAGACTTTCAATATACGGTTCGGAAATAATGGATAAATCGGAAGCCTTAATGTTTTTATCCAATTCATCCGGAACTATAGCCCTCACAAGATTTTCTTCTATAAGATCTTTATACTGCTTTTTAATAATACTAACAGGTGCTTTCCCCGGCCTAAAACCCGGAATTTTAGCGTTCTTTCTTATCTCTTTGCAGATATTCTCAACTTCTTTCTTAACCGCTTCCGGTTCGGCAACAATTTTTGCCTCATATACAACACCTTCTCTTTTCGCTATTGTACAAGCCATTCAAATCCTCCTTAATTATTTTCTAACTCTTCCCGCTACTTTAAGTGGTAAACTCCACACTTTTGTAAATGCCGCTCCGGCTTTATGGTCAAAAGAATCATGAGGGCTGTAAGTAGCGAGATCTTCTATATACATAGATTTCTCTGCGCTTCTACCTACAACATCTCCATACCCCTTATAAAGTTTAAATTTAACTTTCCCGGTAATCAGTTTTGCAATATTATCATTGAAAGCATCAAGAGATTCTCTCAATGTTGAAAACCATAATCCGTTATAAACAACTTCAGAGTAGGGATGTCTCACATGAGTTATCTTATAATGATAGGTAAACCTGTCAAGCACCATGCTTTCAATTTCATCATAAGCTTTTAACAGCAATAGACCCGCAGGAGACTCATAAACCTCCCTCGATTTAATACCAACCAGTCTGTTTTCTATCATATCAATTCTTCCAAAGCCGTGTTTCCCGGCCATCTCATTCAAATCCCACACAAGTTTCCACAGTTCGCTGTACCTATTCCCATTTATCCCGACAGGAACTCCTCTTTCAAACTCTATTTCTAAATATTCGGGAGTATCGGGGGCATTTTCCGGAGAAACCGTTAAAACGAAAGCATCTTCTTGAGGTTCAGCCGCCGGATCTTCAAGAGGACCTGATTCTATAGCTACTCCCCAAAGATTCCTATCGTAGGAGTAAGGTTTCTCTTTGGTAGCCACAACCGGAATTCCATGTTTTTGAGCATACTCGATCTCTTCTTCTCTCGATTTAAACTCCCATTCTCTCACGGGTGCTAGAACCTCTATATCAGGGTCAAGAGCCCATACAGAAGCCTCAAACCTAACTTGATCGTTTCCTTTTCCCGTCGAGCCGTGAGCTACATAATCAGCACCGACTTTGTGAGCAAGCTCAACAAGTTTTTTAGAAATCAAAGGTCTTGAAAGAGCAGACAGCAAAGGATACTTATCTTCATAAAGAGCACCCGCTCTCATAAGCGGCATACAGTACTCTCTTGCAAACTCTTCCTTTATATCATCTATTACAGCTTCAACAGCACCCGCCATTTTAGCCTTTTCCTCTATCTCAGAAAGCTCTTCACCCTGCCCGACATCGGCAGTATAGGTTATTACCTCGAAACCTCTATCGGCAAGCCATCTAACAATAACAGACGTATCAAGACCTCCTGAATATGCGAGAACCACCCTTTTACTCACGACTTCCTCCAGATAAAAGAATTTAGATGGTGAATTCTATACAAAATTGATTGACATTTGAAGGGATAGCGGCTATATTTGTAGCCATCGGAAATGCGGCGACGTGGCTCAGGTGGTTAGAGCGGGCGGCTCATACCCGCCAGGTCGGTGGTTCAACTCCACCCGTCGCCACCATAAAATACCCTCAAAGTCTAATTTATGAAATTAAAAACTAAAGTTGTATCTACTATTAAAAGATTTTCTCTATTCCCTCCAAACGCAAAAGTTCTTTGCGCCGTTTCAGGAGGCCCGGATTCGGTTGCCCTTTTATCCGTTCTTCATGAAATTTCCCAAAAAGAGTATCCCATGAAACTGTATGTGGCACATTTTAATCATGGAATAAGAGATGAAAGTAACGAAGAGGAAATATTTGTTATAAAATTATGTGAATCTTTAAATATCCCTATTTTCACCGAAAAAGAAACTACTATAAAATTTTCAAAAAAAGGGAACATGGAGGCCATTGCCCGCCAAAAAAGATATGGATTTTTATACAGAACAGCCGGAAAGATAAATGTCGATGTCATAGCCACAGGACATACCGCTTCCGACCTAACCGAAACAGTTCTTTTTAACCTGACCAAAGGAAGCGGTATAAAGGGAATGAGAGGATTTCTGCCGAAACGAGACAAAATCATTCGTCCTCTATTTGAGGTCAGCAGAAAGGAAGTCGAAACTTACTTAAACGAAAAAAATATCTCTTACGTAATAGACTCCTCAAATTTTTCGTTAAAATTTTCCAGAAATTTAATCCGAATAAAGGTCGTTCCTATCCTGACAAAGATAAACCCATCCCTTGAAAAAACCATACTCCGGGAAACAGAAATATTCAGGGAAATGGAGCATTTTGTACAGGAGGAAATCAAAAAAATAATCGGGAAAGCAAAATTCAAAAACAACTCTGTATCGTTAGATATTACTTGCTTGCAAAACCTGCACCCTTTCTTACTAAAAGAAACAGTTCAGGAGCTCTTTCACAGGTTAACAAACGAACATCTCAACAACAAAAAATTAAAAGCGATTGAAACCCTTGTTTACAAAAACACAAGTGGTTTTATAAATCTAAAAAACGGATATATCTTCTATAAAGACCAACATTTTGCAACAGTCATGAAAAAAAACAAGGAAACTTCAAAAATCTTTTTCATTCCTATAGATGAAGTTACAAAAAAAGTAGAAACACCTTTAGGAACATTCTTTATCAATACAGAAAACCCTGACTTTGAAATACCTTTAAATGAGTTTAAAAAGGGTCTTTTTATCAAAACTCGACAAGAAGGAGACTGGATGCAATTTCCTTACGGGAGAAAAAAACTAAAAAAATTTCTTATCGAGAAAAAAATCCCGGTGAAAAGCAGAAAAAAACTTTTAATGCTTTCAACAAAAGAAAAAGAGATAGTATGGATTCCAGGAATCTTCAAAAAAACATATATTAATGGGAACAAAGAAAAAATAGGTATGAGGTTTGAAAGTGGAACTAAAAATCATGATAACGGAATATGAAATCAGAGAGCGGATAAAAACTCTCGCGGAAGAGATATCTGAAGAATTCTATGGAGAAAAAATAACGGCCGTATGTTTACTGAAAGGAGCGTTTATCTTTACAGCAGACCTAATTAGAGAGCTGAAAACGGAAGTCGAAATTGAATTTATGCGGATAAAAAGCTATAAAGGAACAGAGAAAGGAGAAGATAAACTTATTTACAATATAGAAACAGATATAACCGAAAAAAACGTACTGATAGTTGACGACATACTTGACACCGGAGGTTGCTTAAAAACAGCTTTTTCTATCCTTAAAAGGAAAAAACCTGCTAAAATAAAAACTTGCGTTCTACTTGAAAAAGAGAGAAAGAAGTCCATAAGCGCTGACTTCATCGGATTCAAAATACCGGATAAATTTGTTGTGGGCTATGGCCTTGATATGAGTGAGCTATATAGAGATTTACCCTATATAGCGGTATTGGGAAACTAAAAGATTAAGGAGAAAAACATGAACCGTTTCCGTGACATATTGAAAAGCGTAGCACTCTGGATAACAATAGCTCTTCTTATGATAATCGCATTTAACTTTTTTAGCTCTCCCCAATTCACAAGAAAAAGCCTTCCTTTCTCAACATTTCTTCAAGAAATAGAGAAAGGGGAAATCAAAACAGTAACAATAAAAGGTCAACAAATAACAGGTTTGACAAAAGAGGGAAAAGAGTTTGAAACATACACTCCCTATTACCCTGACCTTGTAAAAAAATTAACGGAAAAAAATGTTGAAATCAACGTAAAGCCGGAAGAGGGAAGCCCATGGTATATAACTGTTTTAGTCTCATGGCTTCCCATGATTTTTCTAATAGTAATCTGGATAAGTATGATGCGTCAGATGAATGCAGGAGGAAGTAAAGCACTTTCTTTTGCTAAAAGCAAAACAAAAATATTTATAGATAACAAACCAAAAGTTAGCTTTAAAGATGTTGCAGGAATAGATGAGATAAAAGATGAAGTGGCAGAAGTCGTTGAATTTCTGAGAAATCCGAAAAAATATCAGCAACTGGGCGGAAAAATACCTAAAGGAATTCTCCTTGCCGGAGCACCGGGAACCGGAAAAACTCTCCTTGCTAAGGCAATAGCCGGAGAAGCCAATGTTCCATTCCTATCTGTCAGCGGGTCGGAATTTGTTGAAATGTTTGTAGGCGTGGGAGCATCGAGAGTAAGAGATCTGTTTGACCAGGCAAAAAAACATGCACCTTGCATAGTATTTATAGATGAAATCGATGCCGTAGGTAGAAAGAGAGGGGTTGGAGTAACCGGAGGTCATGACGAAAGAGAGCAGACATTAAACCAATTGCTTGTTGAATTGGATGGTTTTGAAAGCAACGAAGGAATCATTGTAATAGGTGCTACAAACAGACCCGATATTCTTGATCAAGCACTTTTAAGACCGGGAAGATTTGACAGACAAATATATGTCCCTCTTCCTGACATAAAAGGAAGAACCGAGATACTTAAAATACACACAAAAGACAAACCTCTCGGTGAAGATGTTGACCTTGAAGTTATTGCCCGTTCAACACCGGGCTTTTCAGGAGCCGATCTTGCTAACATAGTAAACGAATCAGCACTAATAGCCGCAAGAAAAAACCACGGTAAAATAGCGATGGAAGATTTTGAAGAAGCAAAAGATAAAGTAACAATGGGCATAGAAAGAAAAAGTTTGGTTTTAAGTGAGACAGAAAAGATAACAACAGCTTATCATGAAGCGGGGCATACTCTTGTTGCAAAACTTTTACCAAACACAGACAGGGTTCATAAGGTAACCATTATTCCGAGAGGAAAAGCCCTCGGAATTACCCAGCAACTACCTGAAGATGATAAATACACCTATACAAAAGATTATCTGCTTGATAAACTCTGTGTACTATTCGGAGGAAGGGTTGCCGAAGAAATTGCCCTCGGAACAATTTCAACGGGAGCCGGGAACGATATAGAAAGAGCAACCGAACTAACGAGAAAAATGGTAGCCGAATGGGGAATGAGTGAAAAAATAGGACCTATAGCTGTGAAAATGAAAGAACAGTTTGGAGAACCTGTTGAAATTGTAAGCGAAGATACAAAAAGAATCGTTGATAAAGAAGTAAAAAGAATTGTTTCGGAAACATACCAGAAAGCCAAAGAGCTCATAACAAATAATTTTGAAAGACTGGAAAATCTTGCTAAAGCTCTTCTAGAGAAAGAAACCCTAACAGGCGAGGAAATAGACCTGGCAATGGAAGGAAAGTCGGGAAACAGTGAAAAACCACCTCAGAACCCAGTTCCACCTAAAAAAGGAGAAAAAAAAGAGAACGACCTTCCTCCAAATTTCAACCCTCAATTTGATGCCTAACGGGAGGTAAAGTTTTAGATGATAGATACTGTAAGAATAGAAAAAGCAGTGAAAGAAATACTCCTTGCCATCGGGGAAGATCCTGAAAGAGAAGGCTTAAAAGATACTCCGAAACGGGTCGCCAACATGTACAAGGAAGTTTTATCGGGATATGAAGATTCCCCCGATAACCATTCCGTCCTTTTTTCGGAAATGTACGATGAGATGATAATAGTCAAAGATATTCCGTTCTTTTCCCTATGCGAACACCACATGTTGCCATTTTTCGGAAAAGTGCACATATCCTACATACCGGGAAATGACAAAGTAACGGGACTATCGAAACTTGCAAGAATCACCGATGTTTATGCAAAAAGGCTTCAGTTACAAGAAAGAATGACCGAACAGATAGCATCCGCAATAATGGAAAAATTTAAAGCAAAAGGAGTAATGGTCATTATCGAAGCTCAACACCTATGTATGATAATGAGAGGTGTCAAAAAACCGGGCTCCTTAACCATCACAAGCTCCATAAAAGGCATACTAAGAAAAGAACCTACACGAACAGAAGCATTATTCCTTATAAAGGATGGGAAATGATAAAAAAACTTACGTTTATAATTGCAATCATAATTTCAATCTCCTCATGCTCAACATTTAGCAGAGAGAAGAAGCCTCCGAGAGCTGTCCCGGAAATTGAAGAAACAAAAGTAATTTCCCAAAAAGAGAAAGCGGAAGGCTTTTATAAAATCGGGATATCATATCTTCAACTGGGAGATATTCCCCTTGCATTAAAATATCTTTTTAAAGCAAAAAAGTTTGGCCCAAGAGAGCCGAAAATATACAACATGATAGGCTATACATTCTACATAAGAGGAGATATCAAATCAGCGCTAAAATATATCAATAAAGCACTTGAAATAGACCCTAAATTTTCAGAAGCCTACATGAACCTTGCAATAATAGCGGAAGAAAATGGAAAAACTGAAGAAGCGAAAAAATACTATCTTAAAGCACTTGAAAACCCTCTGTTTCTGCATCCTGAAACGGCATACTACAAATTGGCACTTATGGAAGAAAAGGAAGGAAACTTGGAGCAAGCTAGAAAATACTTAACATTCTCAATAAGAAACAACCTTGACTTTTTACCTGCCTACGTAGAATTAGGGAAAATTTTTGAAAAAGAGGGAAAAACCGAAGACGCAAAACAGTTGTACTACCAAATAATTAAAAAGTTTCCCCAACTTCAAGAACCTTATTACAGATTAGGAAAACTATATTTCGATGAAAAAAACACACCTTTAGCCAAAAAATTTCTCGAAAAATGCTATAAAATTAATCCTGAATCCAAGTGGGGTATAAAAGCTCAAGAGGTAATGACAAAATATGGCTTTGAAAAGTAGAGTATTAATTGTTATTTTAGTGATTTTAGGAATCCTTCTTTCAATAATTGCAGGAGGAATAATATTTCTTTATAAACCCGATTTTTTCCTTTCTATAATATTCGGGACAAAAGAAAAACCCCTAATAGAAAATAAGAAAGAAGAGCAAAAGCTTTCCAAACAAGAAATTTACCACCTGAAAGAAATTGTTGATGAAAATCTATCTCGGATTAGAGAAGGTGTAACAGAACATCCCGCGATATTATATAAAATCTCCGAGAATGATAACTCAACGGACGCTTACGTTTTAACCGTTTCAGAGCTTGAATGGCCATTTGCAAAAACATATACAAAAGGGAATATAACTCTTAATAAAGCAAAAAAAGTGTTCAAATGCAAAGACCTGTTCATAATTGATTATGATATAACAGGAATGGTAATTCCATCGGCAAAAACCGGATTACTTATAGACAAAGGGGTTATAGTCCCTGGTATGGAAAGAGGAAAACCTCTGACTTTACCGTTTTACGGAAATTGTAGTGAAATATCCGGTTACGTTTTTAACAATCTCGGCGATTTTTCAGGAATCTGCAAAAATGGAGATTTTATACCTGCATCATGGATAAGTAATCTTAATTTATCAACATGCTCCATTATATACACTAAACCTATCGAAACAGAGAATACCGCCACACAAAATCAAACAGAAAACACATCGTTTACAAACAAAACAGAAAACAACAACACTTTAATAATAAACCCAAAAAGTGATAGCAGAATAAATGACCAGTTTCAACAAAACCAGACACCAAAGAATACCAACCAAACAAACATTATAAATTTTAACGAAAATTTAACCAATCAATAAAAGTTGCGAACAAACTGTTTTTGAATATATTTTAGCTACGTAAATGCGCCCGTAGCTCAACTGGATAGAGCGTGGGACTACGGATCCCAAGGTTGCGGGTTCGACTCCTGCCGGGCGCGCCACTGTTTTTATTCTTGAACCTCAAATGGAAATTTCTCAATGAAAAATAAAGACATACTGTTTTTAAACGAAGCATTAAAAGAAGCCGCAAAAGCTCTTTCTTACAAAGAAGTTCCGATAGGTGCAGTAATTGTCAAAGAAACGAAAATCATAGGAAGAGGCTTTAACAAAAAAGAGTTTCTACAGAACCCCACATCCCACGCCGAAATAATAGCAATAGAAGAAGCATCCCAAACTCTAAATTCATGGAGATTAACAGGAACAACTCTTTATTCCACTGTTGAACCGTGTATCATGTGCTGCGGAGCCATAATTCAAGCACGAATATCTCGAATCGTGTACTGTATTCCCGACGAAAAATTCGGAGGGGTCGAAAGTCTATTTTCGATATTTTCAAATGAGAAGCTAAACCACTCGGTAAAAGTTGAAAAAATATATCTACCAAGAGCAAAAGAATTACTACAAAATTTTTTTAAAACCATCAGGAAAAACAGGTATAATTTCACAAACTTTTCACAGGAGGAGACGTGAAACCTTTAAAAGAAAGACTAATGACTCCCGGACCTACTCTTGTTCCGGAAAGGGTACTTCAAGCAATATCATCCCATCCGGTATATCACAGATCGGCAGAATTTAAAGAAATATTTACAAATACCATAAAACTACTAAAAAAACTTTTCAGGACAGATAGAGATACGATTATTCTAACCTCTTCGGGAACAGGAGCTATGGAAGCAGCCGTATCTAACCTTTTCTCTCCCGGTGATAGTGCAGTAATTGTTGTTGGCGGAAAGTTCGGACAAAGATGGGAAGAACTATGCAAAACATTCGGAGTAAACCCTATAGTAATAGAACTGGAATGGGGAAAATCCGTTAATCCCGAAGATATCAGAAAAAAAATAGAGAACAACAAAAATGTAAAAGGGATACTCATTCAGATATGTGAAACATCAACAGGAGCATATAACGATATTAAAGCAATAGGAGATATAACCTCTGAATACAATGATATCCTACTTATAGCTGACGGAATAACAGCTTTCGGAGTTTACGATATACCCGTTGACGAATGGAATATAGATGTTGCAATTACCGGTTCACAAAAAGCATTAATGACACCCCCCGGCCTTGCAATAATAAGTATGAGCGAAAAAGCAAAAACCAGATTATCAAAGGTGGAAAAAAGAAGTTACTATTTTGATCTTGAAAAAGAGATTAAGAATCAGTTAAAGGGACAAACAGCCTACACCCCAGCAGTAAACCTTATAATAGGCTTAAACGAAGCTCTAAAAATGATAGAAGAAGAAGGCCTTAAAAATGTTGCGGAAAGACATGAAATACTTGCAAAGTGTGCGAGAGCCGGAATAAAAGCCCTTGAGCTTGAACTTCTACCTGAATGTCCTGCAAACGGCGTAACAGCGGTTAAACTACCGGAACACATTGATGGACAGAAGTTTGTTTCGTGGATAAAGAACAAATTTGGAATTGTTATAGCAGGAGGGCAGGAGCATCTAAAAGGTAAAATTTTCAGGCTTTCCCATATGGGATACATAGATATATTTGATCTTTTGACACAACTTGAAGCTGTTGAATTTGCATTAACGAGAATAGAAATGTATCCCGCCTACGGAAAATCTGTAAAAGCAGCTATGGAAAAATACATAGAGCTTGTACATCATAAACCTATAACTTATAGAAAGGGGAGTTAATACTCCCTTTCTATCTTAACCTCAGATTCAGGAGCAGGTAAAGTCTCAGCCGGTTTTGAAACATCAAATTTCCCTTCTTTAATCCACTCTTTAAGTATCTCAGCTATTTCTCTTGCCTTGTAATAGGAAGACAATGGTGATGCCGGCACTTTCTTCTCTTTAATCTCTATTACTCCTTTTCTTAACTGTTCGTAATTAACATAAGCAATAGGCTCAATCACCTCACCACTTGGATAATCGGAAGAGTAGTCATAAACAGGAGCAAGTATTTCCGAATCTTTAACGGAAGTATAATAAGCGATTCTCTCATTAAGAACCGGTATAGGAATACCTATTCCGACAAACAGGGAAACACCGTAACCGACTATGGAAGCCGCCCTTATAAACTCCGTACTCATCTGTTTCATATCTCCGACAGTCATGATTGTACCGCTTCCGGATTTCGGTTGTCCTTTTACAGTTCTACCTATTCCAAAAGGAGCGTGCTGAGTTCCTTGAAATGCGATATATCCGATACCTCCGCCTAAAAATATCCTGGTTCCTATACCTATAGTTTCAAAATAGGGATCGTTTAAAAGAGGACTTAACTGTCCGGCACTCGAATAGGTCGCATTTGAAAAATTTGGTTTAAGAACACCCATATATGTATAAATTGTCCTTGAAGACCTATTAACTGCAACATTATAGTTTTGATAACAATTTCTCGGATTAAAAAGAGTTGCATCTCTTATATTGTTGATATTTATGGTTTTTCTTATCTCTCTTCTGGGATAGCAATCTGTCCCGTAAGCATAAGCTTCAAGCTCTATATCTTCTCCGGCAATTAATTCTTCTATCACATGAGCGCCACCATATTCAAACTTTCCAGGATAAACCTCATTTCTCGGGTCATTCTCTGGAAGAGCGGTTGCACCTATATAAAGGTCAACCGCTGCAAGACCGCCGTAAACAGAAACTTCGTTTAAATATATCTCTTCCATCTTCATCTTAGGTTTAGTATGCCCTACATTCAAAAAAGCACCTGAAGAACACATCGCCCCAAATGTACCTGTTGTAACAACATCAACTTCTTCAGCAGCCTTCACAATTCCAATCTCATCAACAATATTTATCATCTCTTCAGCTGTAACAATAACTGCATCACCTTTTTTTATCTTTTCATTTATCTCTTCATAGGTTTTATTCACCGCAAATTTCTTTTTCATAAAAACAACCTCTCTTATACGGGTTCCGCAACAAGATCAACATCATTTGCCAAACCGGTAATCTTAGCTTTCACAAATTTTCCGGGAGTAAATTCACCTTTAAGATAAACAATACCGTCAATTTCATAGGCACTCCTATAACTTCTCGCCTCCATATATCCTTTCATATCTTTAGATTTTTCATCTATCAAAAGTGGAAATTCTTTTCCAACAAGCTTTCCACTCTTCTCTTGAAAAATAGAATACTGAATATCTTCAATAAAATTAAGCCTTGACTCTTTTAAAGGTTCGGGTAAATCCCCAAGATTGTAAGCAGTTGTTCCCTCTTCACGGGAATATTTAAAGAACCCGGCCCAATCAAGCTTTTTGCTTTTTAAAAAAGCAACCAACTGTTCAAAATCGTTTTCCGTTTCGGTAGGATAACCGACTATAAAAGAACTTCTTATCGCAATTTCAGGAATTCTATCCCTTAATCTATCAATAAGCTCCTCTATAAAGGAATAGGAATACTTTCTACCCATAGACAAAAGAATCTTATCGGAAACATGCTGAAACGGAACATCTAAATAGTTAACAATTTTTTCGCTTCCGGCAATCGTATCTATAAGCTCTTCTGTTATATGGGAAGGATATGTGTACATCAATCTTATCCATTCAATACTCTTAATTCGCTCCAGTTTATTCAGCAAATCGACAAGAGCATTCTTCTCTCCTCTATCCATCCCGTAAGCTGTGGTATCCTGTGCAATTACATAAAGCTCCTTTACACCCTTATCCGCCAGCAATTTTGCCTCTTCAACAATCTCATCTTCCGAACGACTTTTCAATGAACCTCTAATTATAGGAATAGCACAGTAAGAACAGTTATTTGAGCAACCCTCGGATATTTTCAAGTAGGAAAAATGAGGAAGGGTAAGAATCTCCCTATAAAGGAAAGGTTTTTCCGGTTGAAATTGTTTATCCAGTATTTTCTCAACACTTTTTTCAAGCTCTTCCACTCCTATGAAAACATCCACTTCCGGCAGCTCTTTTTTAAGCTCTTCTTTGTATCTCTGATAGAGGCACCCTGCAACAACCACTTTTTTGCCGGGATTTTTTTTCTTCTCCTCGACAGCGTTTAAAATCTCTTCTATAGATTCCTCTTTCGCAGGATTTATAAAACCACAAGTGTTTACAATAAGTATATCCGCATCTTCAAGGTTATTTACAAAAACCACATCTCCGGCAGCTTTTAAAAAACCGGTCATAAGCTCCGTATCAACATGATTTTTCGGACACCCTAAACTTATAACGGCAATTTTTTTCTTGGACATAAATCACCCTGCTGGAATTTTTTTAATTATATTTTCAAAATCTATCGCCCCTTCGTAAATCGCTTTACCTGTAATTGCACCTACAACATTTGATATCTCTGAAAGCTTGAAAACATCTTCTCCGGTTGCAATTCCTCCGGAAGCTATAACAGGTTTTCTTACACTCCCCGCAAAATGTTCAACCTCCTCAAAATTAGGGCCCTCTAAAGTCCCATCCCGTGAAATATCGGTATAAACAAAACCCCATATCGGCTTATTTTCATATCTTTTAGCAAAATCAACAGCTTTAAACTCTGTTTTCTCAACCCAGCCGCGGGTTGTCATGTAACCATCCTTGGCATCAACCCCAAGAACCATTCCTTCAGGAAAAACATCTATCATCTCTTCAAAAATTTCAGAGTTCTCAACAGCAACCGTTCCAACAATTATTCTGTCAACACCCGCTTCTTTCAAAGCCTTCACAGCTTCTACCGTCCTGACCCCTCCGCCAAACTGCACAGGAATAGAAAGTCTATTAACAATCCCTTCCACTATTTTTATATTTTGAGGAATTCCTTCAAAAGCACCATCAAGGTCAACAACATGAAGTCTCGAAGCTCCTCTATCCTGCCACAAAAGAGCTGCATCAACAGGATTTTCAAAATACTCTTTTACAGCGTCCGCTCTTCCCTTATAAAGTCTTACACATTTTCCGTTTTTTATATCAACAGCAGGTATCAACTCAAACATTAAAACACCTCCTAAAAATCAAATACCTAAAACATCAAACATACTGTAAAAACCGGAAGGTTTTCCACAAATCCACTTCGCCGCAACAATAGCTCCCCGAGCGAAAGTTTCTCTACTTGTTGCATGATGAGTCAGCTCCAACCTCTCTCCTAATGTTGCAAAATAGACAGTATGCTCACCTACAACATCTCCCATTCTTGCAGCAAAAATACCAATTTCATTTTTTTTTCTTTCTCCGACAAATCCCTCCCTTCCGAAAACAGCAGTTTTGTCAAGAGATTTTTCCATGCTATCGGCAACTATTTCCGCAAGCCTAACAGCCGTTCCAGAAGGAGCATCTTTCTTGAATCTATGGTGAATTTCAAAAATTTCAACATCATAATCCTTGTCTTTCAAGACTTTAGCAGCCTCTCCAACCAATTTAAAAAGAAGATTTACCCCAAGACTCATATTCGGAGAAAAAAGCACGGGAATTCTCTCCGAGGCTTTATTTAATATTTCTATCTCTTCCTGAGAAAAACCCGTAGTTCCCGTAACTATGGCAATTCCTTCATCAACAGCATCTTTCAGAAGAAACAAAGTGGCACAGGGAATGGTAAAGTCTATAACAACATCAGGTTTATCCCCAATATCCTTTAAAGAACCTACAAATTTCAATTTATCATCAAAACTTTTTCCAATCAAATCCGATTCGGGATTTTCCATAACACCCACAAGTCTCATATTCTCATCATCTTTAACAATGGAAGCAATAAGTCTTCCCATACGCCCATTCGCACCGTTAATAGCAATCTTCATAACAACTCACCCCTTTTATACTTACACATCTTAGCCATCTCGCAAACATTATAAATACTATACAATTTCTATCTTCTTAAGCGCTTCTTTTATCTTCTCTTCTTTATTTTTAGAAGTTGAACATAACGGAAGCCTAAACTCCTTTTCCATCATTCCCATAAAAGAAAGAGCCGTTTTAACAGGAATAGGATTCGTATCTATAAACATAACTTCATGGAACGGATACATCTCAAGATGTAATCTTTTTGCTTCTTCAATATTCCCATTTACAAAAGCTTTATACATCTTAACCATTCTGTCCGGAACAATATTTGCAGTAACAGAGATAACCCCTTTTGCTCCGACAGAAAGAAGAGGATAAAAAGTTAAATCGTCTCCTGAAAGCACTTCAATTCTATCACCGCAAAGGTTAATTATTTCCGAAGCAACATTTGTACTTCCGGTAGCTTCTTTTATAGCGACAATATTGTCTATCTCCGAAAGCATTAAAACTGTTTCCGGAAGCATATTCACCCCGGTTCTCCCGGGAACGTTATAGAGAACAATAGGAAAAGAAACAGATTCAGCTATTGTTTTAAAATGGCGAAAAAGCCCTTCCTGATTTGGCTTATTGTAGTAAGGTGTTATAAGAAGTGCTCCGTCAGCCCCCGCTTTTTCAGCATACTTTGTAAGTTCAACGGCTTCACATGTTGAGTTTGAACCGGTTCCTGCAATAACTTTTACCTTCCCTTTCGACTGCTCGATAACAAGAGCAATAACCTCCTCATGCTCCTTATAAGAGAGGGTGGCCGACTCTCCCGTAGTACCGCAAGGCACAATACCGTGAACTCCCTTTTCTATAAGAAACTCTACATGGGACTTAAGAGCATCTTTATCAACCTTCTCATTTTTAAAAGGCGTAGGTATCGCAACATAGACTCCTTCAAACATCGCCGCCTCCAGATAAAATTTAATATAAATTAACGGTCAGATGAAATTTTAACAAATATAACCGCAAGAAAGTTTTTATATAATTGGATAAAAAGGGTAAAATTTCCTGACATCTTACAGATTCTTACGGAGGTCACAAAAACAATGGAAACTTGGAACGGCATAATAGAGGAGTTTAAAAACTTTTTACCCGTTACGGAAAAAACCCCGGTCATAACATTAAAAGAAGGGAACACACCACTAATAGAAGCCGATAATCTCGCAAAAGCAATCAATCCTAAAATTAAGATATACCTTAAATATGAAGGATTAAATCCTACAGGCTCTTTCAAAGACCGTGGGATGACGATGGCTGTATCAAAAGCTGTCGAGGAAGGAGCAAAAGCCGTTATATGTGCATCCACAGGCAACACATCAGCTGCTGCCGCCGCCTACGCTGCGAAAGCCGGAATAAAAGCCGTCGTTTTGATTCCGGAAGGTAAAATTGCTCTTGGAAAATTATCCCAAGCAGTGATGTATGGAGCGAAAGTCATTCAAATAAAAGGAAACTTTGACGAAGCCCTTGATATAGTGAGAACAATAGGCGAAAATTATCCGATAACCATAGTAAATTCTATCAATCCTTTCCGAATTCAAGGACAGAAAACAGCAGCTTTTGAAGTGTGTGAACAACTTGGAAAAGCGCCCGATTTTCACTTCATTCCCGTTGGAAACGCCGGAAACATAACAGCTTACTGGATGGGATACAGAGAATATTCGGAAGCCGGAAAAGTTGACTCCAAACCGAAAATGTGTGGTTGGCAGGCAGCAGGTGCTGCACCTATTGTTTTAGGTCATCCCGTCAAAAATCCGGAAACCATAGCAACAGCAATAAGAATCGGAAATCCTGCAAGCTGGGAAAATGCCGTTAACGCAGCCAAAGAATCAGGCGGTTTAATAGATATGGTAACTGACGAAGAAATATTGGAAGCCTATAAACTCGTTGCTCAAACAGAGGGTATATTCTGCGAACCTGCTTCTGCCGCATCTATCGCAGGTGTTATCAAAGCAAACAGAGAGAAAAAGCTGTTTTCAAAAGGGAACACCATAGTATGCACACTGACGGGACATGGATTAAAAGACCCTGATACGGCAATATCAATGGGAGTAAAACCCGCAACGCTACCGGCAGAAGAGATAGCAATAATAAAACACCTGGGATTTTAAAAGGAAAAATGATGAAAGAAACGGAAATTCCACAAGGATTTAAAACTTTACTACCGAAAGAAGCTCTTGAAATAGGGGAGATTTTCAGAATATTTGAAAAAGTTATCCGACAATGGGGCTATCTTCCTGTTATTCCTCCAACAATAGAGTACCTTAACACTTTTAAAAAAATAGACGAATCTTTTGAAGAATTATCGTTTAAGTTAGTTGACAAAAGAACCGGTAGATTGATTTCGGTCAGACCCGATTTTACTCCTCAAATCGCAAGAATAGTCGCTTCCTCTTTTAAAAGTGAAGCCCCGCCATTCCGATTTTATTACAAAGGCAGTATCTTTAGAGATTCAAAAGGAGACAGAGAGTTTCCTCAATTTGGGGTCGAACTGATAGGAGCGGATGATATAGAAGCCGATGCCGAAGTTGTAAGCGTTATAGTAAACATGCTTAGAGAACTTGGATTAAAGTCTTTCCAGATAGATATAGGACACGTCGGTTTCATAGACGGAGTTATTGAAGAGCTTAATATACCTGACGAAAAAAAAGAGAAATTCATATCCCTTCTTTCATCAAAGGATTTATCCGGAATCGAGCTTTTTTCGGAAGAAAACAATTTTCCAATTGAAATCAGAACAAAAATAGAAGTGTTACTAGACCTTTATGGAAAAGCAACCATACTTAACAGAGCCGAAAAAACATTTAAAAACAGAAAATGCATCAAAGCCACGGAAACACTGAAAAAGATGTTTGAAATCCTCAAAACATACGGTTTCGAAGAAAATATAATTTTTGACCTTTCGGAAAGACGTGGAATGAAATATCACAGCGGTATAACTTTTGAAATATTTCACCCTATGGTAGGAATTTCCATTGGAAGCGGAGGAAGATACGACAACCTTATAAAATCCTTCGGAAGAAATCTTCCGGCAACGGGAACTTCAATAAGAATCGACCGAATATATGAACTTTTAAAGAAAAAAGCCGCTCTAAACATAAAACTTCCCAGGGACATCTACATAATAGATACAAACAAAGAGCTTAAAAAAGCTTATGAAGTTGCAAAAACACTAAGAAAAAAAGGATTTAATGTTGCCCGGGATATTGTAAAAAGACCTGTCGAAAAATCAATTGAAATCGCTTTTAATAAAGGTTTTCAATTTGCTATAGTTCTTAACCCCCGGGAACATGGAAATAAATTTATAGTTTGCAGTACAAAGTTTAGAAAAATAGAAAAAGAGGGAAATTCAACAGAAGAAACAGTAAACAGAATAATTGAGATATTGGAGGAACATTGATGGCAACACTTGCAATTGTTGGAACACAATGGGGTGACGAAGGAAAAGGAAAGATTGTAGATATCCTTTCCGAAAAAGCCGATATAATCACAAGATTTCAGGGAGGAAACAACGCCGGTCATACGGTAGTCATAAACGGAACAAAATATGTTCTTCACCTTCTACCTTCCGGTATTCTCCATGAAGGAAAAGTATGTATTCTCGGCAACGGAATGGCTATAGACCTTGAAGCTCTCGTCAATGAAATAGAATTTATAAAAAGAATCGGAAAAAATATTGAGGGAAGAATTCTATTATCCGAAAGAGCCCATATTATTCTTCCTTACCATAAACAACTGGATTTAGCTTCTGAAAAAAAGAAAGGAGACGGTTCTATCGGTACAACATTAAAAGGAATAGGACCTGCATACAGAGATAAGGCCGGAAGGGTAGGAATTAGAATCGCCGACCTTAAAAATCCCGAAACATTCAAACACAGACTTATTGAAAACATTAAAGAAAAAAGTATCATTCTGAAATATGTTTACGGTTTTAATCCCAACCTTAACGCAGAAGAAATATACTCATCTACAATGAGAATTTTTGATAAACTCAAACCGTTTGTATCAGATACAATATCATATCTTAATGAAGAGATAGATAACGAAAAAAGTATCCTTTTCGAAGGAGCTCAAGCAACCTTACTTGATATTGATGCGGGAACCTATCCTTACGTTACATCGTCAAACTCATCCGCCCTTGGAATCTCGGCAGGAACGGGAATAAGTCCTAAAAAAATCAAAAAAATAACAGGCATTGCCAAAGCTTACACAACAAGAGTCGGTGGCGGCCCTTTTCCGACAGAACTGTGCTGCCAACTTGGAGAACTTTTGAGAGCAAGAGGGCATGAATACGGAGCAACAACAGGAAGACCGAGGAGATGCGGCTGGCTCGACCTGGTAACAGTTAAATACTCAGCAATAATAAACGACCTTGATTCTCTTGTAATAACGAAACTTGATGTCCTTGATGCTTTTGAAGAGATAAAAGTATGTATAGGCTATAAGTTTGCAGGAACATCTGTTAATTCATTCCCTTCCACAGTAGAGCAGCTTTCAAAAGCAGAACCTGTTTATGAATCTCTTCCCGGTTGGAAAACGGAAACAACAAAAATCACCGAATTTGAAAAACTCCCGGAAAACGCCAGAAATTTCATAAAATTCATAGAAAACTATCTGGGAATCCCTGTTTCTCTTGTTTCAACAGGTCCACAAAGAAGCGAAATCATATGCAGAAAAAACCCTTGGTAAAGCTTGAACAAATCTTTATAAAATACTATATTAACAATCATAACGGTGCGCTCGTAGCTCAGTAGGATAGAGCGCGAGATTCCTAATCTCGAGGCCGCAGGTTCGATCCCTGCCGAGCGCACCATGTTTCCTTTAACGGGGAGGGGAGTTTATGTTTGATGTCAACAGTTCCACTATAGATATTTCGGGATTTCTATTGGCCGTTTCCTCTATGAGTGGTTTAAGTGACCCTATAGTAAATAACCATAACTACCGTGTCGCTTTTATCTCTTTCTTAATAGGTAAAGATATAAGTTATTCCAATGAATTTCTATACAATTTAATAGTAGCGGGACTCCTTCATGATATAGGACTTCTCCTTGTTCACACGGAAGAAGACCTTGCTGTTGTAAAAGACACCCGGGACGAAGAAAGCAAAATAGTCCATATCCACAGCGAAATAGGTTACGAACTTTTAAAAAACTTTCCTTTCTTCTCTCATATAGCAAAAATAATAAAGTACCACCACTACCCTTATAATCAAATAGTTAAAGTTAAATTTCCCATAAGCTCGGCAATCATATATTTAGCAGATAGAATCGATATTTTTATTCAAACCAATCTCAATAAAAATGAAAACAAACTATCTCAAATCTCAGACCTCAAACCGAAACTTAAAGAATTCCTAATCAAAGGAAAAGGCACACAGTTCAGCCCGAGGGCAGTGGACACCGCGATAGAAAATTTAATAGAAAAAGAAAGTTTCTGGTTCGAGATTCTTAGTGAAGCCTATTTAAAAGAAACACTTGAAGAGATGCTGCAAAATTTTGAACAAAAAATGCCATCGGAAATTTTTTTCAATCTGGCACAAATAATGGCCTATCTAATTGACTTTAAAAGTCCTTTTACAGCCACACATTCATCAGGAGTTGCTCATATAGCTACATCATTGGCAAGCCTTTTCAATTTTACAGCTCCCGATTTAAAAAAGATGAAAATTGCAGGACTTCTACACGACATCGGTAAAATAGCAATACCGTCTGATATTCTTGAAAAACCCGGAAAACTGAGCGATAGAGAAATTAATATTATGAAATCCCATGTATTTCATACACACAAAATAATATCAAAACTGAAATTAGACCCTAACATTATCCATTGGGCGGCTTTCCACCATGAAACTTTAAACGGACACGGCTACCCGTTCAATCTAAGAGCAAAAGATCTTTCCCTGGGTGCACGAGTAATGGCAGTTGCCGATATTTTTACCGCCCTTATGGAAGACAGACCTTACAAAAGAGGAATGTCTGAAGAAAAAGCTTTATCTATTATCGAAGAATTAGCAGATAGAAACCGCCTCGACCAGCGAGTCGTTACCGTACTTAAAAAGAACATAAAAAGTATAAATATGCAACGGAAGGAAGCCCAGAAAAAAGCCACTAAAACTTACCAAACAATAAGGGAAATTCCCTCCAAAATTAAAAATCAAACTTTTTTCTCTTGAGGATTTTGTTCTGCAAGAATTTTTGATATAATCATCTCCACCTTAGCCGGCTTTATTAAGCCCAAAATTTTCCCTTTTACCCGGAGTTTTCGGAGGTAACTATGCTTTTTAAAAAACCGCAAGTAGCTTTCTATCCCTTCGCTGTCCTTAGAAATCCGGACAGATGTGTCAAATGTAAATCGTGTATTGACCAGTGCTCATTCGAAGCTACTTATTACGATGAAGATTACAATAAAATAACAAATAGAAACGAAAATTGTGTTAACTGCAAACGTTGCGAAGCTTTTTGCCCTACAGATGCTATAAAAGTCGTTCAAAATCCATCAACATTTCACAAAGATGCCAATTGGACTCAGGAAGCCATA
>Ga0256840_1001137_pt1 | contig 25525 bp, 19 predicted proteins | sample 355202metaG_FD_185969 | JGI IMG/M metagenome (GOLD analysis project Ga0256840, IMG submission 185969) | Hydrothermal vent microbial communities from Mid Atlantic Ridge, Atlantic Ocean - 355-202 | ecosystem: Environmental > Aquatic > Marine > Hydrothermal vents | place: Atlantic Ocean: Mid...
AGATTGCTTGAAAATTGGAGTATGGCTTAACCTGCATTTTTTCAAAAGGAAGTTTATCAAAATCTATCTCGCAAACATATGTTCTATATAGATCAAAATCATTTTGAACAATAGTGTGCAATCTTGCCATAAAACCTATCTCTTCACCATTTTTTGATATTTTTGAAAACTCATAAGGATTGCATAGACTATTTTTTGGCTCACTTGCAACCAAATCAAACTTTCCAATAACGCTTGAAATTTTTCTAGCAAAAGAGTAAAAATCTATCTCTTTTGGTTTCCCATGATTTGATATATCTGCATTTCCATCTTCGCCACTAAAAACAAAAGTCATTTTCACTTTTTCTTCTCTGTCTCTATCAAAAACAGTACCTATCTCAAAAAGAGAGACACTTTTTTTACCATACTTTATATTTTTACTCACAGAATCTAACATATTTGGAATTAGAGATGTACGAAGCGTATTTAGTTCCATTGTAATAGGATTTGACAGGTCGAGTTTTGATTCAACAGACTCCAATCCATATCTATCATTTCTAACTCTATCGTCAAAGATGAAGTGCATGGATTCAAAAAAGCTACTTTGCGCGGCTTTGCATCTATATGATTGTCTCTTTTTAAAATTTATGTATGAACTGTTATGTTTGGCACTTTGTGCAAATATCAGTGGTTTAGATGTTATATTGTCGATTCCAACCATTCTGACTATCTCTTCACAGATATCCTGCTTATTTAAGATATCGTGTCTAAAAGGTGGTACTTGTATCTTCATAGTCTCTTGTTCGTGGTTAAATATCACACCAAATCCAAGATTTTTAAGTATATCTACCACTCTGTTTTTAGGTATCTCTTCTCCTATCATTGCATTTAAATCATCCAAATGCAGATTTATAACAACTTCTTCAAAGTCTTGAATCACTTGCTGACTTCCTGCATACATCATTACTTTAGAGCTACTCAACAATCTGTCAACAAGGTAATTTATACCAAAGTCCAGATCAGGCTCGCTTCCCCTGCTTGAACGATATAAATGTCTATCTGAAGGTATCTTTTTATTATATGTATTTTCTGAAATAGTATCAGGATGAGAATAATTTGCTTCAAGTATGACTCTCTCATCACTCTCACTCGCTCTACCTAAAGTTTCTTGAGATACTCCAACAAAAGAGAGTGGTTTTTGAGCTAAAACTGCATCAAGCCCATTATCCTGTTTTTTTAGTGACAAAACGGCTTTTTCACCATTTTTGTCAGCAAAAGCTTTATAACTGTATACTCTTAGTAAAACACCTGTAGAGTAGGTACTGTATGTCAAAATTCTTTGAAGTGCATCATCATCACTCTCGCCAACCAATGCCATCCTTAAATCCATAAGAAGATTTGATTTTATCTCTTTATTGTCAAAAACTTTAAAGATAAAAGATGATTCTATTTTATCGCCAACCACAACATTTAAAACTCTTCCGATTCCTAGCTGATTTTCATCCTCTTCGACACCATCTGAGTACTTAATATTTAAATCAAATGGCACACATAAATCTCTTGCAACGCCATGAATGCTTAAACAATCGCCTCTATTTGCTGTAAGCTCTATCTCTATAATATCATCATTTAGAAGTGGGTATTGACTCAACTGTTTGCCAATTTCAAGCTTGCCTATGCTATCATCTAGCACCATAATACCATCGTTTATCTTTGCAAGCCCGAGTTCGGTTGATGAACAAATCATACCATTTGATTCTATGCCTCTTAGTTTTGCCGGTTTGATTTTAAAATTGCCAGGCAAAATAGAACCTACTTTTGCAACTGCCACCATTTGACCAGCAGCTACATTTTTTGCACCACAGACTATCTGCTCTATTTTTTCGCCAATATCAACTTTACAAACATTTAATTTATCTGCATTCGGATGTTTTTCGCAAGATATAACATGACCAACTACGACATCTTGAGGCATTCTAACTTTTTCAACGCTATCAACCTCTAATCCAATAGAATTTAACTCTTTAGCTATATCTTGGGTATCTATATCTTTTACATCAATCCACTCATTTAGCCACTCTTTTGTAATAATCATCTAAATTGCTCCAATAATCTCAAATCTCCCTCAAACAATGACCTTAAATCTGGTATCTTATGAGTTAACATAGCTACCCTCTCAATTCCTAAGCCAAAAGCATATCCACTCACATCTTTATATCCAACGGCATCAAAAACATTCGGATCTACTACGCCGCTTCCTAGTATCTCAAGCCAACCTGTATGGGAACAGACTCTGCACCCTTCTCCTTTGCAAAAGATACAACTTATATCAACTTCGGCACTCGGCTCCGTAAAAGGGAAAAAACTAGGTCTAAATCTAACTTTTACATCTCCAAACATATACTTTAAGAAATCTTCCAATATAAACTTAAGATTGGCAAAAGAGACAACACCCTCTTTATCAACCACTAAACCCTCTATCTGATGAAACATAGGAGTATGAGTCAAATCATAATCTCTTCTAAACACAGCTCCAGGAGATATGATTCTAATCGGAGGTTTCTCTTTAAGCATCGTTCTTATCTGCACAGGACTTGTATGGGTTCTTAGAAGCATAGAATCTTTAAAATAAAAAGTATCTTGCATATCTCTTGCAGGGTGATATTTTGGTAGGTTTAGAGCTTCAAAATTATGAAAGTCATCTTCTACAAGAGGGCCCTCTTCTATGGAAAAGTTCATACTCACAAAGTACTCAATCATCTTATCCATGGTCTCCATCACAGGATGCAGTGCACCAGAAGTTGGAGTTGAGTCAAAAAGTGTCATATCAACACTACCGTCTCGCATCTCTTGCTCAATTGCTTCACTCTCTAAAATCATTTTTTTATCATTTAGCAGATTTAGAAAAAGTTCTTTATCTGCATTTAGTTTTTGTGCAAAATCTTTTTTCTCACTATTTGGCAAAGATTTCATCTTGGCAAACTCTTTAGCAAAAGAGCCTTTTTTACCAAACAAAGAGAGTCTTAATTGCTCTAAATCTTTTAAACTTTTACAAGTTTTGATGGATCGTTTCATATTGTCCAATGTAATACCTTAAATATTTTTCTTTTATTATATTAAATTTTTGATTAAAAAGAGTTAAGCAAGATCAATTCAAGATAAATATATTGGTAAAATTTAAACAAAAAACAGTATAATAATGATAATTTATAAAATCAAGGATATAACAAATGACTATATTTAGTAAAATCATAAAGGGTGAAATCCCTTGCAATAAAGTATTGGAAAATGATGATTTTTTAGCTTTTCACGATATAAATCCAAAAGCACCGATTCATATACTCATCATTCCAAAAGTTGAGATTGAAAATTTTCAACAAGTTACTCCAGAAATCATGGCAGGCATGACCTCTTTTATACAAGAAGTCGCCACAATGCTAGGTTTGGATAAAAACGGATATAGACTTATCACCAACAATGGCAAAAATGGTGGTCAAGAGGTCATGCACCTACATTTTCATCTTTTAGGTGGTGCTAAACTATCCTGGGGACATATGGCAGATAGCGATACTAAAAACTTTTTCTAGCCATATAATTTTGTGGCAGAGTTTTTAAAACTATTTCTTAGAGGACAAATCCTCCCGTTGGTCTGAGCCTCACGAAATAGTTTTAAAAACTCTGCCACAAAAAGAGGCTAATTTTTAATCTCTTTTTGCTAGCCACTCTTCAAAATCTTTTATCTGTTTTTTTGTTGACTCTTCTGATGTACCGCCTTGTGAATCTCTAGCATTCATAGAGTTTCTTAAACTTAAAAACTTTATGGCATCTTCGCCGATTCTTTCATCAACATCTTTTAGCTCTTCGTAACTTAAAGAACTTATATCTTTTCCTAGTTTTTCGGCGTGACTTACAGCATGTCCTGTTATGAAATGTGCCTCTCTAAAAGGTATATTACACTTTGCCACAAGATAATCTGCCAAATCTGTAGCACTCAAATGTCCAGTACTGCAAGCTTTTAGCATATTTTCTTTATCTATATGCATAGTTAAAAGTGCTTCTTTTAAAATTTGAAGGGATATGCTCACGTTCTGAACACTGTCAAAAACTCCCTCTTTATCCTCTTGCATATCTTTGTTGTAAGCTAGTGGTAAACCTTTTAAAACTGTAAGTAATGATATGAGATTTCCATTTACTCTACCTGTTTTTCCCCTTAAAAGCTCAGGAACATCAGGGTTCTTTTTTTGAGGCATTATCGAACTTCCTGTGCTGTACTCATCACTCAGAGTTATAAACTTAAACTCATAACTTGACCATAAAATCAACTCTTCGGCCAATCTCGAGATATGCACCATAACTGTTGAGGTATTAAACAAAATCTCCAAAGCAAAGTCTCTATCACTTACTGTATCTAAACAATTCACACTTACACTATCAAAACCAAGCAATTGTGCAGTTTTAACTCTGTCTATCTTATGTGGTGTTCCTGCGAGTGCAGCACAACCCAAAGGTAAAACGCTACTTCTTTTATATGAGCTTTCAAATCTGTCTATATCTCTTTTGAACATATTTGCATACGCTAACATATGAAATGCAAAATTAATCGGTTGAGCATGTTGGAGGTGCGTCATTCCTGGCATCAATGTGCTGGTATTGTCTTTGGAGATGTAGATAAGCGACTCTATAAGCTCTTGTAGTAAATCAATAATCTCAAGATTGCTCTTTTGCACAAAAAGTCTAAAATCAAGCGCCACTTGGTCATTTCTACTTCTTGCTGTATGAAGTTTTTTTCCACTCTCTCCAATCTTTTTGATAAGTTGTTTTTCGATTGCCATATGTATATCTTCATCGCTTATATCAAAAACAAACTCTCCATCATCTATCATATGCTCTATCTCTTTGAGTCCAGAAACAATACTTTCAGATTCAACACTACTTAGTATTCCAACACTTGCTAGCATCGTAGCATGTGCAATTGAGCCTTTTATATCCTCTTTATATAATTTTTTATCAAATGGTAAAGAGGCGTTAAACTCATCTAAAAGTTTAGCGGAACCTTTTGAAAATCTACCTGACCATAATTTTGACATTTTTTCTCCGATTAACTGTACATGCAGAAAAAATGGGGATTATTATCCCCATTTTTTTAAAGTTTAGGACCAAATTCTGAAAAATCTGAATCCTCTGTGATATATTTTTTGAAGTTTTCTATAAACATTTTGGCTAGTTTTTGGCTAGTCTTATCATAATCCTCTTTATCTTCCCAGCTATTTCTAGGATTTAGTATATTTGAGTCAACTCCATCAAGAGTTTTTGGAACACTTAGCTCGAACAGAGGAAGTTTTTCAAATTCACTATCATTTATAGAGCCATCCAATATAGCATCTATACAAGCTCTAGTAGCTTTTATACTCATCCTGCTTCCAACACCATATGCGCCGCCACTCCAGCCGGTATTTACTAGATAGACTTCCACACTGTGTTTCTCTATCTTCTGTCCTAAAAGCTTTGCATATACAGTTGGGTGCAAAGGTAAAAAAGCTTCACCAAAGCATGAACTAAATGTTGCTACTGGCTCTGTAATTCCTCTCTCTGTTCCAGCTACTTTTGCAGTATATCCACTCATAAAGTAGTACATAGCCTGCTCTTTTGTTAGTTTAGAAACAGGAGGCAATACTCCAAAAGCATCTGCACTTAAAAAGATAATCTTTTTAGGGTGACCAGCTTTTGAATCCTCTTTAAAATTCTCTATAAAGTATATCGGGTATGAAACTCTTGTGTTTTCAGTTTTGCTTCCATCATCAAAATCAACTACACCATTAACATCAGCAACAACATTTTCAAGAAGTGCATCTCTTTTTATAGCTCCATAAATCTCCGGTTCACTCTCTTGCTTTAGATTTATACATTTTGCGTAGCATCCACCTTCAAAATTGAAGATTCCATTCTCATCCCATCCATGCTCGTCATCACCTATAAGTTTTCTCTTTGGATCAGTAGAAAGTGTTGTTTTACCAGTTCCGCTAAGTCCAAAAAAGAGGGCACTATCGCCACTCTCTCCTACATTTGCGGAACAGTGCATAGAGAGTTTGCCCTCTAGTGGTAACCAGTAATTCATCATAGAGAAGACACCTTTTTTTATCTCTCCACCATACCATGTTCCACCAATTATCGCTATATTTTCTTCAACATTAAAGATCACAAAAACATCAGAATTCAAACCATGTTTTTTATACTCTTTATCAACAGTTTTACAAGCTACATATAAAGTAAAATCTGGCTTAAAATCTTCTAAATCTTTTTCATCTGGACGGATAAACATATTTTTAACAAAATGTGCCTGCCAAGCAACTTCAGATACAACTCTTATGCTTTTTCTACTATCTAAACTAGCTCCAGCATATGCATCTTGAATATATAAATCTTTATTTGAAAGTTGTTTTTTTGCCACTACAAAAAGGTCATCAAAAACCTCTTTTGTTGTAGGCTGATTTATCGCACCCCAAGAGATATACTTTTGCGAAGGGTCTTGCTTGACGAAATACTTATCTTTTGGACTTCTTCCTGTAAAAACTCCAGTATCAACCATAAATGCACCACTACTTGCTACTTTTCCCTCTTTATTTGCAACTTCATGCTCAAAAAGCTCATCATAACTCAAATTGTGATATATTTTTCCTATATTTTCCAAGCCTAAATCGTCTAATCCATTCACCTTCAACATAATTTTCCTCTTATTTAAATATTGATAAAAGTACACCAGCTGCTACGGCAGAGCCTATAACACCAGCAACATTTGGACCCATGGCATGCATAAGAAGCATATTTGTAGGGTCACTCTCCATTCCAACTTTATTTGACACACGAGCTGCCATCGGTACCGCACTAACTCCAGCTGAGCCTATCAGTGGATTTATAGGGTCTTTAGAGAATTTATTCATAATCTTAGCCATTAAAACCCCAGCTGCTGTTCCAATCGCAAAAGCGATAAGACCAAGAGCTAAAATTCCTAAAGTATCAGCTATCAAAAACTTTTCAGCAGCTAGTTTTGAGCCGACTCCAAGCCCTAAAAATATAGTTACTATATTTATAAGTGCATTTTGCATTGTACCAGATAGTCTATCAACAACACCTGAAACTCTTGCAAAATTACCAAAAGTGAGTGCGCCTATAAGTGGAGTAGATTCTGGAAGAATTAAAATAGAAAGCATCAAAACAGTGAGTGGAAACATCAATTTTTCAATTTTTCCGACTTCTCTTAACTGCACCATCTTAATCGCTCTCTCTTCTTTAGTAGTAAAAAGCCTCATGATTGGTGGCTGAATGATAGGAACCAATGCCATATATGAGTATGCAGCAACTGCGATAGCACCCATAAGATCTGGTGAAAGCTTAGAAGCTACAAATATAGATGTAGGTCCATCGGCTCCTCCTATTATAGATATAGCAGAAGCTTGTTTAAGCGTGAAATCAAAAAGCGGAGTGTATTGCGATAGTGCAACTGCTCCAACTAATGAACCAAATATACCAAACTGTGCTGCTGCTCCTAAGAGTGCAGTTTTTGGATTAGCTATGAGTGGTCCAAAGTCAGTCATCGCCCCAACTCCCATAAATATAATCAACGGAAAAAGTTCATTTTTTATTCCAGCATCGAAAAGAGTTCCGATAAATCCACCATGACCTATGATATTTGCAAGCGGTATATTTGCAAGCAAACCACCAAAAGCGATAGGTAACAACAAAAGAGGTTCAAATCCTTTGGCAATCGCTAAGTAAAATAGTAAAAATGTGATAAAGATCATAATCACCCTACCCCAACTTTGGGCAAATTTACTAAGTGGCTCTCCTAGTGCATTTGTAGCACCGTCTCGTGGATTTAAAAAAGCATAAATACCAGTAGTTTTATAAAAATTACTAAACATTTTGGAAATACTTTTGACTTCATGCTGATCAACTTTTACTACTTTTTGCGTCTGCACACTATTTTCGCTACTACTAGCATAGAGTGGATTAGTCAAAAAACTAATAGCAAAAAATGTCAATAATACAAAAATTAAATTTTTCATCTAATGTCCCTTAAAGTACAACTAGTGTTTGACCATCTTCTATATTGTCACCTTGTTGCACTAAAATAGCACTAACTACACCATCTTGCGGAGCAACTATCTCTATCTCCATTTTCATGGCTTCTAGCACCAATAGAACATCACCTTTTTTTATAGCTTGTCCTACACTGCTTACAACTTTAAATACCGCACCAGGAAGTGTAGCTTTTACTTCAAATCCGCTAGAACTGCTTGTAGCAGCAGGAGCTGGTGTAACAGCTTTTACCTCAACACTTGCATCCAATCCTTCACTTACTTGAACATTATATTTCTTACCATTTACAACTACTGTGTATTCACCATTGCTTGATACTGCCACTTTTGGTTTCTCCTCTTTTTTTGCATTTTTATCTATTTTTCTAACATTTACTTTTGCTTCGCCCTTTAAAAAGGCTATTCCCTTCTCTTTGCATGAGGCTGCTATAAAGATATTTTCATCATTTATCTCGATACCCTCTTTTTCCAATATGCTTTTTACATGTGAAAGAGATTTGGTTTCATCTTTATCTGCTATATCGACAGCATTCTCTTTAGTAGGCTCAAGTTTTAACTGTTCTGACGCTAAAGCCACTATATCAGCATCTGGGGTTGATGGAGTATGTCCAAAGTATCCCAATACCATCTTTCCATATCCCTCAGCTATCTTTTTCCAAGGTCCAAATATGACATTATTAAATGCTTGTTGAAAGTAAAATTGTGAAACAGGAGTAACGCTAGTACCATATCCACCCTTTTCTACAACCTCTCTCATCGCCTTGATAACTTCAGGAAATTTATCGAGCATGTTGTTATCTCTCATCATTTGGGTATTTGCTGTGAGTGCACCTCCTGGCATCGGCGAGAAAGGTATGAGAGGTGAAACCTGAGTAGCTTCTGGCGGCATAAAATAATCACTTAAACAATCTTTCAAAACCTCTTCATAAGTGAGGATTTTCTCTAACTCCAAACCACCCAAATCAAAATCTTTTCCTTTTGTTGCGTGTAAAAGTGTCAAGATGTCTGGTTGTGCAGTTCCTCCACTGACTGGACTAGCAGCAAGATCAATTCCATCAACTCCAGCTTCAAGTGCTGCTAGATAACAAGCCACACTTACTCCAGCAGTTTCATGTGTATGAAGTCTTACATGTACACCCTCAGGCAAAAGTTTTTTTGCCATCTTTATAGTTTCATAAACCTTTTGAGGGCTAGAAGTTCCGCTTGCATCTTTGAAACAGATACTATCATATGGGATACCAGCTTCAAGTATATCTCTCAAAGTCTTTTCATAAAATGCCACATCATGAGCACCACTACATCCTGGTGGTAGATCCATCATAGTGACTACGGCTTCATGCTTTAAGCCATGGTGACTGATCCGCTCTCCACTATATTTTAAATTTTCAACATCATTTAGGGCATCAAAGTTTCGGATAGTAGTAGTACCATGTTTTTTAAACATTTTTGCATGCAAATCTATAAGTTCACGACTGCCAGTATCGAGCATAACAGTATTTACGCCTCTTGCTAGAGTTTGCAAATTTGCATCAGGTCCCGCAACTTCACGAAATCTATCCATCATATCAAAAGCATTTTCATTTAAGTAAAAAAAGAGTGCTTGAAATCTAGCACCTCCTCCAAACTCAAAGTGTGTGATTCCAGCCTCTTTTGCAGCTGCAACTGCTGGCATAAAGTCATCCATAAGAGCCCTACCACCAAAAACAGACTGAAAACCATCTCTAAATGTTGTATCCATTATGTCAATATATTTTTTTGCCATTTTTTATCCTTAATGTTTTCTAAACTGCTCTATAGAAGCTGTGATTACTGCAACAATCTCCTCATCATCTGCATCTGAATTTGCTGCAACCTGGTTCCGTACATGTAGAGGTTTTACTTTTTTAGATGGAAAGTATTTTTTCACTATGCCTGATATAACATTTAATACAAATACCATTAGCATTAAAAACAAAAATACAGTAGTCATACCCAAAACCATAAATTTTAGACCCTCTACAACAAGATTTACATCACCCATGTCGTTTTCTCCCCTGAAGTGTTTTGCAACATTTTATCATTTCTTTTATTAAATAAAACCAATAAAGTAACTATAATTTACCTCGTGCAACGCTCTACCAAATAAAATATTGATTTATAGTCAAGCCCACTATGTTCACTCAGTCCAATTTCACAAGTTTTACTTGTCGAAAAAGCATATTTGACATCTTTTGGAATCTCCTCTTTAAGATGTCTTAGGGCTGATGCGTTAAGTTCTGGATAAGTAAAACCCCTATCTCCTGCAAAACCGCAACAAGTTATACTTTTTGGTATCGTTACATTTGAACTGCACATCCTAGAAACTTTAGCAAATTTATCTGCTAAACCACTTTTTCTTGTACTACAAGTTGTATGTATCACAATTGGGTCATCAACTTGTTTAAATGTTAATTTTTTTGCTAAAAATTCTATTATAAACTCGACTGTATCATATACTTTTAAATCCGAAGGAAAGTTCTGTTCTATAGTTTTACTACAAGGACTCATATCGCAAAGGATTGGATATTTTCCATTTTCACTTGCATCTCTTAGGGCGATTTCTAATTCATCAGATTTACTTTTGCCCTCTTTTTTGTATCCTTTTGAACTAAAAGGCATACCACAACAGAGTTTATCAATATTTTCAGGAATTATCACTTCATATCCTGCTCGTTCAAGTAAAATTACAACAACTTCACTTATGCTCAACTCCTCTTTTTTGGCTCTTGGATTTGCCATAGTCCTATTTATACAGGATGAAAAATAGACAACTTTCTCTTTTGCATCAAAAATCGTTCTTTTAATTTTAAACTTCTCACCTTTTGGCAGAGATGAGCTCCAAAGAGGCATGGCATCGTTTGTGATTTTTCTAAGTCCTAAACTCATACTCTCCATCGTACTGTTTGGTATAACAGAATTTACTCCTTTTACCACGCTGAGTGCAAATCTACCCACACTTAGGACTGTTCCGTAATTATTAGCTATGCTCCAGGCTATCTTGTGTCCGACTTTTCCTATCTGTTTGCTTCTTAATTTTTTGGTTAAATTTCCCGTATCAATTCCAATTGGACAAGATAGAGAACACAATTGGCATGTTGCACAAGTCTCTATACCGTCATATTGATATAATTTTTTAAACTCTTCTAGCTCCTCTGTTTTCCCCTCTTCTTTAAGAGTTGTCATATATCTGTTTGAGACAATTCTTTGTCTTGGAGTGAGGGTTAGAAAATTGGACGGACAATCTGGTTCGCAATATCCGCACTCTATACATGTATCGATAAAATCATCAGTTTTTGGCATCTGTTTGAAGTTTTTCAGGTGTATCTTTTTGTCATCATTTAAAATTACACCAGGATTTATCAAGCCTTTAGGATCAAAAATATGCTTAATCTCTTTCATCAGCTTATATGCATCCTCACCCCATTCAAGCTCAACAAATGGAGCCATATTTCTACCTGTTCCATGCTCTGCTTTCAAACTGCCTTTGTATTTTAGTGCTACTTGATTTGCAACTTCTGCCATAAACTCTTCATATCTTTTGATTTCTGACTCTTCTTTGAAATTTTGAGTAAAAACAAAATGCAAATTGCCCTCAAGCGTATGTCCAAATATAATCGCTTCGTTATATCCATATTTTTTAAACATTGCTTGAAGTTCAAGTGTAGCATCAGCCAAATCTTCAATCGGATAGGCAACATCTTCGATGATAACAGTAGTCCCGGCTTTTCTAACTGCACCAACAGCAGGAAAAAGACCTTTTCTAATATCCCAGTAAAGATTGTACTCTTTAGCGACATCAGTAAATTCCAGCGGACGAACAGTTTTAAAATCTTTTAGAGTATCTAGTATAATTTTTATATTTTGTTGCAACTCCACCTTACTTGGCGCTCTTGTTTCAACCAATACGGCAGTTGCTTCATCATCAAGTGTTCTAAGAAAATCTGGCATTCCTTCTTTATCTTCTACGCTTCTCAATCCTGCCCTATCCATAATCTCTGCAGCATTTACACTTTGCCTACAATGCGTCTTCATGGATATCACAGCATCGCATGCATCTTTTATGTTTTTAAATATCATCAAAGAGCTTGCTTTGTCCGCGTACTCCGGTACTGTTTTATAAGTGATATCTTTTATAAATCCCAAAGTCCCTTCGCTACCTATCATCAGATGAGAAATCATATCTATAGGGTCTTCAAAATCTACCAAAGCATTCAAAGAGTATCCGCAAGTATTTTTTATTTTGAATTTTCTTACTATTTTATCATGCAGAGGTCTATTTTTCTTAATCTTTACATGTAGTTGTTTTATACTCTCAATCATCATCCCATGTGTTGCGATAAAATTTTCTCTACTTTTTTTATCGCTAGTATCCAACTCGCTTCCATCAAAAAAGACTATCTTCATACTGTGTAGTGTTTTATATGAGTTATCAGCCACACCACAGCACATACCACTTGCATTATTTGCGGCAATTCCTCCTACCATAGCACAACTTATACTAGCGGGATCGGGACCAATTTTTTTGCCATATGGAAGTAAAAATTTGTTTGCATCAGCTCCTATCACTGAAGGCTCAAGCGTAACCAAAGAGTGATCATCGCTAATCTTTTTACCACGCCAATCTCTAGAAGTCACTATCAAAATAGAATCCGTGATAGCTTGTCCACTTAGACTAGTACCTGCCGCTCTAAAAACAACAGGAAGTGAAAAAGATGAGGAGAGTTTTAAGATTTTTGCAACTTCATCAGAACTGTTTACCCAAATCACAATCTTTGGAATCAATCTATAAAATGAAGCATCTGTACCGTATGCTATAGTATGAAGAGGATCTGTAAAAACTCTTTTTTTTGGAATTTCTGTTATTAACTTTTCATAAAATTGATGATAAAAGCCTTCTAATTTCATATTTTTTCCTTTTATGCTATTTTATCAAATATATCAATAAAATATGAGAAATATATGAGAAAAAGAAAAAGAACTTGCACAAATATAAATTTGTGCAAGTTTGATTATTTTATTTAATAAAAGATTGTATTCCAAACCAACTTGGCTCTATAACCAAAATTGCTAAAATCAGAACTTGTATGGTGATAAAAGGCATAACACCTTTATAAATATCCATCGTCCTAACACTACTAGGCGCAACACCTCGCAGATAAAAGAGGCTAAAACCAAATGGTGGAGTCAAAAATGAAGTTTGAAGGTTCATCGCTATCAAAATAGCATACCAAACGGGATTGATACCAAGATTTATCGCAATTGGAACCAAGATAGGTACGATAATGTATGAAATCTCAACAAAATCAATAAAGAAACCCAAAAGCATAATTGCTAACATAGATGTAAATATAAAGCCCCATTTTTCACCTGGGAGACTCATCATAAAATTTTCAACTATAGTATCTCCGCCAGAATAGGTAAACACCATAGAAAAAGCGGTTGCTCCAATAAGAATAGCGAAAACCATAGCTGTAACTTTTGCTGTCTCTAAGGCAGAGTCTCTAAGCATAGAAAGAGAAAATTGTCTATACATTATCGCCAAAATCATCGCTCCAACTGATCCAACTGCTGCAGATTCGGTAGGAGTTGCAACGCCTGCAAAGATAGAGCCCAAAACAACTACGATAAGAATTAACGGGGGCAAAATTGCCTTCAATGCTCTTATAATTTGCTGTGGTTTTGTCTCATTTAGATCTGTTGGTGGGATTGCTGGTGCAGCGTCTTTATCCTTGAAGGCAACGATAATTATATAGAGTATATATGCGCCCACGAGAGATACTCCTGGAATCACTGCCGCTTTAAACAGATCCCCTACTGGAACCTGAAAGACATCCCCTAGAATAATCAAAACTATAGAAGGAGGAATAATCTGCCCTAGCGTTCCTGATGCACATATCGTTCCTGTTGCTAGTTTTTTACTGTATTTGTATTTTAGCATAACAGGTAAAGATATAACTCCCATAGCTACCACACTCGCTCCCACGACACCAGTTGATGCTGCTAGTAAAGAACCAACAAGTACTGTACTGATAGCCACGCCACCTCTTAGATTGCCAAATAGCGTACCCATGGCTTCTAGTAACTTTTCCGCTAATTGTGATTTTTGAAGTATGATGCCCATAAATATAAAAAGAGGGACTGCCATCAAAATCGTATTTTGCATGATTGAGTATATTCTAAAAGGCATAAAGCCAAACATGTCAACACCACTATCGATAAAAGTTTGCATGATAGGTAGATGATTTTGCAAGGCATCTACAACACCAAATGAAAGACCAAATATAACAGCAACTGTACCAAAAGTAAAAGCTACAGGAAAACCTATCAAGAGCATTATCAGTCCTGCTCCGAACATTACTATACCAGTCATAGGGCTTCTCCATCTTTATAATCTACATCCATTCTTTTTGCCTTATCTTTTTTATAAATGTTAAGATTTTGCACAAAATAACCAAAATCCATAAATATCAACAACCAGAAAGATCCTGGTATAAAAGCTTTTATGATCCATCTATGAGTAAGCCCTCCTGGGTCACCACTGATTTCATGTGAAGTATATGCTTCCATCACAAAATCAACTGAGTTTGTAGCTATAAGCAAAGCGAGTGGCAAAATAAATACAATGGCACCCATCATATTTATCAAAGCTTTTTTTCTGACTGACCAAGTATCATATAAAATATCTACTCTCACATGTCCCTCTTCCATGAGAGCATAAGACATGCCGATTAAAATCAATACTGAAAAAAGATGCCACTCCATCTCTTGCATAGCAATTGATCCTGTATTAAATACATACCTAGCCAATGCGTCATATGCAACATTGAAAGTCATAATTAACATTATAATAAATAAAAAGATACCCATATATCTAGTTATCTTTTTATAAAACATTTCTATTTTATCTAACATTGTAATCCTTGTTTGATTTTTCAAATTTTCATAAAAATTGTTACACTGTGCATAATTTTTATGAAAATTTGCCACCAAGAGATTTGGTGGCAAATTTCAATTTAACTAACTATTTTGCCATAGTAGTATTTAGATATAGATAGTCAGACATTCTTGTCCAAGCTCTAACTTTTTTCATATAAGCTTTTTGTGACTCTATAACTTCTTTAAATTCAGCATTTTTTGCTTCATCTCTAGCCAATAGCTTTTCATTTGCCTTTTTCATAGCAGCAATAACTGACGCAGGGAAAGACTTGATTTTGATATTTGGATAATCAGTTTTAATCTTAGCCCAAGCCATAGCACTCATGTGATAATTTTCTATATACATATCATATGCAGAGAGCTTCATAGCAGTCTTGAGAATTTCTTGATACTTTGGAGACAATTTTTTGAATTTTCTTATATTTACAAGAAACTGTAACTCTGTACCTGGTTCGTGCCATCCTGTATAGTAGTAAGGTGCAACTTTATGAAATCCCATCCTTATATCCATTCCTGGTCCAACCCACTCTAGTGCATCGATAGTACCACGCTCTAGTGAAGTATAAAGTTCACCCGGAGCTATATTTGTCACTGTAACGCCAAGTTCTGACATAATCTCACCAGCAAAGCCAGGAATCCTCATCTTAAGACCTTTTAGGTCATTCACGCTATTTATCTCTTTTCTAAACCAGCCACCCATTTGGTTTCCTGTATTTCCACCAGGAAATGAATAAACTTTATGTTTAGCATAAACTTTTTGCATCAATTGCATTCCACCACCATAGTAGAACCATGCATACTGCTCTGGAGCTATCATACCAAATGGCATTGTTGTAAAAGGAAGAGTTGCAAGATCTTTACCTTTCCAATAGTAAGAAGCTGAGTGACCCATCTCATATTGACCAAGCTTCACCATGTCTAAGATACCAAATGGAGATTTATGTTTATTTTTAGAGTCAATTCTAATAGTAAATTTACCACCACTTAACTCTTTAACCAAGTTTGCCATTTCATGAACAGCGTCAGTAAATGGAGGCAGACTAGTACCCCATGTCATAGCCAATTTCCAATGTACAGTTTTGTCTGCAGCATTCGCACCAACAGCTATAGCAGCTGCTAAACCTAAAGTTCCCAGAACTCTTTTAAAATTCATACTTTCTCCTTTTTTAATTTTATACAAAATTTTAGCCAACTTCATATGACAACTATATGACATTTGATCTTAGTTTTAAACAATCGTAAAATTTACACTTGATTGTTACAAATCAACACACTTTTTAAAGAGATATCCTACATCAACAACCGTTTCTATACAATCTATAATTAATTTTTTTCTTATTCTTCTCATTAGGGAACGAATCGAATCTATACTAGTAAAACCACCCTCCCATACAACAGCTTGAATTGCATCAAACGACACAACTCTCCCTCTTTTGGAGAGAAGTAAATTTAAGAGCAATTTCTCTTTTTTTGATAGATGTTCCATCTCTCCATCTCTTTGCAGTACACTATCACTAAAATAAAATATACATCCCTCATATATCTCAATAACATCTTTATCAAAATTACAAAGTTTTTCTATCTTGATCTCTAATTCGTCTATAAAAAATGGTTTTTTTAGGTACTCATTGCAACCATATTTATAGGAATCTTTTATAATCTCAAGCTCTATGCTTGAACTTATAATTATAATAGGAGTATTTGAATTATACTCTCTAATCTTTTTTAAAATTTCTATTCCGTCCATAGATGGAACATTTATATCCAACACAAAACAGATATAACCATCATCTATAGCTTCATATGCCTCAAGACCATCTGTAAAACTAAAAACTTCATATCCTTTTGCGCTCAATCTTTTTGTAATTGTGCTATTTAACCTTTTATTATCTTCGAGTAGTAATATTTTCATTTGTCTTCTCCATTTAATATCATACTAAAAATAGCCCTATTTGTATAGTTGTATGCATAAATTTTTCCCCCCATTTTCTCTTCAATGATAACTTTTGCCATATATAGCCCCAAGCCTGTACCATTTTTATTTGTGCTGAAGTATGGATCAAATATAAAATTTATTATCTCTTTTGGTATCTCTCCTCCATCATCACTTATCCTGATCTTTGCACTGCTACCTTTTGATTCCATAGAAATATAGATATTTTTGCCAATTTTTTTATTTATAATCTTATTTTTAGCATTATTTATTATATTTAGAAGCACTTGTTTAAACTCATTTTCATATCCAAACACTGGGATTTTATCCTCTTTTATATCAATATTTATATTTATATGAGCATAAAATATCTGCCTCCCGACAATCTCCAAAACTTCATTTAAAGCTTTTTTTGCACAAAAAAGAACTTTTCTCGTTGACGGTTTTAAAAAGTTTCTAAAATCACTAAGAGTTTTTGACATATATTGGATCTGTATCATAGACTCTTTTACAAACTCATCCATAGATAGCTCATTTAACTCTTTTTGCTCATAAGAGAATTGCAAATCCTGTAATATCGCAGAAAGTTCCACCAAAGGCTCATTCCATTGGTGTGCTACAGCAGCTATCATTTCACCCATTTCAGCCAGTTTTGATTGTTGGATTATGAACTCTTTTTGTTGGTTTCTTTGAGTTATATCATCCATAATAGTTACAATTCCACCTAAATTTCCATCTATGTTTTCATAGGCTGTTTTAGTGTAACTGACTACTCTAGCTCTTCCATCGGGAAAGTGCAAAGTTTTTTCAAAATTATCTCCACCTCTACTTTTTAGAAGCTCTTCATCCTTCTGACTCTGCTCTTTTGCCCACTCATTATCAAAAAAATCATAAACTCGTTTTCCTATGATATCCTCTCTTTTAGAGTTTAACAGATTTGCAAAAGCCTTGTTGCATCCTATGTATCTTCCATCTATATCTTTATAATTCATAGGATTTGGAATAGTATCGATTAACACTCTTATAAATTTGAGTTGATTTTCCAGCTCTTTTTCACCTCTTTTTCGTTTTTTTATGTTAAAAACAAGTAAAATCAAAATTAGTGTGAAAATTAAAAATATAGAAGTTACAATCCAAACCAATCTCTTATACTGCTTATAAAATGAAAAAGGCTTATTAACAACAACGAACTTGTCTATATCTGCTGGAATTTTGATTTTAAACTTTTTCATCTCTTTATAATCAAACATATACTCATTTGGACTCTTTTTCAAAATAGGTATATCTCTTGGACTCACACCACTTAAAATTTTATCAACCATTTTAGAAGCAGTAACTGCTTGTGCAGTCGCACTTGTGAGCAACCCTCCAACTATCCCTTTGCCAAGATAAAAATCCCATAAACCATATATTGGTACACTAGAGATTGCATGTATTTGCCTTAAGCTCTCTTTATATGTAAATTTTTTACCTGTTTTATCTTTAAATAGCAATACCCAAAGCATAATGGTATCTTTAGGTAATTTTGTGATTTTTTTCTTTAAATTTTTTAGTGAAATATCATCTATATACTCAAAATTTACTCTACCTTTATATCTGGGCAAAACAGCAGAAAGATCTCTTTTGATAGCATAGCCAGTTTTGGATCTATCGTTTATGATGACGATATTTTTACAATTTTTATGAATTTTTAAAATTAAATCTATATTTTTTGCTATATCTACATTTTCAGCAACTCCGGTTGTGTATTGTCTCATATTATTTTCATAAATCATCGATTCATCAAAATTATTTATGCCTAAAAATACAACGGGAAGGTCTTTAAAAAGGTGTTCATGATACCTAATGACAAACTCTAGAGCATTATTATCGACAGCAACAACCAAATCAAAATGCCTACCTTTAAACTGCTCATCAAAAAGATCAAATAATCTATCAAAATAGGCTGGTGTTGCTATTTTTTTGGTATCCATATAGACTGTCGTCAAAGATGTTTTTGAATTATTTTCATACTTTTTTTCAAAAACTTTCGAGATATCATCACTCCACTTATAGCCTCGATGATAAGAGTGAACCAGAAGTATATTTTTGGTGTCACTTAGTGCAAAGATATTTGACACCAAAAATATAAGCAGAAATATATTTTTAATTGTTACAACTCGGAATTGACTCAGAATCACTCGCAAACTCTTGTAAAAATCTTGTCATTCTATTTTTCTCTTTTTTAAACTCACTTGAGTTAAGATACTCAACAACTTTTGGATTTTTTGTGTGAAAGCTTTTAAGCTCAGCAACATCCTTGCTCAAAAAGTCTTTCCACTCCTCTTGTGTTGCTACATTTCCCCACATCTTACCTGTTCCGTGGCAAGATGAGCATCTTTTTAGATAGTATCTTTGACCCCTCTTCTCGTGTGCTCCAAAAACCAAAATAGTGCTTATCATCAACAATATCAAATATCTCATTTATATTTATCTCCATATAAAGTTTTAAATCTCTTTAGAGCATCTTTTGCCCATTTCATTGTATCGTTTACATCCCAATAACCATATACTATCATATGTTTTTTCCCGTTTCTTGCCAATTTCTCCTCGTTTGGTCCCATAAAAACAAATGCTGGAGTTATGCTTACTATAAATCTAGGTGGCGCCTGATCCGTTACTTCTGATTCGATAGAGTCTGAGCCAGTTCCAGTATCCAACTCAAGTCTGACAAAATTTTTCTCTAAAAATTTAGCAAGTCTTGGATTTGGCAAAATATTTTCTATAACTTTAGGACAATAAAAACAACTAACAGAGTGTAAAAAAAGTATAATGGGTTTTTTAAGGCGATTTGCATCCTCCTTAGCCTGTTCTAAATCAGTCTCCCAACCATCAACGATATCATTTGCCGAGTAAGCTACATTTGTAAAAATTATCATAAATATAACTAAAAATATTTTTTTCATAAAACCTCCTAAAACTCTCACAATGTTACATTTTGAAACCTTAAAAAATACATAAAATACAATATTTCAATGAATTTGCATAAAAGCACTCAGAAGGCACTTTGTTTATCTACAATTACAATAAGTCTCTGGACTTTCTTGAAGTCCATTGGACTAATTTTCTAAAAAGGAGAGAATTATGTTGAAATCTAGCTTTGCAAAAGCTCTGTTTCTTATAGCTCTTATATCTTCGTGGGTGTATGCCGATTGTGTCACATGCCATAAAGGTATCGAACATATAAGAAGTGAAGATTCGGGTATGATGCAACAGATTAAAGCTCTTGGAGCTGGTGTAGGTGATCCAGCTGGTTGTACTATTTGCCATGGTGGTAATGTAAAAGCAACAACCAAAGAGTTGGCACACAAAGGTGCTCCAAATCACCCCGGTGGTTTAGAGGCGTTTGTTAGAGATCCAGGAAGTTTCTGGATTATGGATAAAACATGTGGGCTTTGTCATGCTGACACAGTATCAAACATGAAAAAAGCTCTTATGGCGACTGAAGCGGGTAAGATTCAAGGTAACTTGCACACATTTGGTAGTGAAGATACTCAAAAAGTAAAATTTGCTGATTATGCTGTAAAAGATAGCGATGGAAAAACTCCAGCATGGGGAACTGATACTTATAAAAAGTATATGGTTAATATGATGGATAAATATCCTGATCAATTCCCAACTGAACTTAAACAACTTCCATTGCCACCACAAAGCTCTGATGACCTTAGAGGCAAAAGCGAAAAAGAGGTAGCATATCACGCGTCTATAAGCTACCAAAGAAGTGATTGTCAAAGATGTCACATCGGGGTAAGAGGTAGAAAAGGTAGAGGCGACTGGAGAGGTATGGGATGTAGTGCTTGTCATATTCCTTATGGAAATGAAGGTATCTATGAAGGAAATGACCCAACTATCAATAAAAAAGAGCACGGTCATCTACTTGTTCACGAAATGCAAGCTACAAGAGATGCCAAGGTACATGTACCAACAACTGGTGTAACTTTCAGTGGAATTCACCCTGAGACTTGTAACTCTTGTCACAACAGAGGTAAAAGAATCGGTGTTTCATATATGGGTATGATGGAACAACCTTATGGTTCACCTTTGATGCCAGGCGGTAAAGCTCAAAGTAAAACTCATGGTAAAAGACATATTCATCTTGCATCTGATATACACTTCAAAGCTGGTATGACTTGTCAAGATTGTCACACTTCTATAGATATGCACGGGGATGGTACACTATTTGGAACAACTCTAGGTCAAATCGAAATCGAGTGTTCTGACTGTCACGGTACTACTAAAAAATATCCTTGGGAATTAAAGATAGGATATGGCGAAACAAATCTTGCAGTAAAAGCTCCAAAAGGACCTAGAGGAGTTGCTAAAAAACTTCCAGGCTGGATGCAAAAAGGTACTGTATATGATCCACAAGGTGGATATCTACTAAGTACCAGAGGAAATCCTCTTGGAAATGTTGTAAAAGCAAAAGGAAGCAATAAAGTCATAGCTCACCTTGCAAATGGAAAAGATTTGATAGTTCCTGTTCTAAAAACCAAAGAGTTAACTCACACCTTTAAATCAAAAGATGCTGAAGTTGCAATGAACACAGTCGAAGCTCACTTAAACAAGATGGAGTGCTACTCTTGTCACTCTAGCTGGGCACCTCAATGTTACGGATGCCATGTAAAAGTTGACTATAGAAAAGGTAAAAGTAAAATTGACTGGATAGCAAGTGGCTCAACTCACTTCAAAAATGGTGAAACTAGTGAATCAGTTCTAGGAACAAAAGGTAAAAGACAAATTGGAAAAGCGAGTGAAACTAGAAGTTACACCGAGTGGGAAGATCCAATTCTTGGAATCAATGGTGAGGGTCTAGTAACTCCAATCATGCCAGGATGTCAAGTTACTCTTACAGTAATCGGACCTGATGGAAAAACTCTTCTTCTAAATAAGCAAGCAAGAGTTCATGACAATGGAAACATAGTTGATGCTATCGATATGTCTCCTGTTCAGCCTCACACAACAACCGATAAAGCAAGAACATGTGAAAGCTGTCACTCTAGCCAAAAAGCTCTTGGATATGGCAAAAAAGATCCTATGTTAGATCAAGACAAAGATGTTAAGATTGATGTTCAAGATTTAGCAACAGGAAAATTTGCTTCATCTCATGCGACTGTCCAGATGAAAGCGATTCCAGGTATGAACTTTGGTTGGTCTCAAGTTGTTACTAGAGATGGAAAACAACTTACCAATGTTGGTTCACACTGGCCGGCTTCTCGTCCACTTGATCAAGACATGAGAGTCAAGATGGAAAGAACAGGCGTTTGTATGGGTTGCCACCAAAACATGACAAATAAAGAGTTATGGAAAAAGGTAAATACAACTCCAGGAATACTAACTGATAAAGATCACATTAACAAGGTTAATGGTATACTTCATAAATCAGTGAAATAGTGAGTCTTTAGACTCCCTTAGACTTGACCGCAAAGTTTTGCGGTCAAGTTAAATTAATTTTATATACAAAAAAACTATTTTTGTATATAAAATAGACTTGTTGTGATATAAGAGCATAGCCTAAATAGTTTCAAAAGGGTGAGATTGGGCAAAACTTTTTTTGAGGCATAGCCAAAGCTATGGTGATGAAAAATTTTGTTCAAGATTGCCCTTTTGAAGCTACCCTTCGGGCATTAGCTCTCTATCCATACTCTGCGTTAAGACTCCTTGAGCTAACTCGTTAGCCCTGCGTCGTCTTGCCTTGATTATGAATAGAGAGCTAATGTTTAGGATATGCTCTTATATCACAACAAGTCTAATTAATTTAAGGTGTAAAGATGATTAAAAATATGATAAAGATTTTAGTTTTGTTGGGAATTTCCATATTTGTTTTAGTTGGATGTGAAGATGAAACAACTGTCACAAAATTGCAAAAACCAAAGGTCATAGAAAAAGTAGAAACTCACAAAACAGGCAAGATAGAGACTCATGGAAGATCAGAATCTCCAAAAGTTATAGCAAGCAAAAATGAAAAAGCTCCTGATATAAGTGATGTTTTTAAAGACGCCGTAACGATTGGTCCAAACAATAAATACATGGTGATGATTTTTGAAAGCGATGATGGTCCATACTGTGTACAACTTAGAAAGGATATTTACAATTCTAAAAAACTAAAAGATGAGTTAAAAAATGAGTTTACTACCTACTCACTTGATGTCAGAAACAACAGAATGCACAAACTCAAGCATGAGGGAAAAGATTTGGACGCAGATACAAAAACTCTGATAGATATCTACCAAGTAACATCAATTCCTACTCTGATATTTTCAGACAAGAAAGGCAAAACCATCCTAGTAGTTCCCGGATATATGCCTACAAAGCAGTTCCTTGTAACACTAGATTTTATAAAAGAACAAAAATGGCTTGGGATTGATAGAAAAAATGGCGATATATACAAAGCTTTGAAAAACTACTATCTAGACCATGGCATTGATGTCAGAAAAAAGAAGTAAGTTATGATAAAAAAGATACTACTGTCAATCCTATTGACTTTAACTCTTGTAAATGCAAAAGCAGACAAACCGCTCTTGCAGCATACCGATAAATTAGTAGCAAATGGTAAAAATGTATTTTTGTTGTTTGAATCTAAAAGCTGTGCATACTGCGAAGTATTAAAAAAAGATATCAAAGAAGACAAAGAGTTGCATAAACTTTTAAAAGATAATTTCAATGTTTACTCCATCCCGATTGATGAGTATCATGAGTATCAAATGGGAGATAAAATTCCACCAAAAAAGACAAATACCGTCTCTCTTAAAATGGGTTTTACAGTCAAAGCTACTCCTCAGGTAATCATGTTTGACAAAGATTGGAATAAAATAATCCAACTACCCGGATATGCAGATCCTAGTATGATGAAAATATTTGTGAAATATATCGCTAATGGAATCTATAAAAAAGAGAAATTAAACAAATATTTAAAAGAGAGCGGGCTAATAAACTAACTCATGCGAATAGTTCTCCTAGAAGACGACTCCTTTATAGCCGAAGAGATTAAGCTCTACTTTGAATTAAAAGATCATCAAGTAGAGCTTTACTCTAACGGTAAAGATTTGTTAGAAAATATATATGCCGGCACTACGGATATATACATTCTTGATATAAATACCCCTATAAAAAATGGTATCCAAACTCTAAAAGAGCTTAGAAAACTGGGTATCCAAACTCCTGCAGTTTTTTTGACTTCAATGTCTGATATAGACTATATAAAGCTCGGATTTGACGCGGGATGTAGTGATTATATAAGAAAGCCATTTCACTTTGAAGAGCTTGAAATAAGAATAAACAAGATACTTTTATCAGAAAACTCACAAAAAGTTCAAATAGGACCAAATCACTTTTTTGACCTCATCACAAGAGAATTGATAGACAACAAAAAGATAATAGAATTAAGTGAAAATGAGAAAAATCTTCTCTTTTTTTTAGTTAAAAATATAAATCACATTTTAAGCACAAGCTCGATTATTGATTATGTGTGAAAAGAGAAAATCATATCAGATAACACCCTTAGAACTCTCATAAAAAAACTTCGCTCAAAAAGCACCTTTGACTATATCAAAAATATCAGAGGAAGTGGTTATAAAATAGAAAAATATGACAAACATTAGTAGAATAAAAAGGCAAAAAAAACGCTTTAGAAAAATCTTGGTAATCTCATATATAGCGTTTGCCGCTTTGATTTTGTCTTCTATCTATATGCTTCATGTGAGATTGTCGGCTCAAGAGTCTCTAAAACACTTCAAAAACAATACAATCTCAGACTCATTTCAAAAACAGAGATATTTAGACAATTTCTTAAGCAGAAGCTCAAATCTGATAAAAGCAATCTCTACAAACAAAGAGTTTATCTCATTTGCCAAAAATGGAACAAACAAAAAAGCTGCCGAAGATTTACTGCGCTCAATGATAAAAATCGACAAAAGTTATATGCAACTGCGATATATAGACCATAGCGGAAAGGAAATCATAAGATTTGACAGATCAAATATAGGCTCCAAAGTTAAAAAACAAAAAAATCTACAAAACAAATCCAAAAGATACTATTGCAAAAAATGTGCAGCTCTGCAAAAAGGTGATATATGGTTTTCAAATATAGACTTAAATGTAGAACACGGAAAAATTGAAAAACCGATTAAACCTGTTATCAGAGTTTCGATTCCTATATATAGTGACAAAAAATATCTAGGATTTCTAATTTTAAATGTTTTTATGAAACACTATCTAAATGACTTAACGGATTCAACCATCTATGATCTCTACCTATGCGACTTAAATGGAAATTTTATAATCAGCAAAAATCCGGAAGATAATTGGTCAAAATATTTAGACAAAAGGATCAACGCGATAGATGATTTTGACATAAGAACACAAAATTTTAAAAAAGACACATACTTTTCCAAAAAAGATAGATACTACATCAAAACACTGAAAATATCCGGTTTTAACGATCTAAAATTGATATATTTTGAAAATTTAAAGCAGAAAGAGATCACTAAAAAACTCATAGAAAGAAGAGTTTTAGTAACTGTACTGT
>Ga0256840_1001138_pt1 | contig 25510 bp, 16 predicted proteins | sample 355202metaG_FD_185969 | JGI IMG/M metagenome (GOLD analysis project Ga0256840, IMG submission 185969) | Hydrothermal vent microbial communities from Mid Atlantic Ridge, Atlantic Ocean - 355-202 | ecosystem: Environmental > Aquatic > Marine > Hydrothermal vents | place: Atlantic Ocean: Mid...
GTGACCAGGCGGTACGGGAGGCGGAACGGATCGGCTACCCGGTCATGCTCAAGGCCACGGCCGGGGGCGGCGGCAAGGGAATGCGGATAGCGCGTGATGAACAGGAATGCAGGGAGGGCTTCCGGCGGGCCGGCGGCGAGGCCCGCTCCAGCTTCGGCGACGACCGGATCCTGATCGAGAAGTTCATCGACAATCCCCGCCACATCGAGATCCAGGTCATGGCCGACAGCCATGGCAACATCGTCCATCTCGGCGAACGGGAGTGCTCGCTGCAGCGGCGGCACCAGAAGATCATCGAGGAAGCGCCCTCCCCGTTCCTTGACGAGGCCACCCGCCGCAGGATGGGGGAACAGGCGGTACGGCTGGCCCGGGCAGTGGGCTACACATCGGCCGGCACGGTGGAGTTCATCGTCGATGCCCGACGCAATTTCTATTTCCTGGAGATGAATACCCGGCTCCAGGTGGAACACCCGGTGACCGAGATGGTCACCGGCCTGGACCTGGTGGAGCTGATGATCCGGGTGGCCGCGGGCGAGGACCTGGGCCTGCACCAGGAGGAGATCAACGCCCGTGGCTGGGCCATGGAGTGCCGGGTCTATGCCGAGGATCCCCTCACCGACTTCCTCCCCTCCACCGGCCGCCTGGTACGCTACCAGCCGCCGGAGCCCGAACATGGACGTATCCGCGTGGATACCGGCGTCTTCGAGGGCGGCGAGATCTCCATCCACTATGACCCCATGATCGCCAAGCTGATCTGCCGGGGACCGGATCGCGATCAGGCCATATTCACCATGCAGGAGGCCCTGGACGAATACGTGATCCGCGGGGTGCGCCACAACATCGACTTCCTGGCCGCCATCATGGCCCATCCCCGGTTCCGGAAGGGCGAGCTGAACACCAGCTTCATCGGGGAGGAGTTCCCGCACGGTTTCCGCCACTGCGACGTGATCCGGGAATCCCCTGCCCTGCCGCTCATCGTCGCCGCCATCATGCACCGGCTCTACATGGACCGGGCGGCCCGGATCAGCGGCCAGCTTCCGGGGCACGAACGAAGGGTGCTGGACAACTGGGTGGTGGTCAGCGACGGCCGCTACCACGAGATCACTGTCAGGCCCTTCCAGGCCGACCAGGGCTACAGGGTGGACTTCGAGGGGCAGCACTTCGGCATCAAGACCGACTGGTCCTTCTGCCAGGACATCCTGCGCGGGGTGATCAACAACCAGCGGTTCGCCATGCAGGTGGAGCGCAGGGGACTCGGCTACCGGCTCAGCCACCGGGGCGTCACCACGGAGGCGCTGGTCCTGACCCCCAGGGCGGCGGAACTGCACCGGCTCATGCCGCGCCGGCAGGAGGTCGACCGCTCCCGCCACCTGCGCTCCCCCATGCCGGGCCTGCTGGTCAAGATCTCGGTCCGGGAAGGCGACAGGGTCCAGTGCGGGCAGGAACTGGCGGTCATCGAGGCGATGAAGATGGAAAATGTCCTCCGGGCCCCTGTGACCGCGACGGTCAGCACCGTTGTCTGCAAGCCCGGCGACTGCCTGAGCGTGGACCAGGTGATCCTGGAATTCGAGTAACCCCGACAGCCCCGTCCCCCATGACAGTCTCCCTGGATCTTGGCTCCATCACCATCGACTGGCTCTGCGGCGGTGACTTTGAACTGGACGGCGGTACCATGTTCGGTGCCGTACCAAAGGTGCTGTGGAACCAGAAATATCCGGCCGATGCCGACAACCGCATCAGGCTGCTCAATGCGCCGCTCCTGGTGCGGAGCCGGGACACGGTCCTGCTCATCGACACCGGGCTCGGCAACAAGCTCAGCGCAAAGCAGCAACGGATTTTCCGTGTCCGCCGGCCATGGAACCTGGTGGAGGACCTGGCCGCGCAGGGTCTCGACCGCAGGGATGTGGACCTGGTCCTCCTCACCCACTGTGATTTCGACCATGCCGGCGGCGTGGTCATGCACGGTCCGGACGGGAGACCGGAGCTCACCTTTCCGCGGGCGCGCCACATCGTCCAGCGGCGCGAGTGGGAGGACGTCCTTGCCCCCAACATCCGCTCCGCCCACACCTACTGGCCGGAGAACTTTGCCGGCCTGGCCGATTCCGGCCTGCTCGAACTGGTCGACGGCGAGATGAAGGTCTGCGCCGGCATCACGGTGCGGCTCACCGGCGGCCATACCCGGGGGCACCAGCTGGTGGAGATGAACGGCAGCCACGGCTGTGGTGTCCACCTCGGTGATCTCTTTCCCACCCATGCCCATGCCAATCCGCTCTGGATCATGGCCTATGACAACTTCCCCCTGGAGATCATCGCGCAAAAACAGGAACTCCTCCCCCACTATGGCCGGCGCAACTGCTGGTTCACCTTTTATCACGATATCCACATGCCGGCCTGCCGTCTGGATGAGAAGGGCCGTAACCCCTACCCTCTGCCAGGCACCATGTAAAAGTATCGGTATTTACAGGCGGTCGCCGATAGCGCAGGACTGTTGCGGCACCGTCGCGGACGACCGTCCGAAATAGGATTTATTTTCAAAAGCCGCCTGTTTTCTGTTGACAGCCTTTTTCATCCTCGATATAAGATCGAAAATATCTGATATGTCTTTTTTCAGGAGGTCAGACGCCCGGGCATGAATATTTCCGCGAGCAGGGCCACAGCCATGGCACACGGACCCTGTTCACAACCCGAACCAACTCCGAGGTGAGTCAATGATTGCCAACTGGATCAACAATGCGCCATACGCCCAACTGCAGGAACTCTGGTGGTTTCTCTGTTCCCTGGTCGGTTCACTCTTCCTCTTTCTCACCTTTGTCCAGGGCGGCCAGACCCTGCTCTGGCAGGTGGCCGGGACAGAGGACGAGAAATCCCTGGTCATCAACTCCCTGGGACGGAAATGGGAACTGACCTTCACCACCCTGGTCCTGTTCGGCGGGGCCCTGTTTGCCGCCTTTCCCAAGTTCTATGCCACCTCGTTCGGCGGCGCCTACTGGGTCTGGATCCTGATCCTGTTTTCCTTCATCGTCCAGGCGGTGAGCTATGAATACCGCAGGAAACCTAACAACATCCTCGGCGCCCGGGTCTACGAGGGATTTCTCTTTTTCAACGGCTCGGTGGGCATCCTCCTCATCGGCGCCGCCGTGGGTACCTTCTTCACCGGCTCCAACTTCACCCTCAACGAGTACAACTTCGTCACCTGGACCAGCTCCCTGCGCGGGCTGGAAGCGGCATTCTCCCTGTTCAACCTCTCGGTCGGCCTGTTCCTGGTCTTCAATGCCCGTACCCTGGGCGCCCTCTACCTGCTCAACAACATCGACTTCAAGGACGCCCGCGAACTGGAGGAACGGCTGCGGCAGGCGGTATGGACCAACTTCAAGCTCAGCCTGCCCTTTCTCGGCTGGGTCCTGATCCAGATCCTGCCCATGGACGGTTTCGGCATCAGTGACAGCGGCGAGATCGTCCGGGTGACCTGGAAATACCTGCTCAACCTGGTCCAGGTCCCGGCCCTGTTCCTCGCCCTGACGGCCGGACTGGCCCTGGTGGTCACCGGAGTGCTGCTTGCGGTCAGGTCCGAGGCCAGGTGCGGCATCTGGTCATCGGGTCCGGGCACGGTCCTCTTCGGGCTCGCCGTCTTCGGCATGGCCGGCTTCAACAGCACCGCCTTCTATCCATCCAAGGTGGACCTGCAGTCGAGCCTCACCATCTATAACGCCTCGAGTTCCCTTTATACCCTGCAGGTGATGACCTGGGTCGCCCTGCTCATCCCCTTTGTCCTGGCCTACATCGTCTATGCCTGGTGGTCCATGGACAGGAAAAAGCTGGGTATGGACGAGGTAAAGGCCGAGGCGGCCGGCGAACTCTACTGATCATGCGGCTGACGAGAGCTGCGGAATACGCGGTCCGGTGCATGGTCTACCTCGCCAGGCAGGGAAGAGGCACCCTGAGCAGCAGACAGGAGATCGCCGCCCATGCCGAGATCCCGCCCCATTTCCTGGCCAAGATCGCCCAGGACCTCGCCCGGGCGGGATTCATCGAGATCAGGCAGGGGGCACGCGGCGGATTCGTCCTCATCCGCGAGCCGGCAGCCATCACCATGCTCGAGGTGGTGGAGACCATGATCGGCGAGATCTATCTCAACGACTGCATCGCCCGCCCCTCTTCCTGCAGGATCACCAGTGACTGCGCCGTGCACCGGGTCTGGATGGAGGCCAGGGACCAGTTGCGGGCGACCCTGCAGAAGGTCACCCTGGAGGAACTCTCCCGGGAGGATTCCTGTATCCAGCTCATCCCGGCGGACACGATCCCGAGGATGACGGACAACGGACCGGAACATCCTTCCGGCCGGCAGTGAGAAGAAAAAAGCACCGGAGACGCCAGGATCCGGTATACACCACCCCGAACCAAGGTCAAGCCATGCAAGAGACAATGGTACCACGGCCGGGCATCGTGACGACCGTCCTGCGGTTCTATGTGGACGGTTTCCGCAGGATGACCCTGGGCCGCACCCTGTGGAAGGTCATCATCATCAAGCTGATCATCATGTTCGGCGTGCTGAAGCTGTTTTTCTTCCACGACTTCCTGGGAACCAGGTTTACCACCGATGAACAGCGGGCCGACTATGTGCTGGAGCAGATAACCATGCCGGCCCGGGGACACATTACACCACAAGGAGGAGAAAGATTATGATCGAGAACATGGACCCGACCATGGTGAACTGGGCCAGGGCACAGTTCGCACTGACCGCCCTGTATCACTGGATCTTTGTGCCGCTGACCCTGGGCATCACCTGGATCATCGCCTTTTATCACACCATCTACGTGCGGACAGGCAGTGAGGAATGGAAGCGGCTCACCAAGTTCTGGATGAAACTCTTTGGCATCAACTTCGCCATCGGTGTCGCCACCGGCATCATCCTGGAGTTCGAGTTCGGCACCAACTGGTCCAACTATTCCTGGATGGTGGGTGACATCTTCGGCGCTCCCCTGGCCATCGAGGGCATTGTCGCCTTCTTCCTGGAGGCCACATTCTTTGCCGTCATGTTCTTCGGCTGGAACCGGGTATCGAAGAAATTTCATCTCTTCTCCACCTGGATGGTGGCCATCGGTTCCAACATGTCCGCGGTCTGGATCCTGGTGGCCAATGCCTGGATGCAGTATCCCACCGGCCAGTCCTTCAACCCGGACACCGCCCGCTTCGAGATGCAGAACTTTGCCGACGTGGCCCTCTCGCCGGTGGCAATCTCCAAGTTCACCCATACCACCAGCTCCTCCATGCTGCTGGCCTCGCTCTTCATCATCTCGATCTCGTCCTGGTACCTGCTGAAAGGACGCCACATCCGGATGGCCAAACGCTCCATCGTCGTGGCCTCGATCTTCGGCCTGCTGGCCTCGGCCATGGTGGGCCTCACCGGTGACGAGGCCGCCTACGAGGTGGCCCAGCACCAGCCCATGAAGCTGGCCGCCTTCGAAGGACTCTACCTGGGCGAGAAGAACGCCGGCCTGGTCGCCTTCGGCATGATCAACAGCGACAAGCAGGTGGGCGACGACCAGGATCCCTTCCACTTCGAGATCCGCATCCCCGGCCTGCTGACCCTGCTGGCCAACCGCAACCTGGGCACCTTTGTTCCCGGCATCAACGACCTGGTCTACGGCAACAGGGAAGAAGGTATCATGGGGGCGGCCGAGAAGATCGAGAAGGGCAAGATCGCCATTGCCCGGCTGGCCGAGTACAAGGAGGCAAAGAAGACCGGTGACGCCCAGGGTGCTGCTGCCGCGCTTTCGGTATTCAACGAGCACAAGCCCTATCTCGGCTACGGATTCCTCGATAGGGCGGAGGATGCCGTACCGCCGGTGGCCATGTCCTTCAATGCCTTCCACATCATGGTGGTCCTGGGTACGCTCTTTCCCCTGGTCTTCATCGCCTTTCTCTACTTCTCCTGGAAAGGCACCATCCAGGAGCAGAAGTGGCTGCAGGCCCTCGGCCTGCCCATGATCCTGCTCGCTTTCGCCGCCCACATGGCCGGATGGATCGTCGCCGAGGTGGGGCGCCAGCCCTGGACCATCCAGGACCTGCTGCCGGTCTCCGTGGCACGCTCCAACCTGACCACCGGTACCGTGCAGACCACCTTTTTCATGTTCGCGGCCCTGTTCACCATTCTGCTCATCGCCGAACTGAGTATCATGGCCAAACAGATCAGCATCGGACCGGAGGAGGAATAAGAAAATGATCGCCAATATCGATTATCCGACCCTGCAGCATCTCTGGTGGCTGCTCTGCTCGGTGGTGGGAGCCCTGTTTCTCTTCCTGACCTTTGTCCAGGGAGGACAGACCCTGCTCTGGCAGGTGGCAAAGACAGAAGACGAGAAATCCCTGGTCATCAACTCGCTGGGACGCAAGTGGGAGCTGACCTTCACCACCCTGGTCCTGTTCGGCGGCGCCCTGTTCGCCGCCTTTCCCAAGTTCTACGCCACCTCGTTCGGCGGTGCCTACTGGGTCTGGGTGCTGATCCTGTTCACCTTCATCGTCCAGGCGGTGAGCTACGAGTATCGTAAAAAACCCTTCAACGTCCTGGGTGCACGGGTGTACGAGCTGTTCCTGTTCATCAACGGCTCGGTGGGGATCCTGCTCATCGGCGCCGCCGTGGGAACCTTCTACACCGGCTCCAACTTCCAGCTCTCGGAATACAACTTCGTCACCTGGACCAGTCCCCTGCGCGGCCTGGAGGCGGCCTTTTCCCTCTTCAACCTGTCGCTGGGCCTGTTCCTGGTCTTCAACGCCCGTACCCTGGGCGGGCTCTACCTGCTCAACAATATCGAGCTGAGCGGTGTACCCGCAATGGAGACGCGGCTGCGCAGGGCGGTGTGGACCAGCTTTGTCTGCAGCCTGCCGTTTCTCCTCTACGTCCTGGTCAGCCTGCTCCTGATGAAGGGATTCGGCATCGTCGACGACAAGGGCACCGTCGAACTGGTGAGCCGCAAGTACCTGGCCAACCTGCTGGCCAATCCCTGGCTGATCGGCCTGCTGGCCGCCGGCCTGGCCCTGGTGATCCTCGGGGTGTTCCGCGGTGCGAAATCCACCAGCACCGCCGGTATCTGGTTCGCCGGTCCAGGCACGGTCCTGGTGGGGCTGACCGTGCTCCTGCTGCCGGCCTACAACAACACGGCCTTCTACCCGTCCAGGGTGGACCTGCAGTCGAGCCTGACCATCTACAATGCCTCGTCGAGCCCCTATACCCTGATGGTCATGACCTATGTCGCCATCGCCATTCCCTTTGTCCTCGCCTACATCGCCTATGTCTGGTGGGCCATGGACCGGCGCAAGCTGACCATTGACGAGGTGAGCGGCAAGGCATACTGATCCGGCGGCCGGCGGGAGATGATCCCGCCGGCATCAAGAGGCGTGGCCGGGGGACTGCCGATTCCCGATCCCTGTCCCCCGGCCGCCGATTTCCGATACCTGCAAGGAGTGAATCCATGAGTACCGTACTGCTTATCTGCTGGCTGGCCCTGATCGTCGTCTCCTACCGGGGCGCCATCTATACCCTTGACAAGCTGAACCTGCTGTAATTAACGGCCTCCTCCGGGGCGGCCGGGTCCCTCCATTTTCCCGGTCGCCCTTTTTCCCTTCTCCGCTCCCGTGCCCATGGAACAGATATCGCCCAAGATCCTGCTGCTCGGCTCCAACGTCAAGATCACCAACCTGCCCATCAAGGAGGTCAGCCTGCTCGAAGAGGGCAGCCTGCCCGCCTATGGCTACAATCCCGGCGACGACATCGACCTGCTTGCCGGCAGGGTCTCCGTTGAAAACGGCCGCCTGGAACAGTGCCTGACCTGGCTTGCCATCTACCTGACCGGTTCGGAACTGACGCCACGACTCCATTCCGTGACCTATGGCAGTGAAAAACAGGTCATCCAGATCTTCCGCAAACGTAAGGGCACAGCAGTGGAGAAACCGGATCATGGCTGGTTCATGGTCAATCAGATCCTGCCCTCCGAGGGTCGCGGCGCCGAACCGGAACCCCTGGTGATCGACAACTCCAACCTGGAGGCGGTACGGGACAACAGCGGCATCGTCATCATCGACGACTCCGGGGTCCCGCCCCAGGTCTGCGACGATCTGGCCGATCTCAACCCGGGCTTCTGGTGTATTGCCATGGGGATCTCGGTGGCCCACTGGCAGCAATGGGCGGTCAGGCTCGGCGACCGCTTCACCCTGTTCTGCCGCCTCTCCGACCTGGAGACCACCCGCATGGAGATGGACAGCTCGGTCAACTGGGAGACCATCGTCGCCATGAGCCTGCGCGCCCTGCGCACCCCGGAAGTCGGCCTCTGGGACAGGGCAAAGAACCGCTTTCTCTGCCACATCATTGTCGAGATGTTCCCGCACGGGATCCTCTACGTCGGGCCGGAGGGGACCTTTTTCCGCTACCGAAAGAACCACCTGCCGGAAAAATCCACCCCCCGGCAGCGGGGCTCCGTGCCCTGCTACGACACCATGGTCACCTCCATGCTGACCATGGATGCCATGCGATTTGGCGGTTTCGAGTTCTGCCGCAACTATATCTTTGATTTCTCCAAGCAGGTCCTGCTCAACTGGCACATCCTCTACGAGCACGGCTACTATTTCAACAACGGCCTGGAATTTCCCAACCTCGACCTGTCGGCCTCCTTTCCCGACGGCTCGCCCTGCTCCTTCATCAACACCACGCCAGACCCCTCCTTCATCGAGCTGCCGGCCTTCTCCGCCGACTTTGACACCACCCTGGACCTGGTGGCCAGCCAGGTCTGGAACGAAGACAAGAAAAAGGCCCTGCGCTCCTTTTTCCGGCGTCCGGCGCGAGGGAATACGCCTGGACCCTACCATGGCCTGTCCTTCGACTACCTGGACGTGATCGTCTCGGTGCTGCATCACCTCAAGGAAGAGGTCAACCGGGGCCGGGGTTTTGCCCAGCTGCCCATCTTCCAGCTCGGCCACCTGCGCACCACCGACCCGGCCGAGATCGACCCGGTCATCACCCTCCACAACGTCATGGAGTCCTATGTCTCCAAGGCGCATGTGCTCAGGCCCCTGTGTATCGGTGTCTTCGGTCCGCCCGGCTCGGGCAAGTCCTTTGCCGTCAAACAGGTGGCCAACGTGATTGCCCGGAATTTCGAGGGCAGTCCGTTCGACTTTTTCGAGTTCAACCTGACCCAGTTCGCAAGCCCCGACGAGATCAACTCCGCCATCGACCCGGTCCGCGCCTCGGTGGCCCAGGGCAAGGTGCCGATCGCTTTCTGGGACGAGTTCGACTGCCGGTTCGATGACCAGGAGTTCGGCTACCTGCGCTACTTCCTGCCCTCCATGCAGGACGGGGTCACCTACGTGCATGGCATCCCCTACCATATCGGCCGGGCGATCTTTGTCTTTGCCGGCGGCGTCAAGGCGAGCTGGGCCGACATGGAGGCCCTGCTGACCCCGGGCAGCCCGGAAAAGCTGCAGCGCGCCAAGACCCTGAAGATTCCCGACTTCATGAGCCGGCTGCGGGTGGTACTCGACATCGACGGCATCGAGATCCAGGAACACCTGCTGCGTGACTCGGCATCCGAAGACGAGTTGGAGGAGCTGCGCCGTATCCTGCTCAAAAGGGCCTTCATCATCGCCCACCAGATGCAGACCCACTGGAAATCGGCGGCCCGCAAGACCTCGGGTCTGCTCCTGCGCCTGCTCCTTGCCGATTACAAGTTCGGGGCCCGCTCCATCGAGGCGGTGATCGAGGCGAGCCGGGCCGCGGACCGGCTGGTGTACGGCCTGCCCGAACTGATCGCCCCATCGGCTGCCCGGATCCATGCCCGGTGGCGGGTGGACCTGGAAAGGCGGATCGACCAGGTACGGAAGCAGAAGGGATTGCGGGCGGTATGGTAGCGGCGGCATACCGCAGCACCGCTGCCGGCCGCAGGGGTGGGGGAAAAGGTGAAAAAACAACGAAAGGCCCAATGGATCCTCTTTATCCTCCTGGCCCTGGGCAACCTGCCGACCCTGTTCAGGAATCCCCTTGAATACCTGGGGGCGCTCATCCTCTGCTTTCTGCTTGCATGGGCCGTTGTCCGGATACTGTACTGAGGGAAGCCCGGCCCGGGATCGGATTTTCCCGTTGACCGCAGCCGTTTCAACACCTTATCTTCTAGTGTACCTGACCGGTGCCGGTATTGTCCGCCGGCCCCTGATGCCTGACAGACCGCACATACATGTTTCTTTGTAAAAGCAGATAGTTCGACGTCTTTACCCCAGCATCGAGCTATTACGCTTTTTCAGCCGCCAAAGGATACATTTCATGACGTCACCTGACCACGGCCTGCCACCACGCCTTTTCCTCCTCTCTTGCTGTCTGCTTTTCCTGCTGCCTGCCGCTGCCCTTGCCCAGGAATGGCTCTACACGGTGCGGCCCGGTGACAATGCCTGGGATGTGGGCAGGCGGTATCTCAAGAGCATGCGCCACTGGCAGCAGTTCAAAGAACTCAACCATATCAGGGATCCGCGGCACATCGTCCCGGGCAGCCGGCTCCGGTTCCGGCTCGACTGGCTCAAATCCGGCGCGGTCATGGCCACCGTGCAGAGTGTCCGGGGTCCGGTAACGGTGCTGCGACCGGGCAGCGCCGACCCTGTTTCCGCCCGGCCCGGGATGGCGCTCTGGGCGGGCGACGAGATCCGTACCGGCCCGGGCGGCAACGCCACCCTGCGGTTTATTGACAACTCCCGGATCCTGGTGGAACAGGAGTCGGAACTGACCCTGGACGAGCTCAAGGGCTACGGGGGTACGGGCATGGCCGAGACCAGGCTGTACCTGAAAAAAGGCAGAACCGACAACAGGGTCACACCGAAGAAGGGCCCGGGATCCCGCTTCGAGATCCGCACACCCTCAGCCATGGCCGCGGTGCGCGGCACCAGCTACCGCATCGGCAGCGACGACGCCCTGATGCGGACCGAGGTCAGCACCGGTGCGGTGGCGGTGGCCAACGACCTGGCCCGGCAGATGGTGCCGGCGCGCTACGGCACCCTGACCAGAAAAGAGGAGAAACCCCGCCCGCCGATACCGCTGCTGCCGCCGCCGGATCTTTCCTCCCTGCCCGGGGTCATGGAGGAATCGCCCTTCACCCTGCGTTTCCCCCCGGTCCCGGGTGCGGCCGGCTACCGGCTGCAGGTGGCCGCCAGCCGGGACTTCGACACGCTGCTGGCCGACACGGTCTCGGATCAGCCGAGAATCGTGGTGCCGCAACTGGCCGACGGCGACTATGTCCTCCGCTTGCGGGCCATTGACGCCCACGGCCTGGAGGGGCTCGATGCCTACCACCGGTGCACGCTCAATGCCCGTCCCCTGCCGCCCATCCGCGTCAGGCCCGGGGAAGGCGCCGTGCTCACCGATCCGCAGCCGACCTTTCTCTGGTCAGCGCCCGAGCTGGCCAGAAGCTACATCTTCCAGCTTGCCGAAAACAGGACGTTCACCAATCCCCTCATCGACCTGCAGGAGTACGGGAAAACCACCTTCCGGCCGGCGAAGAAGCTGGCCCCCGGCACCTACTACTGGCGCGTCGCCGGCCGCGACGCGGACGGCAGGCCCGGTCCCACGGGCCAGACCATGAGTTTCCGGATCCCGATGCCGGCCCCGGACATGGGGCAGTCCGAATTCGACTCCCAGGAGATGGTTTTCCGCTGGAAAGCGGTGGGCCCGCAACAGCGCTACCACATCCAGATCGCCACGGACAAGGACTTCACCCACCTCATCGTCGACCGGCAGACCGGCAAGGCCCGCTTCAAGATGACGGCCCTGGATCCGGGCGACTACTATATCCGGGTGGCGACCATCGAGCCCGATGACTTCCAGGGGCCGTTCAGCAGTCCCCAGCACCTGAAGGTGCCCTCACCCCCCAATCCGTGGGCACTGATCCTCGGCCCGCTCTTCTTCCTCGGTGTTGCCCTGTAGCCGTGGCCGCGCTTGCGAAATACCGGGGCCACCCCCTGCTCTTCGGCCTCCTGCTGTCGGTACTGGTCGTTCTCCTCACCACCGGCCACCTGGTATGGCGCTGGGACTTCACCGTCTACGACCTCTTTACGCCCGTCTTCCGACGCCCGGCGCCCCGGGATATCGTTATCCTGGCCATCGACGGACAGAGCCTGGACCGGCTGGGCCGCTGGCCCTGGTCCCGCCGTCTCCATGCCCGCCTGGTGGACAAACTGAGCCGATGCGACACCAAGGCCGTGGGCCTGGACATCATCTTTGCCGAGCCCTCTGCGGACAGCCATGACGACCGGCTCCTGGCCCGGGCCATCCGCAGCAACGGCCACATCATCCTGCCCGTGGTCAACGAGGCGTCCGGGACAGGCGGCGTCCTGACACTGACCACGCCCCTGCCGCTGCTCGCCGATGCCGCGGCCCGCCTCGGCCATGTGGACGTGGAACTGGACCGGGACGGCATGGTCCGGCGTACCTTTCTCATGGCCGGGCCCGGGCGGGCGAAGTGGCCGGCCTTTGCCCTGGCCATGCTGCTGACCGATTCCCCGGACATGGGCAACCACCTGCCCGGCCGCCGAAATCCCCATCCGGACAGCGCCTCTCCCGGCTCCTGGGTCCGGGACTACGAGATCATGATCCCCTTTGCCGGGCCTCCCGGCCACTTCCGCCGCATCTCCGTGGCCGATTTTCTTGCCCCATCCTTTGATCTCCGGACCCTGGAGGACGCCTATGTCCTGGTCGGCATCACCGCTCCCGGGCTCGGCGACGGCCTGCCCACCCCGGTCTCCGGCCATGGAATGCCCATGCCCGGTGTGGAGCTCAATGCCACCATCCTGGAGACCCTGCGCAGCGGCCAGGCTGTCCAGCCCCTGTCCCTGCCCCTGCAACTGGTCTTGAGCTGCGGCCTGGTTCTGCTCTCCTGTCTCCTCTATCCCCGCCTCCAGGCCAGGTCCAGCCTGGCGGCTGTCATCGTGCTTCTTGCCCTCACCCTGCTGAGCTCCGTCCTGTTCCTGCGGTTTTTTCTTCTCTGGTACCCGCCGGTGGCGGCCCTGATCGGCCTGGTGCTGGGCTACCTGCTCTGGACCTGGCGACGCCTGGAGTGGACCGTGGCCGAGCTGGCGCGGGAAAAAGAGCAGGCCCAGGTGACCCTCCACTCCATCGGCGACGGAGTGATCCGCATCGACCGGCAGGGCCGGATCCGTTACCTCAACCCCATGGCCGAGCAGATGACCGGTTGCGGCACAGAGGAGGCCTGCGGCCGGCCGCTGGCGGAGCTGGTGCAACTGACCGATGAACGTCATGGCCGGGAACTGGTACCGTTGATCACCGGTGCCATCCGGGCCGACCGGCCGGCACCCCTGCAGGTGGATGCGCGCCTGGCCAACCGGGACGGGCGGGAATACATCGTCCATGTCAGTGCCGGCATGATCCGGGATCACCGCCAGGGCATCTCCGGTGTTGTCCTCGGGATCACGGACCTGACAGAGACGCGCTCCATGGCGGAACGACTCACCTTCCAGACCACCCACGATCCACTGACCGGCCTGCCCAACCGTCTCCTGCTCGAGGATCGTCTCGGCCAGGCCATCAGCCGGGCCGACCACCGCCGCCAACGGCTGGCGCTCTACCATGTCGACCTGGATTCCTTCAAAAAAATCAACGACCTGCTGGGCCACTCCGGTGCCGACCTGCTCCTGCAGGAGACCGCTGCCCGCCTGCAGGCCGTGGCCGGCCCGGAGATGACCGTCTCCCGTCCAGGTGCGGACGAATTCGTAATCCTGGAAGAGAACCTTGCGGAAAGAGAAGAGGCGGACCAGGTGGCCGGCAAGCTGCTCGCCGCCCTGCGGGAGCCCTTTGTCATCGAGGGACAGACGGTGCGGCTCACGGCGAGTATCGGCATCAGCCTTTTCCCCGATCACGGCAGCCGGGTCGAGGAGCTGCTCCGGAATGCCGATATCGCCATGTACCACGTCAAGGAGACCGGCGGCAACGACTTCCTGCTCTTCTCCGGCAGAATGCAGGACTGGCTGCAGGAACGGCTGGACCTGGAAAAACGGCTGCGCCGGGCCCTGGAGCGGGATGAGCTGACGCTCTATTACCAGCCCCAGGTCCGCCTCAGCGACGGCCGTCTCATGGGGGTGGAGGCACTGCTGCGCTGGCGGACCAGGGAGGGGAAACATATCTCTCCGGCCCGCTTCATTCCCCTGGCCGAGGAAAGTGACCTGATCCTGGACATCGGCCGCTGGGTCCTGGAAAAGGCCTGCCGGCAGGCAAAAGAGTGGCAAGATCTGGGATTTCCTCCCATTACCATGGCGGTCAACATCTCGCCCAAGCAGTTCCTGCAGAAGGACTACCTGGCCCTGATCGTCGGGATCCTGGAAGAGACCGGGCTGGCCGCCCGCTACCTGGAGCTGGAGATCACCGAAAACACCATCATCCGGCACATGAAGCACTCAAGCCGCTTCATCCAGGGATTCCGGGAACTCGGCGGCACGGTCTCCATCGATGACTTCGGCACCGGTTATTCCTCGCTCAGCTACCTGAAACAATTGCCGGTCGATCACCTGAAGATCGACCGGTTCTTTGTCCGCGACATCGCCGTCGCACCCGAGGATGCGGCCATCACCAGGGCGGTGATCACCATGGCCCACGGCCTGGACCTGAGCGTAGTGGCGGAAGGAGTGGAGACCCGGGCGCAACTCGCCGAGCTCCTGGCCCAGGACTGTGACAAGGTACAGGGCTACCTGCTGGCCAGGCCCATGAGCGCGCGGGAGATGACCGAACTGCTGGCGCGGGGAGGATCCTGTACCGCCTATCCGGCCAGGAAACAGCAATCGTAGAACACCACCGGCAAGTATCTTGAATTACAGGCGGTTTTGGTAAAAGCTCAGCAGTGCGTCAGCTGTACGTGCTCGTGACCGGCCGTCAGGTAAGCGAGCGCAGCGTAGACTCCGTGCGGTTCCGGTGAGCGCTTACCTGGTACGTTTACCGGCCTTTTCACCGGCAGCGCAGAAAAGCCGCCTGCAGCATGATGGGATAGTCGAAACGGATCCTGTCGTTGCCCCACTCCTTGAACCCGATATTGACCCAGTCGCCCTGTTGCTCCCAGACATCGTAACCGTACTTCCAGCCGCACCACTGCTCGTTGCAGAGGCATTCCCGGTCAGGTCCGTAGTAGGCAAAGTTGAGTCCCTCGTCTTCCTTCATCTGGCGGCTCTGGCCGATGAGGATCATGTCGGCGCCGCGCATCTTTGCCTCGTGGGAGATGGAGTCCCGGATGGTTCTGCCCGTTGAATCCGCCGGCAGGGTCACGAGAACCTGGGCAAAAACGCGGCATGACGGCGGCACCTGGCTGGCCATGAAGGCATAGGCCACCCTGCTGGTGGGCGGATAGGTCTTGCCGGTATAGACCACTGCCTTTTTACCGCCACACGAGGCCAGGAGCACAAGCACTGCCAGGGCCAGGATAACAGGTCGCATGATGCCAAACATAACTTTCTCCCGTTGATTCTGTTTTCTTTCCAGCGTCCCTCGTCTATGATAGCAACGCCCTCGTAAAGGTCCCGATATTTCAAGGACGTTGCCGAGAGCGGTGAACTGTTCACGATCAGACAGCAAAACAGGACACAGGGAAGAATGCAAGAGGAAAACAACAGCGGGGCCGGAGGCCGACGGCGGGCCCGGATCGATCCGGACAGAGACTGGCGCGAGGCGGTCACGGACGGAGGAGAAGAGCAGACCCTCGCCTTCCATATCCGTAATGACCTCCTTCTGCTCCTGGTGGCGGCGGTATGGGGATTCGGGTTTGTGGCACAGCGGGCCGGGATGGAGCACCTGGGGCCCCATGCCTTCAACGGCATCCGCTTTCTCCTCGGCAGCCTGATCCTGGTTCCCATGGCCTGGCGCGACACCATGCCGCCCCGGCAAACCAGCCGCCGGATCCCGGCGCTTGCCGCCGGCATCCTGCCCGGCCTGGTGCTCACCGCCGGTGCCGCCCTGCAGCAGGTCGGCCTCCAGTACACCACCGCCGGCAAGGCAGGTTTCATCACCGGCCTCTATGTGATCATGGTGCCCCTGCTCGGCCTGTTCCTGGGACAGCGCACGGAAAAGGGCACATGGCTCGGTGGTGCACTGGCGGTCCTTGGCCTCTACCTGCTCTCTGTCCGCGGAGACTTCTCCATCGGCCGGGGCGACCTGCTGGAACTGATGGGCGCTCTCTTCTGGGCACTGCACGTGCTCCTGCTGGCCTACCTCTCGCCCCGGACCAATCCCATCCGCCTGGCCATGGCCCAGTTCGCGATCTGCGGCCTGCTCAGCCTGGCCCTGGCCGCCGGTCTCGAGAGCACCACCATGGCTGCCATCCGCGAGGCCGCGGTACCGCTTGCCTATGGCGGCATCTGTTCCGTCGGCATCGGCTATACCCTGCAGGTGGTTGTCCAGCGTCGGGCCCATCCGGCCCATGCCGCCATTCTCCTCAGCCTGGAGGCCCCCATGGCCGCCTTCGGCGGCTGGTGGCTCCTGGGTGAAACCCTGTCAGCACGGGCCTTGACCGGCTGCCTGCTGATGCTGGCCGGCATGCTCACCTCGCAGCTCTGGCCCCTGCTGCACCAGAAGGGAACCACAGGGAACACAGCGGCAGAACTCAATAGATGAGCGAGCCCGCCTTGATCTCCTTTTTCCGCTTTACATACTCTTCCCGGGAGATCCTGCCGGCCTCGAAATCCCTGTCCAGCTGGTCGAGCTGTTTCTTGGTCCGGTATTCATAGGCGGCACCGGCGCCCACGGCACCGACAGCGGCGCCACCCACGAAATCCCTGCTGCAGCCCACCTGCAGGCTGCCCAGCAACAGAACTAGTATCACGATTCCCTTTCCGCTCATCTTGTCCACCTCCATAAGGCGCAGCATGCGCATTCACAACTCTCCTGCGGACCGGTCCTTTTTCATTGTGGTCAAAAAACGGATGGTTGATCCTCCCGTGAGGGATTACGTTTTTCCCGGTCCCGGTCCCGGGGGTACCCATTACGACCTCCTGACTGCAAGATATATTCCCTTTTTCCGGCTCTCCCGGAAGGAAACGGATCGGGCTCAACCCTCCATGCACCAGGTCCAGGCATTGCGGAACATCTGCAGCCAGGGCGAGGCCTCCTGGTTCCGCATCTCTGTCGGCAGCCAGTGACACTGCCAGGGCAGAAAGGCCCGCTCCGGGTGCGGCATCATGGCAAGATGGCGTCCGTCCGGGGAGCAGAGCCCGGCCCAGCCGCCGGGCGAGCCGTTGGGATTGAAGGGATAGCGCTCCGTGGCCGCACCCCGGTCGTCCACATAGACCAGCGGCACCAGGTGATCGGCCTCCACCTGTGCCCGCAGGTCCGGGTCGGGAAAATGGAGCCTGCCTTCACCGTGATCGACATGGATGCCGAAAACGAGATCCTGCATGCCACGCAGCATGATGGCCGGGCTGTGCCGGACCCTGACCGTCACCCAGCGGGACTCGAAACGACCGGAGGTATTGCGGACAAAACGGGGCTGCCGTTCCGCCTCCAGGCCCCGAAAGGGCACCCAGCCCAGGAGAGCGAAGAGCTGGCAGCCGTTGCAGATACCCAGGGTGAAGGTGTCGTCGCGCTCGTAGAATGCCTGGAACATCGTCTGCAGCTTCTCGTTGAACAGGATGGCTGCAGCCCAGCCCTTGGCCGATTCGGGCACGTCGGCATAGGAGAACCCGCCCACCGCAGCCAGGCCGCGAAATTCTTCCAGGCTGACGCGTCCCTCGAGGAGATCGGTCATACAGATGTCCCAGGGCTCGAAGCCGGCGGCAAAGAAGGCGGCACTCATCTCCCGGTCCGAATTGGACCCCTCGTCGCGGAGGATGGCCACCCGGGGACTGTCGCCACAGAGAGACACCTTTGGGGCGAGCCCCTGCAGGGAAAAGGGAACGTGGTAGCTGGGCCCTGGCCGGTCGAAAATCTGCTGCCTCTCTTCCTCGGCACAGGCCGGGTTCATCTGCAGCCGCTCGAGCTGGTGGGATGTCTCCTCCCACCACTGCCGCAGCGGGGGCATCTCCTCGTCGAGCACGGTCTCGCCGTTGTACTGGATGCGGACTCTCCTGTCGGCAGAGGTGGTGCCGAGGATGGCGGAGGGAATATCCGCCTCGGCCAGCAGCGTCCGGACCGCATCCAGGTCCTGCTGGCGGCACTCCAGCACCAGGCCCAGTTCTTCGGAAAAGAGCGCGGCCAGAGCAGGGTCGTCGCCCTGCAGGCCGAGATCCAGGCCGCAGTTGCCGGCAAAGGCCATCTCCAGGACCGTGGTGATGAGCCCGCCGTCGCTGCGGTCGTGTCCGGCCAGGACCAGGTCCCGGCCGATCAGGTCCTGCACCAGGGCAAAAGCCCGCCTGAGCAGCCCCGGATCCTCCAGGTCCGGTACCTGGTTGCCGAGGCGGCCCAGGGTCTGGGCCAGGGCCGTGGCACCCAGCCGGTTCCTGCCCGGCGCCAGGTCAAGCAGCAGCAGGAGGCTGCCCGGCTCCTTGATGTCCGGCGTCACCACCCGGCGGATGTCAGCCATGGCAGCGTAGGCCGAGATGACGAGCTGCCGGGGCGACTTGACGGTCTCCTCCCCCACCATGGTGGCCATGGACAGGCTGTCCTTGCCGCCGTCCACGGCCATGCCCACGCTGATCATGGCATCCCGCATGGCCCGGGCCGCATCGTTCAGAGCCGCGCCCTCGCCGGGCAGCTTGGGCGCCCACATCCAGTTGGCCGAGCACTTGATCTGTCCGGGATCGTCAATCTTCGCCCAGACCAGGTTGGTCATGGCCTCGCCCACAGCCATGCGGGCGCCGGCGGCCGGATCCACCACCATCTTGATCGGCTGCTCGCCAATGGCCGTGGCGCCGCCCGACAGACTGAAATGGCTCTGCGCCACCACGGCCACGTCGGTGAGCGGCAACTGCAGGGGACCGCAGCACTGCTGGGCCGCGATCAGACCAGTGACCGCCCGGTCCACCTTGGAGGTGAGAAACCGTTTCGATCCCACCGAGACCAGGCGCAGAACATTGTGCAGGGCCTCGCGCACCGTCAGCCCCTCCGGAATCTCCAGCGGTGCCAGGCCGGGATCGATACGCGAATCGGTAAAGGTCTTCTGCGGCATGCCGCCCAGGACCCGGTCCAGTTCCAGGTCCACGGGCGTGGAATCGTCCAGGGCGTCATGGACCACAAAGCGCAGATCACCGGTGACGCGGCCCAGGACCTCGCAGGCCACCTTTTCCCGGTCGCAGATGGCCTGGAACCGCTCGATATTCTCCGGCCGGATCAGGAAGCCGTTACGCTCCTGGTACTCGGCCACGTAGATCTCGAGCACGCTCATGGTGGGGTCCCCCACCCGGATGTTGCGGATCTCCACCCAGCCGCCGGAGTGTTCCACCAGCTCCTTGAGCACATTGGCCGGGCCGCCGGCGCCCTGATCGTGGATCACGTCGATGAGGGTCCGGTCGCCCATCTCGTTGCAGGCCCGGATCACCCGGTTCATCTTCTGTTCCATCTCGGCGTCGCCGCGCTGGACCGCGTCAAAGTCCAGCTCCGAGACATTCTCCCCCTGGAGCATGCTCGAGGCGGCGCCGCCGCCGAACCCGACCCGGTAGGCGGGCCCGCCCACCTGGACGATGAGCATTCCTTTTTCCTCGGCCGCCTTCTCGGTGTGGCGGTCGTCGATCTGGCCGATACCGCCGGTGAACATGATCGGTTTCAGGTACCCCCAGCGTTCACCGTTGTCCAGCCGCAGATCGAAGGAACGGGTGAAGCCCTGGATCAGGGGTTCGCCGAACTTGTTGCCATAATCGGAGGCGCCGTTGCTGGCCTCGATCTCGATCTCCAGGGCCGGGGCAAGGTTGTCCGGGCAGGTATAATGGTTCTCCCAGGGCAGCTCGTAACCCGGGATATGGAGATTGGCCACGCAGTAGCCGGCCGTGCCGGCCATGACAAAGCCGCCCCTGCCCGTGGCCTGGACGTCGCGGATCCGGCCGCCGGTCCCGGTCTCGGCGCCGGGAAAGGGGGCGACACCGGTGGGAAAGTTGTGGGTCTCGGCGGTGAGCAGCATGTGGTAGCGCACCTGCCTGGGCACGAGCGGTGAGGGCTCGCCCGGCCGCTCGGGATGAAGGGTGGTGATCTCATGTCCCCGGATCACGCTGGAGTTGTCCTTGAAGGCCACCACCGACCCCTCGGGATTCGCCTCCAGGGTGGCGGTGACCACCTCGAACAGGGTCTCGTCCAGCTCCTGGCCGTCGATGATCTGGCGGCCGCGGAAAAAGCCGTGCCGCGAATGTTCCGAGTTGGCATTGTTGAGATCCATGATCTCGACGATGGTGGGATTGCGCCTGTGCCGGACCACGAAATAGTCGTAGTAGAAATTGCGGTCCCACTCGTCCATGGAGATGCCGGGGATCTCGAGCAGGGCATCGGGCCCCCTGGACATCATGTCCACCTCGTAGACCGGCTCCGGCGTGACCCCGGTCTCGAAGGTGGTGAGCGGCTCGGGATAATGGCACTCGGTCATCCGGTCGTGATGGGCGTCGATAAAGGCCTGCAGGTCTTCGCCCTCGGGGACCAGGTAGCGCCGCGAGCGCTCCACCCGGCTGATGCATTCCAGACCGATGGCCCGGCAGATGGAGACCATGTTGGAGGACCAGGCGGTGGCGAAATTGAGGCGTGGCCCCACCTCCACCACCCGTTCCCCGACGAGAACAGGCTCCGTGGACACGGTATCGGCAAGAAAACCCTCTGCCAGCACCAGCCGCAGCCGCCCCATCTCCTCCCCGGTCAGGGACCGGGAAGACTCCACGTTGAAGCAGTAGGCAAATTTCTCATCTATTTTCCGGTACAACCGGGTGACAATGGCTCCCATAATTCTTTCCTTTTCTGGCCCTGCTGCGGACCGGTCAACGGTAAAAGTTCAGCAGCACGCCATCCCGTCTGCGCGCTCCCGTCCCCGAGTTTAGCACTGCAAGAAAAATTTTTCCCGGCAAAACTGATCCGCCACCGGTCCCCGCGACACCGGCTGGCCGCTGATGCCGCCATCACACTGGACGTGGTGCCAATACACCAGCTGATGGACTCGTAAAAAGTCCATCACCCTCTCCCGTGAGCCCCTTCCCCCGGCCGTCACATCAGGCCGGCAAAGAAGTCATTGCCCTTGTCGTCGATGAGGATGAAGGCGGGAAAATCCCTGACCTCGATCCGCCAGACCGCCTCCATGCCCAGCTCGGGATAATCGATACACGCCACCTCCTGGATATTCTCCTCGGCGATGAGGGCTGCCGGACCGCCGATGGAGCCCAGGTAGAACCCGCCGTGCCGGCGGCAGCTCTCGGTGACCTGCGGCGAACGGTTGCCCTTGGCGATCATGACCAGGGAGCCGCCGTGGCTCTGCAGCAGTTCGACATAGGAGTCCATGCGGCCGGCAGTGGTGGGACCGAACGATCCCGAGGGCTTGCCCGGCGGTGTCTTGGCCGGGCCGGCGTAGTAGATGGGGTGATTCTTCAGGTAGTCGGGCAGGGGGCGGCCCGCGTCCAGGAGCGCCTTCCAGCGGGCATGGGCGATATCGCGGCCCACGATGATGGTGCCGGTGAGCAGGATGCGGGTGACCACCGGGTGGCGGCTCAGTTCGGCCAGGATACCGGCCATGGGCCGGTTCAGGTCGATGCGCACGGCACCGGTGTCGGTCCGGCCCCGGTATTTCTCCGGAATCAGGCTGCCCGGATCGGTGTCGAGCCGCTCGAGCCAGAGGCCGTCCTGGTCGATGCGGGCGCGGATGTTGCGGTCCGCCGAGCAGGAGACCCCCATGCCCACCGGACAGGAGGCGCCGTGGCGCGGCAGGCGTACCACCCGCACGTCATGGGCGAAACAGCGGCCGCCGAACTGGGCGCCGATGCCCAGCTCCCGGCTGGCCGCCAGCAGCCGCTGTTCCAGGTCGTGGTCGCGGAAGGCGCGGCCAAACTCGTTGCCGTCCGCGGGCAGGCCGTCCAGGTAGCCGGTACTGGTCAACTTGACCATCTTCGTGTTCGCCTCCACACTGGTGCCGCCGATGACAAAGGCAATGTGGTAGGGCGGACAGGCCGCCGTGCCCAGGGTCTTCATCCTGCTGACCAGGAAATCAAACAGGGTATCGGGTTCGAGCAGGGCCCTGGTCTCCTGGTAGAGGAAGGTCTTGTTGGCGCTGCCACCGCCCTTGGCCACAAAAAGAAAGGTATACTTGCTGCCGCCGGCGGCATAGATATCGATCTGGGCCGGCAGGTTGGTGCCGGTGTTGACCTCCTCGTACATGGTCAGCGGCGCAAGCTGGGAGTAGCGCAGGTTCTCGCGCCTGTAGGTGGTGAAGATGCCGCGGCTGATCTCCTCGTGGTCATTGCAGCCGGTCCAGACCTGCTGCCCCTTTTTGCCGATGACGATGGCGGTGCCGGTATCCTGGCAGACGGGCAGGATACCGCGGGCCGCAATCTCGGCGTTGCGCAGCATGGCCAGGGCCACGGCCCGGTCGTTGTCCGATGCGCCGGGATCATCGAGGATGGCGGCCACCTTCTCGTTGTGGCTGCGGCGGAGGAGAAAAGAGACATCGTGCATGGCCTGGCGGGCGAGCTCGGCCAGGGCCCGGGGCTCGATCACCAGCACCTCCCGGTCCCGGAACCGCTCCAGGGCGACATATTCTTCTGACCCGGGCAGCCGCCGGTAGTCGGTGGTATCTTCGGCCAGGGGAAAGGGGTCCTGATAGACAAAATCACTCATGGTGTCTTCTCCGTCTTGTGTCTGCGGGAGGGACGTTCGCCTCCCGTGCTCTTCCGCGTGCCGCACTCCGGCAGGGTGCAGATCCAGCGGGCCGAGGGCTGCACCTGGTCCCGCAGCACGTGCTGGTTGTAGGCCGTGAGCAGGTCGTCCTTTTTCAGGCACCCCACCACCCGCTCCGGATCCGTGGCCGAGATCACCGGCAGAAAGGAAAAATTGCCCCGGGAGAAAAGGTGAAAGGCCTCCTCCAGGTTCTGGTCCTCGCGCACGGTGACCACCTCCCGCTGCATCAGGTCACCGGCGATCACGCCTTCGCCATCATACTCCGGATCGGCAAGCAGGGCACGGATATCGCGCAGGGTCAGCACCCCGGCCAGCCGGTCCTGCTCGTCCAGGACCACGAAATGGGGAAAAGGACTGGAGAGCACCTCGTGGACGAGATCATGGAACGGCATGTTTTTCCGTATATATTCAAAATCCCGGCACACATAGTCACCGACCTTCATGTTGCGCAGCCGGTTGACGTCGTGGCCGCGGACAATGCGGATTCCCCGGACCAGGAGCTTGGTCTCGTAGATGGAATAGCCGTGCAGAAGGCGGACCACGATGATGCTGGGAATGCAGGCGGTCATCAGCGGCAGCACGACCTGGTAGTTATAGGTCAGCTCGAAGATGGTGAGGATGGCGGTAATGGGGGCCAGGGTGGTGCCGGCCACCACCGCGCCCATGCCGACCAGGGCATAGTGGGCCGGGGAAAGCGGTGTATCGGGCCAGATCATCTGGGCGATACTGCCAACGATGGATCCCAGGGACGCGCCAAGAAAGAGCGAGGGCGCGAAGATGCCGCCGCTCATGCCCGAGCCCACGCAGCCGCCGGTGGTGACCAGCTTGGCCAGCAGCAGCCAGGCAGCGGCGGAGAGCAGAACATGGCCGTGCAGCATCTCGTTGACCGTGGCATAGCCCACGCCCAGGGCCTCGGGCCGCACCAGGCCGACGATGCCCACCACCAGGCCGCCCACGGCCGGGCCCAGCCAGGCCGGCACCCGCATCCGGTCCAGGAAGCGGCCCAGGCCGAAGACCACGGCCATGAACAGGAGGCTGAACAGGCCGGCGGCAATGCCGAGGCCGAAATAGAGCAGCAGCTCACCCGGATGGGACATGGTGAAAAAGGGGATCTGGAACACGGTCTCGTCGGACCAGAAGAGCTTGGAGACCACGGTGCCGGTCACGGCAGCGATGACGATGTTGGACAGGGAGGAGACCTCCAGGTCAAAGAGCAGGATCTCCACCACGAACAGGGTGCCGGCCATGGGCGCCTGAAAGGTGGCGGCGATACCGGCGGCAGCGCCGCAGGCCACGGCCAGCCGCCGATGGTCCGGCCCGAGACGGAACAACTGGGTGAGGGAAGAGCCGATGGAGGAGCCGATCTGGACGATGGGACCCTCCCGGCCCACCGAGCCGCCGGCGGCGATGAAGGTAGCGGTGGCGAAACTCTTGGCCATGGTGACCCGGTGGCGGATGATGCCGTCGCGCAGGGCCAGGGCGGCCATGACCTCGGGCACGCCCGGGCCGCGGATCTCGGGCGCGAACCGGGCCAGAAGCGGCCCCAGCACCAGGCCTGCCACCACCGGAATGCCGAAGCGCAGCAGGACCGGTGCCTGCCGGTAGAGGGAGAGAAACGATTCGTCACCTGACCAGAAAAGGCTGATCTCAAAGCCGATCAGCCAGCGGAAGAAAACCGCGCCCAGGCCGGCCAGGCCGCCGATGAGCAGCGCCAGCAGCAGGGGAAAGATGATGTCGGAAAAGGCGTGCCGATTATCCATGGATCGCTGCGAAAAACGTGGTATGCTTGTCCCGGTTTGTACCAGTTCACCGTCATCGGAAACCACCTGAACCGACCGATACTTCGGGTAAGAGTCCGGCTGTGCGTGATCCTGGCCGGCCGGCCATGGGCCACTCTGCGGGCAGCCGCGGGCGCGTGCAGATGACGAGCTGCCGGATTGTATCCCGGATTTACCCTACCGTATCCCAACCCGAAACGCACCGCGAAAGAGAGCGCCATGGAACTTCCCGACTGGCCACCCGAACTGCCTGCTCCCGGACAGGAGGAGCTGCCGCTCTTTTCGGCCGCCTCCAATATCTGCCTCGATTTCCACGGCGACCCCCTGCAGGCCGACCTGGTGATCTTCTCCGACGGCAACCACCACATGGCCCTGCAGGAATGCGTGCAGCGGTTTCACGTCCGTCAGCCGGACTGCAGGACCTTCTATGCCACCACCCCGCCCGGACCCGTTCTCACCCTGCTGCGCCAGGGGAGCCTGCGCATCGGCAACCTGGTCCTGTCGGTACGGCCGCATCTCTTTCTCGGCCCGCCCCATGTTCTCGACAGCCTGGAGGCCGACGGCATGATCGGCCAGCGACGCCCCTTCATGCAGAATCGCGGCGCCGCCCTCCTGGTCCGGCGTGACGACCCGAAGACGCGGGATCTCGACCTGCCCGCCCTCGCCCGGCCCGGCCTGCGCCTCTTTCTCTCCAATCCCGATACCGAGTCGGTCAGCTTCCGGGGCTACCGGGACACCCTCGTCGCCCTTGGTACGGCCGCGGGCCTGGACCCCGGTTTCCTGGAAGCAAAAAATGAGGCCGGCGAGATCGTATACGGCAGATCCATCCACCACCGGGAGGCACCGCAGGCCGTGGCCGAAGGCCGGGCCGACGTCGCGATCCTCTATTACCACCTGGCGCTCCGCTTCTGCCGCATCTTCC